>ENA-UOYA01004677-UOYA01004677.1-activated-sludge-metagenome-genome-assembly--contig:-NODE-4677-length-11289-cov-5.533737_pt1 | contig 11289 bp, 9 predicted proteins | sample MGYA00238163_ERZ764804 | MGnify/ENA primary metagenome ERZ764804 (study PRJEB28919, sample SAMN05720223) | activated sludge metagenome | isolation source: Anaerobic digester | place: Hong Kong...
TGCATTCTATCAAAATATACATAAGAAGCACCAGCTGTATTTGAAATTAATGTCATTCAGGGCAAACGTCGTATATGACAGACCGCTTCCGAACGGATAGCGGACAGCCTCAGGCGCAAATGTCGAGAAATATCTGTAACCTACAAAAATATCTTCCTGATATACGTCCTCAAACGGATCCTTTGTGCCGAAATTATCGTTCGACGGATAGCTGTCCAGACTTACCGCGATGGTGTCCGGCAGGCATCCGGAAGGGCTCTCTTCGCCCGTAAGTATTCTCGCCACCGCACAGCCGCCCAGCATGCCGCTCTGCCATACATAAAGAACGCTGCTGATGTCGTATCTGTCTGCAAAACTCATATCGATAATATTGCCGACGTTGAGCAGGACTATTGTGCACTCAAACGCCTCACTGACGACTTTAAGAAGTTCCTCTTCGAGATCGCTCAGATAGAACGCTCCCTTGTCCGAGGAATTGTCCCGATCTTCGCCCGCGGTTCTCGCGATAATCACTATAGCAGCATCGTTGCGCGCAGCGAGTTTTTGCGCAAACGCCGGTTCTACCGGCATCTCAGGCTGCGACCACGCCTCTTTGCCCCATCCGAGTCCCGGGTCAAGCGGATTGTCGGCATCCCACCGGTCGTAGACATCCATAAGCTCGCCGTCAAGCGTCAGTCCGGGCGCTTTGTCCAGAGCCTCTCTGATGTCCACAACATGAGATACATTAACCATTCCGCCGGATCCTGTCCCTGACTTGTAATAGTGCGTCTGCATCCTGCCGAAAAGCGCCGCCCGTGAACCGCGTTTAAGCGGCAGCGCTCCGCCACGGTTCTCCAGCATTACAATGCCTTCCGAAGCTGTATCTATTGCCGCCTTCTGATACTTATTCCAATCCAGAACAACTTGAGCCATTCTTGTATCCTCCGTATCTGTTTTCGCTGTATTAAGTCCATAATACTTTCTGAAATATATATTCTCTTTAGTATTATTTGGTTTTGTGTTCGTTTTCCTTGAAATTATGTAAACGTTTTATTAAGTTGCACAGATTTTTTTGCCCGCCCGGCACTAACATAATAAAGCAAAAACCGAATCTTCCGGTTAACCGGAAAATTCGGTATTGCCTCTGGCGCCCCAAACAGGAATCGAACCCGTATCTACAGTACCGGAAACTGCTATTCTATCCATTGGACTATTGGGGCAGAAATTCAAACCATTACTATTATGCCACAGTTTCTGAAGATTTGTTCGCTGTCATTATTTTAAGCAGACCGACTATCTCATCTATGGTTTTGCTCTGACTCATGGACGTCGGCTTAAACGACATATATGGTTCTGACCCTGTCGCGTTGATGTGGCATCTCGCACCGTACAGAGGGTCATTCATCAGCGCGCCCAAAGCCTTTAAGTCTATCTGAAGTCTCGGATTGAGATAAAGTCTCACGCCCGCGCTTCTTATTGACGCCTTGACAAAGCCGATCTTCGGACCCATCGTTCTTATCAGAGATATACCTGAGAGAATAAGGACTTCAGCCGGCGCATCACCATATCTGTCGGTCATCTCATCCTGGAAATCGGAATAGTCTTCAAGGCTCCCAATGGCGCCGATTCTGCGGTATGCCGCCATCCTTGCGCTCTCGTCGGGAATATAAGCCGCGGGAATATAGGAATCATAATCCACATCCACCACAAATTCTGTTCCGTTTTGCGAGAGCATCGAGAGACCTTCAGCCGCATCTGCATGATCGGGTCCTTCGCCGCCCTGAGACAGAAGCTTCTGCTCCCTTATTTCCTCGTCAAGCAGACGGCAGTACAGCTCATATCCTATTACGTCCATCTGTCCGTGCTGCTCAGCGCCCAGAAGCGAACCTGCGCCTCTGACCTCGAGATCTCTGATTGCAATTCTCACGCCGGAACCGAGCTCTGTGAATTCACGAAGAGCAGCAAGACGTTTGCGGGCTTCCTCGGAAAGTGCGCAGGATTCATCATATGTTATGTACGCATACGCCTGTCTGTCAGACCTTCCGACTCTGCCCTTTATCTGATAGAGCTGTGCGAGGCCGAATTTGTCAGCGTTTTCGACTATAAGCGTGTTGACATTTGAGATGTCGACGCCGTTCTCTATTATTGTGGTGCAAACGAGAATATCGTAGGCACCGGCGATAAAATCTTCAACTATAGCCTCGAGCTCGTGCTCCGCCATCTGGCCGTGAGCATAGATTATACGCATCCCCGGCATAAGACGGCTCAGACGCTCGCTGACCTTGTCGATGTTTGACGTTCTGTTATAGAGATAGAAAACCTGTCCGCCGCGGGAAATCTCACGCATACAGGCCTGTACGACAATCTGCTCGTCATACCCCATTACATATGTCTGGACGGCACGGCGGTTAAATGGTGCTTCTTCAAGGATTGAGATGTCCCTTATACCTGACAGAGACATATGGAGCGTTCGCGGAATCGGCGTTGCCGTAAGCGTAAGCACGTCGACATTGCTCTTCATAGACTTGATTTTCTCCTTGTGATTAACTCCGAACCGCTGTTCCTCGTCAACCACCAGTAATCCGAGATGCGGAGGTCTTACATCATTCGAAAGCACCCTGTGTGTGCCAATGATGACATCTGCCTTTCCGTTCTTGATATCTATCAGATTGGCCTTGATCTGCGACGGATTGACAAAGCGCGACAGCAGAACCACGTTGACCGGGAAACCTTTGCACCTCTCGACAAAATTCTGGTAATGCTGCTGGGCGAGCAGCGTCGTGGGCGCGAGCATAATAGCCTGCGTTCCGTTCATCACCGCCTTGAACATCGCGCGGAATGCAACTTCCGTCTTGCCGAAGCCGACATCCCCGCAGAGCAGCCTGTCCATAGGCTGCTCCGACTCCATATCCGCTTTTATCTCTTTTATAGCGCGAAGCTGATCTTCCGTCTCAACAAAAGGGAATCTCTCCTCGAACTGCTTCTGGTTCTCATCGTCGGGCAGACATGCAAAACCCGCATTGACACTTCTTTGAGCGTACAGCTTAAGCAGATCGAACGCGACTTTCTTTATGGATTCCTTCGCACGGGAGACCGACTTCTTCCACTCATCGCCGCCGAGCCTCGACAGCTTTGGCTCGCGGTCTCCCGGCCCTATATACTTCTGCAGCGAGTCAATATCTTCCGGGAGAATATATAAAATCTCTTCCTTGGCATAGCTTATCTTGAGGTAATCCTTGCGCGTATCTCCGACCTTCATGTTTATGAGGCCTTCGTAGCGTCCTATACCGTAACTGTCGTGAACTACATAGTCTCCGGGCTTTACATCTTCGGCAACTGTTATCCGGTTCCCGCCCTTTTTCTTCGGTTTGCTGATATGCTCATTTCCGAACAGCTCCTGCTCACCGATAAGCTCTATTCCAAGCTTGGGATAGCTGAATCCCGCCGAAAGCGGCGCGTCAATTATATCTGTGTACAGGTCAGCTTCCGCGAGCCGCTGCCGCACGGTTTCCATGCGTTTCGAACCGGATACCATAAGGTAAACAGACGCTTTTCCGAGCTCTCCGGCGCGTCTCCTGTCCCTTTTAATGAGTTCTGCCAGATCCTGTGTGCGACCGACAAATGACTCGGCCGGCGCACCTGATACAGTAACATCAATTCCGCCCGGCAGTCCGTTTCCGTCCGACCTGAAGCCGGCAAGGGTGTGAACCGGTGTAAGACTGTCAAGTCCCGCAAGGGTTCTGCTGAGATTGAACATTGCGCCCGGCGCACATGTCGGCGCCATTCCTATCTCAAACGATTCCCTGCATCGTTGCGCATACTCACTTGCATATGCGTTAAGCCTTGAATCTATCTCAATCATTTCATCCGCGAAAAACATCGCGCTTCCGTCTTCAAAATATTCAAGCACCGAAGCCGGATTATCAATCGTGATTCCTATCCATCGCGACAAGCCTTCAGGCTGTACTCCGTCCGCAACTTTCTGCGCATCAGACTGCGCGGTTCTCTCCAGCAGCTGTGCCGCCTTGCGCGCATCGTGCGATTCCGGGTTCATTCTTGAAATGTCTTCTCTGCATCTTCCAAGAATCCTGTCCTTCAGAGCCGCGCGATCAGCCTCATCAAAATAATAGACGCACGCCGGCACAATAGTAACTTCCGTCAACTGTTCCGTGGAGCGCTGAGTCTCATAATCAAAGCTCTTTATCTGGTCTACTTCATCATCGAAAAAACTGATTCTGTAAGGCTGAACTTCTCCCGGCACAAATACGTCTGCAATATCTCCGCGACAGGCAAATTCACCTGCCTGAGTCACCTGCGCCGTCCTCTCATAACCGTTCTGCACAAGGTGCGATACGAGCTTCTCTCTTTCTATGGAGTCGCCTATTCTGATGCCAAGTATTCTCTTCCTGAATTCTGACGGAGAATTCAGCTTGTTGAGCAGCGACCCGGCCGGAATAACGGCCGCGGCATAATCGCCGGTGATTATTTTCGAGAGTGCTACGCACCTTGACAGCTCAAGATCTCTGGATGCGGCTTCGGCGGTAACAAGCGACATCTCCGACGGCATAAGTGTGACAATGCTGCCGTCAACAAACGCCGCCAGGGCATTGCCCGCGCGACGCGCCCTCGCAGCATCAGGAACTATTACAACCGGCTTGAATAAAGCGGTCCGCGCAAGTCCGGCCGCCACAAAACCCTTCTGTTCATCGCACAGTCCGGATATGTTCAGATGCAGACCCTTATTCTGCGCAGTTTTGAAGCCCTCAGTCAGGACTGCATCGTTTCTTATGAGGTCAAGTAATTCTTCAACCTTTTTTTCCATTTGTCACCATTTCTTCAATAGAGATGCAGGCCTTCTCCATTGCATCTCCGATCATCGTCCGCTCATCGTCCGGAACCTCAGACAGCACATAATCGATGAGATTGAAATGCTCCGGAACCGGGCCTGTCCCTATTCTTACCCTGGGAAAATTCTCGGTCCCCAGACACTGAAGACATGACCGCATACCGTTGTGCGTTCCGGCACTTCCCTTGAGTCTCACCCGCACAGTTCCCCTGCCGATATCAATATCATCATAAATAACAATGATGTTTGCAGGTTCCACCTTATAGAACCTGCTTATCAGGCTGAGACACTCTCCTGAGTTGTTCATAAAGGTCGTCGGCTTTATGATAATGACATCCTCGCCGCCGATTCTGCCTTTGCCGTATATTCCTTCGAATTTATCTTTGTCGAAAAAAATACCGTTGCGCTGAGCAAGAATATCCGCTGTGAGATACCCCATGTTGTGCCATGTGTACATATACTTCTTCCCCGGATTCCCGAGGCCCGCAATTATCCACATCGGTGATTACACCTCCGAGCGTTTGTCGTCGAGACGTATATAGTTCTCGCCACGCATACGGCTCTTCTCCGATACCCAGTCAGCCTTGTTGACCTGCTGTGATCTTCCGATTCCGAGAGACAGCGCGGGAACATCCGAAGTAATTGTTGAACCCGCAGCAATATAGGAATCTCTTCCGAGAACAACGGATGACACAATGTTGGAGTTGCCTCCGATAAACACATTGTCTTCTATCGTGCACCCCGCCTTGTCCTGACCGTCAAAGTTGCAGGTTACCGTTCCGCATCCGAAATTAACATTCTTGCCGACACTCGAATCGCCTATATAGGTAAGGTGTCTGGCTCTTGTATATTCCCCGATATCTGACGACTTCACCTCGACGTACGCGCCGAGAGTAACATGATCCGCTATGTTGCAGTCAGGTCTTATATGCGAGAAAGGTCCTATGCGGCAGTCCGATCCGATTACAGATCTGGTTACAACCGAACAGTCTATAACCGTTCCGTCTCCGATAACCGAACCATCGATTCTCGTATTCTCTCCGATGATGCAGTCACTTCCTATAACCGTGTCTCCGACAAGCGTGGTACCCGGAAGAATAACCGTATCGCTCGCAATCCTGACCGCGCTGTGAATCCATGTGCTCGCAGGATCTACAATCTGAACTCCGTTCCTCATATGATTCTCAAGAATTCTTCTGTTCATAATCGCCTGAACCTGAGACAGCTGGATGCAGTCATTTACGCCCCTTGTGTCGTCTATGTCGCAAATAACTGCGCCGATACGGTAACCATCCTTCTTAAGGATCCCGATTGTATCAGTCAGATAATATTCGCTTTGTGAATTATTTGCGCCGATTCTTCCGAGCGCCGAGATCAGAAGAGGTGTCCTGAAGACATACATCGATGAGTTGATCTCTTTTATTTTAAGTTCTTCTTCGGTGCAATCCCTGTGCTCGATTATTCTGTCAACACTGCCGTCTGAATCTCTCAATACACGACCGTATCCCGTAGGGTCATCTGCGACTGCCGTAATAATCATCGCCGCACAGTCGTCGCCTTCCGCTTCATACGCCGCAAGCGCTCTCTTTATGGTATCTGCTGATACCATGGGGCAGTCGCCGGGAAGGACAATCGTAACTCCGAGTCTTCCCTCGAGGAATCCCGACGCCTGCATAACCGCATGCCCTGTTCCCCGCTGCTCTTCCTGAAGTACATATATAACATTCTCTCCGAGAATTGATCTGATCTGTTCCTGCTGTTCGCCGACCACATACACCTGCTCTGAACATCCGGCCTCGAAAAGCGCATCCGCAACCCACTGAATGATAGGTTTGCCTGACACCTGATGTGCGACCTTGGATATCTTTGACTTCATACGCGTGCTCTTACCGGCCGCCATTACTACCGCACAAATTTCCACTTTATCTTCCTTCTTTTAAATCATAGTAGCTTTCGCGCGTTAATTATAGCAAACTTTATTATGCTTTTGGACACTAAAGAGTCTCAATTTGTTTCTCCGGTTAAGACTTTTTGTCAAAAGGGTGTATACTTTTGGTAATTAAGTCATCAAAGGAGATGAACCCATGATTGCAATTTTACTCGCAGCAGGCTATGCAACCCGTTTATACCCCCTCACAATCAATACGCCCAAGTCTCTTCTGCCTTTGGGAAAACAGCTCATAATTGACTACATCATAGATGACATAGATAAGCTCAAAGACATCAGCAAAATATATATTGTAACAAATTCGCGTTTCGCTGATCAGTTCTCGTCGTGGGCTACGGACTCAGACCGCAATGGCAAAGCTCCGATTAAGGTCATAGATGACGGAACCACAGACAACGATAACAGAAGAGGCGCGATCGGAGACATTGTATTCACTCTCAAGAGCGAAGGCATTGATGATGATATTGCTGTTTTCGCAGGCGATAACATCTTCACTTACTCACTCGAAGGCATGTATGACTTCTTCCGTGAGAAGAACGCTCCGACACTGATTGCCATAAATGTCCCGGACATAGAGCAGCGCAGAAAGCTTGCCATCGCGGAAATTGCCGAAGACGGCCGCATACTTGATATGGAGGAGAAGCCCGCCGAACCCAGGACTGAGTGGGGAATTTACGCCGCATATTTCTATGGACGCGATATACTGCCGCTGTTTGACAGATATATTGAAGAGGGCAATTCACCGGACGCACCGGGCAATTTTCCGTCATGGCTTTACAGACAGATGCCGGTTTACGCATACCGCGGCCGGGGTGAATGCATCGACATCGGTACTCCCGATAACTATGCCGCAACCTGCAAAGAATATGAGAACAAATAGACCTTTATACCTTTACATTTAGTTATCTGATAGTATAATTAACGCGATATCCAAGGCGGAGTGTGATTCTCCGACCGGTGGTGACCGTCTCCTTTCAAAGTGATTGTGCAGACGGAAGTCCACAAGCGTATGTAATTTTGAACATATGCTGACGCAGCGAGATTCTGCGACCGACGGTAAAGTCCGGATGAAAGGAAGTGTATCATTTATGTCCTGTTCCACAAACCCCACTGTTTCTTCACGTGCAAGAAGATCTGCGATTATCCGTCGCATTGCTACGTGCGCTGTATTTGCCGCGCTGTCAGAGATTCTTATGTTTCTTGAGATACCGCTGCCTCTGATGCCTCCGTTCCTCAAGTTCGATTTCTCTGAGATTCCGGTTCTTGTCGGCGCATTTGCCCTGGGGCCTGTTTACGGCATCGTTATAGAACTCGCCAAGAACCTCATTCATCTGCCCTTCACCGGAACTATGGGAATCGGCGAACTCTCCAACTTCATAACCGGATCTTTGTATGTCGGTACCGCAGGACTGTTCTATGTAAAACACAGAACCCTCAAAGGTGCAATTATCTCAATGATCATCGGCACACTGGCACTTGCTCTGGTGGCCGTTCCGGTCAACGCCTTCCTGACGCTTCCGTTATACGGCTCGGTTATGAATTTTTCGACTGACGCGATAATCAGCATGAGCGCCGCGGTGAATCCCCTTATCAAATCACAGCTGACGCTTCTTGTTCTGGCATTTGTTCCTTTCAATCTGTTCAAAGGAACGGTGGTCTCAATCGTCACATTCATAGTCTATAAACCTGTATCAAGGCTCATAGACAAAACCTATAAGGCGACAAATCCTTCCTGAGACCCGCATCGCCTGCAATTGCGCGTTATCAGCTCAATTGCTTCATGCCCCTGCGGCCAGTCCGGATGTGCAATCGGGAACACGTGCGTCATGCTCATTCTGACGCCTCCTGATATCACATCAGGACAGTCAAGCAGAAGCGGGTCAGCCCCGGCTTCATCAAGCGCCGCCTTGAGCCTCAGATTGTCTTTGCGAAGAAAATCATCTTCTCCGGTCACAATCGCGACTTTGAGCTGTCTGTCGGATTTTCCCGCCGAAGCCGCATCATATACAAAACCGGGCAGCCCGCTTCTGTCTTTTCGGTCCCGCTTCTCAAAAAATATCCCCGGAAACTTATTCCGTCCGACCTCATAGCACCCGCATATCAGGCCCGCCGATAAGATCTCGCATCCGCACGCGGACTCAAGCCCGAGCGCTTCTTTTATATCCGTGTTTCGCAATGCCAGAGCCGACAGATACGCAAGATATCCTCCCGCGGAATCGCCCACAGTATGTATCCGGCTCACTCTGCATTCAGATGCAAAGAAATTCATGGCTTTGGTTATCTCGTCAATTATCTGTATGAGCCCAGCCTGCGGCATAAGTGTATAGTCTATAGAAAAAACGGGCAGGTGCGAGAAGGCCGCAAGTTCCATTCCGAACCGCTTGTCGAGCACCCTGCTTCCATAAACAAAAGCGCCGCCGTGAATCAGAACAAAGCCGTCACCTTCAGACTCCTTGCAATCATTGCGCATGTAACAGTCATACGACAGACCGGGCAGGTATTCACCCGAACAGACACTTACTTCATCAGGGTATGTCTCGGCTGACAGCCTGGGATTATCAAAGTCCTCACACATCCTTATGTATTTTCTTCTGACAAGCTCGGCGGCTCTCAAGGCTATATATTTCATTTCTCCGTTCTCCGTTATCGCATATTTATCCGTATCGTAATTGATTCCGCGTCTTTATGCAAACTGTCAGCGGAATAAGAAAGTTCAAATGCTATAATTGTCTTTGTAATAAATCAATCAGCAACTCGGAGGTTCGCAATATGTCTTATGACAGCAACAAAGTAGACCGGTTATCCGAACTTATTTCTTCATTCGTCTGCCATGCAAGCTCTCATCTTCCGGATGATGTGAATACAAGGCTTGCGCAGATGCGCGAGGTGGAGACCGAAGGCTTTGCGCCGGCAATTTATAACGTTATGGCAAAGAACATGGAGATGGCAGACGAGCTCGGAAGACCGTCATGCCAGGACACCGGAATACCGCAATTTTTCGTGCGCGTAGGAACAGGCTGGCCTTTCCTGAATGAGATTGAACCTTCGCTTATCGAAGCAATCAAAAAAGCCACGGTAAGGGCGCCTCTCAGACACAATGCGGTCGAGGTTTTCGACGAATATAACACCGGCAGCAACATAGGCCACAAGGTTCCGTGGATTGACTGGGAGCTTGTTCAGGACAGTGACGAGCTTGAACTGTTCTTCTATATGGCAGGCGGCGGATGTTCGCTTCCGGGAATGGCAAAAGTGCTTATGCCGCTTGAGGGATACGATGGAATCGCCCGGGCGGTTTTCGATCAGATGACGACATACGGCGTTAATGCCTGCCCGCCGGGACTCGTCGGAATCGGAATCGCAGGCTCGGCAGAAGTCGCCGCGAAGCTGTCAAAGAAAGCTCTTCTCAGACCTGTCGGCTCACATAACCCTAACCTCAAAGCTGCACAGATGGAAAAAGATATTGAAGAAGGCCTCAATTCAATCGGCCTGGGACCGGGCGGATTCGGTGGCAGGATGTCCGTTATGGGCGTCAACATTGAACAGGCGGCGCGCCACCCTGCGACTCTCGCAGTCGGAATGAGCACGGCGTGCTGGGCGCACAGACGGGCCGGAATAAGAATACACCCGGATATGAGCTACGATTTCTTCACACACAAGGGAGTCACACTATGAGTACTTTTGAATTTACAACACCTGTCAGCGACGAGGATATCCGCAAGGTTCATATAGGCGATGTTATATACCTGACAGGTGATGTCACAACCGGCAGGGATGACGTGCACCACAGGGTGGTACTCGGCGGTATGAAGCCGCCCGTAGAGCTTAAGGGCCGCGCGGTTTTCCATGCCGGGCCGATTATGAAGAAGATTTCTTTGGACGGACAGCCCGACAAATACAAGGTAATCAGCGTCGGGCCGACAACTTCGATGCGCATGGAGAAGGCCGAGGCTGAATTTCTTGCAATAACAGGGGCGAAAATTATAATCGGCAAAGGCGGAATGGGGCCGAAGACCACAAAGGGCTGCGTAGACAACTGCGCAATCCACACCATTTTCCCCGGCGGCTGCGCAGTCGTTGCGGCTGAAGAATGCCTCGATGTCGCGGGAGTCGAGTGGCTTGACCTCGGAATGCCCGAGGCAATGTGGGAACTCAAAGTCAGTAAGTTCGGCCCGCTCATAGTATCGATCGATTCTTACGGCAATAATCTAATTGAAAACAACAAAGCCGAATTTGAGAAGAAAAAGGAAGCTGCCCTGGATAATCTCAAGGGCAGACTGGATTTTATAAAGTGATTGCTCCTTTTCAGAAATACCCTGAACTTACAGGTCTTCAAAGCAGCGGAATTAAACTGCTGATTTTTGATCTGGACGGAACCCTTCTTGATTCGATGAACATCTGGTACAAGGTGGATGTCGATTTTCTTGCTCGTTTCGGAATAGAGATTACCCCGGACTATACCGATATGGTCAAGCGGGTATCTATAGATGACGCGGCACAATACACCGTTCACCGCTAC
>ENA-UOYA01004679-UOYA01004679.1-activated-sludge-metagenome-genome-assembly--contig:-NODE-4679-length-11285-cov-42.065093_pt1 | contig 11285 bp, 10 predicted proteins | sample MGYA00238163_ERZ764804 | MGnify/ENA primary metagenome ERZ764804 (study PRJEB28919, sample SAMN05720223) | activated sludge metagenome | isolation source: Anaerobic digester | place: Hong Kong...
GGCCTCAACGCAAAATAAGACTCTCTGAGCCTCCTTGCTAATCAGGAGTCGATTTATGCCGAAATGACCGGCAGAGCCCAATGTAGATGCGGTTTTCGCGAAAAAGCTGACCGCGCTACTTGACGATGTCGAGATGCTCCAGCCCGGCCAGCATGTTGCGGCCTTGTGCCTCGTGGCCTTCGAGCTTGATGCGCAGGCGCAGGTCGTTGACGCTGTCGGCGTTGCGCAGCGCGTCTTCGTAGCTGATGTGGCCGGCCTCGTGCAGCTGGAACAGTGACTGGTCGAACGTCTGCATGCCGAGCTCGTTCGACTTCTTCATGATTTCCTTGATTTCGCTCACTTCACCTTTGAAGATGAGATCGGAAATCAGCGGTGAGTTGAGCAGGATTTCAACAGCGGGTACGCGGCCCTTGGCGTCGCGCCGCGCGATCAGGCGCTGCGACACGAAGGATCGCAGGTTGAGCGAGAGGTCCATCAGCAGTTGCTGACGACGCTCTTCCGGGAAGAAGTTGATGATGCGGTCGAGCGCCTGGTTGGTGTTGTTGGCGTGCAGCGTGGCGAGGCAGAGGTGGCCGGTTTCGGCGAAGGCGATGGCGTGGTCCATCGTTTCCCGCTCGCGAATTTCGCCGATCAGGATCACGTCGGGCGCCTGCCGCAGTGTGTTCTTCAGTGCCACGCCCCAGCTGTCGGTGTCGGTACCGATCTCGCGCTGGGTGACGATGCAGTTGCGATGCTCGTGCACGAACTCGATCGGATCTTCGATGGTGATGATGTGGCCGCGGGAATTGCGGTTGCGGTGATCGAGCATCGCCGCCATCGAGGTGGTTTTGCCACTGCCGGTAGCGCCGACGAAGATCACCAGACCGCGCTTGGCCATGATGATGTCGCGCAGTATCGGCGGCAGCATCAGCTCTTCGAAGCGCGGGATGGTCGTATTGATGGTACGGATGACGATGCCGACCTGATTCTGCTGGATGAACGCGCTGCAGCGGAAGCGCCCAGTGCCGGCCGGGCTGATCGCAAAGTTGCACTCGCTGGTGCGCTCGAACTCCGCCGCCTGCTTGTCGTTCATGATCGAGCGCGCCAGCGTCAGCGTGTGCAGGGCGGTCAGCTGGGTTTTGGATACCGGCTGGATCTCACCGTCGATCTTGAGCGCGGGCGGGAATCCGGCGGTCAGGAAAAGGTCGGAAGCCTTCTTCTGCACCATCATCACGAGCAGCGAGTTCATGAAGGTAGTGGCTTGTTCGCGTTCCATAAGGTGGCTTTCCTGTCAGCGGGCTCGGGGCGACGTTGCGGTGGGATCAGGCGAACATTTCGCCCTGTTTGGCGTTGAGGCGAGCTTCCGCCGGGGTGATGAGATTGCGGCGGATCAGCTCCTGCAGACACTGATCGAGGGTTTGCATGCCGGCGCCGAGGCTGGTCTGGATCACCGAGTACATCTGCGCAATCTTGTTTTCGCGGATCAGGTTGCGGATCGCCGGCGTGCCGAGCATGATCTCGTGCGCAGCAATCCGGCCGGAGCCGTCCTTGCGCTTGAGCAGCGATTGCGAGATCACCGCCACCAGCGATTCCGACAGCATGGAGCGGGTCATGTCCTTCTCGGCGGCGGGGAACACGTCGACGATGCGGTCGATGGTTTTGGCGGCGGACGATGTATGCAGCGTGCCGAACACCAAGTGGCCAGTTTCCGCCGCCGTCAGCGCCAGGCGGATGGTTTCCAGATCGCGCATTTCGCCGATCAGGATGATGTCCGGGTCTTCACGCAGCGCGGAGCGCAGCGCATTGGCAAACGACAGCGTCTGCTCGCCCAGTTCGCGCTGGTTGATCAGGCATTTCTTGCTCTCGTGCACGAATTCGATTGGGTCTTCCACCGTGAGGATGTGACCCATGATGTTCTCGTTGGCGTGGTTCACCATCGCCGCCAGCGTGGTGGACTTGCCGGAACCGGTCGGCCCCGTCACCAGCACCAGGCCGCGTGGTTTCAGCGCCAGCTCGGCGAAGATCTTGGGCGTGGCCAAATCCTCGAGCGTGAGCACGCGCGACGGAATGGTACGGAACACTGCGGCGGCACCGCGATCCTGATTGAACGCGTTAACGCGGAAGCGGGCGAGGTTGGGGATCTCGAACGAGAAGTCGACCTCGAGGTTTTCTTCGAACACCTTGCGCTGCGCGTCCGACATGATGTCGTAGACGAGGCTGTGCACATCCTTGTGTTCCATCGCCGGCAGGTTGATGCGGCGGATATCGCCGTGCACGCGCAGCATCGGCGGCAAACCGGACGAAAGGTGCAAGTCCGATGCCGAATTCTTGACCGAGAACGCGAGAAGCTCCGCGATGTCCATCCCTATAATCCTTTGCCCCGTTGAGCGCCCTGCAACGTTGCAGTGACTGGATACGGACCGCGACGCTCTTCAATCGAGTTGTGACTGTGACATTGGCATTATGACCGCAAGCTCAGAGGCTTCGCAAGCCAAAGACCGCTTCGTGCGCGTGTGCGAGCGAATTCGCACGGCGGCACAACAGGCCGGCCGCGATCCGGCCGCCGTTGCCTTGCTCGCCGTGAGCAAACTGCAACCGGCCGCGAAGGTCAGTGAGCTCTACGCCGTCGGCCAGCGCGCCTTCGGCGAAAACTACGTGCAGGAAGCGGTGCAGAAGTGCGCTGAGCTCGCGGATCTTGCCGGTATCGAATGGCACCTGATCGGGCCGCTGCAATCAAACAAGACGCGTGTGGTGGCGGTAACAATGCATTGGGTGCATTCGGTCGACCGCCTGAAAATTGCCGAGCGCCTGTCGGCGCAGCGGCCAGCTGATCTGCCGCCGCTGAATATCTGCATTCAGGTCAACATCAGCGGCGAAGCCTCGAAGAGCGGTTGCGCACCGGACGAAGCGGTGGCACTGGCGAAAGCGGCCAGCGCCCTGCCACGGCTGCGCGTACGCGGCCTGATGGGAATGCCGGAACCCGGCATCGGCGCGGAGGCGACGCGCGGCCAGTTTGCGCTGCTGGCGCGGCTTTACGCCGAGGCAAAACAACAGGTTGCGGGCATCGATACGCTGTCGATGGGCATGTCCGACGATCTCGAAATCGCGGTCGCGTCCGGCTCGACGATGGTGCGTGTCGGCACCGCGCTGTTCGGCGCCCGACCAGTCAATCAGCAACCAGGATAACTGTGTGAAGAAGATTTGTTTTGTCGGCGGCGGCAACATGGCGAGCGCGATGCTGGCGGGATTGCGTCGCGAACATCCGGCGCTGGCCTGCCACGTGATTGAGCCTTATGCGCCAGCGCGTGAGAAGCTGGCCGCGCTCGACGTGGTGGTGCACGCGGCGGCCTGTCGCGAGGCAGTAGCCGGCGCCGATGCCGTGGTGCTCGCCGTCAAGCCGCAAATGCTCAAGCAGGCGTGCGCCGAGTTGTTGCCGCATCTGCAGGGCGAACTGATCATCAGCATCGCTGCCGGCACCCGCCGCGGCAGCATTGCGCGCTGGCTCGGTGCCGACCCCACCTCGGCACGCATCGTGCGCACCATGCCAAACACGCCGGCGCTGATCGGCCAGGGTATTACCGGGCTGTTCGCGCCACCATCGTTGTCGGAGGCTGACGTAGCCACGTCCACCGAACTGATGCGCTCGACGGGAGCGGTGGTGCGAGTGGAGAGCGAGGCGATGATCGACGCCGTGACTGCCGTGTCGGGCAGCGGCCCGGCCTACGTGTTCCACTGGATTGAGTCGATGCTGGCGGCAGCGAAAGGTGTCGGCTTCAGCGAAGCTGATGCGCGCACGCTGGTGCTCGCCACGCTCAAGGGCGCGACGGCGCTGGCGGAGGCCTCCGACGAATCGCCCGCCGTGCTGCGCGAACGGGTGACATCGAAGGGCGGCACCACGGCAGCGGCACTGGCCGTGATCAATGAACGCGGCGTACAGCAGGCACTGATTGATGCGGTACGCGCGGCGCGGGATCGTGGTGCCGAACTGGGCGCGATGGCAGACGATTAGTGGCGACGCCAGAGCCAGCATCGTCGGCGTTGCCAGAGTGGCTCAAGGCAACTGCTGATGGCGTTGAAATCACGCTCTACGTGCAGCCCGGCGCGAAGAAATCCGAAGTCGCGGGTGAACATGATGGCGCGCTGAAACTGCGCATCAACGCGCCGCCGGTGGAGGGCAAGGCAAACGCGGCGGTGATCGCCTTTGTCGCGGAGCGCTGTGGCGTTGCCAAAAACCGCGTTGCGCTGGTCGCCGGCGAGCTGAACCGGCACAAACGGGTTGCCGTGCAGGGCGTTTCGCAGGGGTTCGTTCAGAAGCAGCTTTCGCCGTAATCGACTGGAAAGCCTCTACCAATATGGACAAACAATGATTGGCTGGACGAAGTCGACTATTGGCTAAACAAGCCATAAGCCCTGTTCGAATAAGGCTTCCGGCCAAAAGCCATATCCCTGCGCTATGCTGCCTGCATGGCTGTCAGGCTGACCGACGAACTCTACGCCGAGCTGCGACAGATCGCGCAGGCCGTGTTCGCGCACGAGGCGGCGGGTCACACCCTGTCGCGCACGGCCGTCGTGCATGAAGCCTGGCTGCGGCTGGCAGCGGGCGCAATGCCGGCGGAGCGGACGGATTTTCTGCGGCTGGCGGCGCGGGTGATGCGCAACCTGCTGGTCGATCATGCCCGGCAACGCAACGCCGTCAAACGCGGTGGTGGCGTGGCGGCGGCCAGTTTTGATGACACTGTGCGTGACTACGAACAGGCCTGTGCGCAGGGGCTCTACCCGCCGTCCGGCGACACCACACAACTGCAGCGCATTGGCCGCGAGCTGGACCTGGAGTCGCTCGACCAGGCCATCAACGCGCTGGCCCGCCAGAGCCCGCGGCAGGCGGAGATTGTCGAGCTCAAATTCTTCGCCGATGTTGGCATTGATGACATAGCGCGCCAACTGGGCACCTCGCCGTCCACCGTCAAGCGCGAGTGGACCGTGGCCCGACTGTTTCTGCTGCGCGAGCTGGCAGCGATCCGGGCGGAGCGGGACGCCGCGTCGTGAGCCGATTCCGGCAATTCACGCTTTCAGCTTTGTGGGCGGGTGAGGCTGCGGCAACGGGGTGACAGGCGCATGGTGACGAGATATGGGGACGACGGGCGGGAGGTGGGCGCGGCGGACGGTACCCGCGGGCGCCCACTGCTGGCAGAGGAGACCTGGTCGCGCGTCGGCGAAATCATCGAAACCGCGCTGAGCATCCCGGATGCGGCGGCGCGAGCGGCCTTCGTTGATACCTCCTGCGCCAGCGATCGGGCCTTGCTCGCCGAGGTGCGCTCGCTGCTCGCTGCCGATACCCACGCCGATTTTGTGTTGCCAGCAACGCGCTGGCTGGATGCGACGACGCTGGCGCGCGATGCAACGGCGACGATGTCCGATTCGCCGGAGCACTGGATTGGTCGTCGCGTCGGCGCCTGGCGAATCGAGCAGTGGCTGGCCAGCGGTGGCATGGGGCTGATCTTTCGGGCACGCCGGGACGATGCGGCCTACGAGCAGACGGTGGCGATCAAGCTGCTGCGCGCGCGTGGCACTGCCAGCACACAGTGGTTTCTGGATGAGCGACAGATGCTCGCCTCGCTCGCGCATCCGTGCATTGCACGACTGCTGGATGGCGGCGCCGCCGAGGACGGCACGCTGTATCTGGTGATGGAGCTGGTCGAGGGCGAGGCGATTGATCGCTGGTGCGTACGCAAGCGGCCGGCGCCGGATGAGTGGCTGGCGCGGTTTCTGGATGTATGCGCTGCCGTGCAGTACGCCCATCAGCGGCTGATCGTGCATCGTGACATCAAACCGGCCAACGTGATGGTGACGCACGACGGCAACGTCAAGCTGATCGATTTCGGCATTGCTCAAATCACCGATCGCGCCGGTGGCCCGGCTTCGGCAGACAGCGCCGCAGTCGCACTGACCCCCGGCTGGGCGAGCCCTGAGCAACTGCGTGGCGAACCAGTCACCACTGCCAGCGACATCCACGCGCTGGGCGCCCTGCTGCAGCGGCTGGCGAATGGCGGTGAACCGCTGGCCAACGGCACTGACGTTGCCGATGACGACTTGCGCTGCATGGTACGCAAGGCCATGGCAGAGGTGCCCTCGCAACGCTACGCCAGTGCGGCGCAACTGGCTGACGATGTGCGCCGCTATCTCGCGCATGAACCGGTACAGGCTCGCGGCGGCGGCGTGGGCTATCGTGCAACACGATTCGTGCAGCGCCACACGGGTGGCGTCGCCCTGGCGACGCTTGCACTAGTGGGTGTGCTGGTGGCCGCGTCGATCGCGTTGTATCAGGCGCAGGTTGCCCGCGCGGCCGAGCGCGAGGCAAGTGTTCAGCGCGCGCGTGCCGAGCAGCACTTCGCCAGCGTGCGCAAGATGACCAATCAGCTGCTGTTCGATCTGCACCGCAAGCTCGCGGGCATCCCCGGCACTACGCAATTGCAGAAAGACCTGATCGGCCAGTCGCTCGCCTATCTTGATGGTCTCCGCGCAGACGCTGGCGGCGACGCCGGATTGCTGCACGAAGTGGGCGCCGGTTATCGTCGGCTGGGGCGCATTCTTGGCGGTATTCAGGGCGCCAACACCGGCGAGCGCGACGCCAGCGAACAGGCCTACGAAAAGGCAGTAGCCGCACTCGATGCGGCGCTTGCCATTCGCCCGCAGACCACCACGGCCGTCGAGCAGCTCAAGACGCTGACCGAATTTGCCGAGCAGCAAGGGCTGTACCGCAACTTTCCGAAATCATCGGCGCTGTTCGCCCGCGCGGCAGCGCTCGGCGGCGAGGCGACAACGCGCGCGGCGGACGACGCCGACCTGTTCTACGCCGTGCAGAAAGTAATCGTCGCGCGCAACATCTCGGCGCTTTACCTCGGCAACGGCAGCTTCGACCAGTCGGCGATGGAGCAAAGCGCACAGGCGCTGGTGGCCAGGCAGGCGGCCCATGCCCCGGCGTCCGATGATGCCCAGACGATTCGCGCCATTCTCTGGCGCTGTTACACCGCGCTCGCAGAAGCTTCGCGCCGAAGTGGCGGCGCCGACGGTGCCCGGCAGGCCGTCAATTGGCACCAGCGGGGCGTGGCGCTGATGCGCACCAACGAGCAGTTACATCCCGGCGACGCTGGCTATCGCCGCAGCACGCTGAACGCGCGCGTGGAGCTGGCCAACGCCTACGCTGCGGCCGACGATCTGAAAGCAGCAATCGGCGAGGCATACGCCGTTCTTGGCGAATTTGAAGCGCTGCGCCAGACGGACGCGGCCAATGAGGACGCCGTGCTCGACCTGTTGAAGACCATCGCATCGCTCGCCGACTATCACCGGCGCGCTGGCGATGTTGCGCAGACCACTGCAATGGTCGAGCGGGGTCAACGGGTGCGCACGGAGCTCGCCGCCAGACTTCGCGATCACTTCGTCGCACGGCAGAGCCAGCTCAAACTGCTGCTTGCACAAGCGTGGGTGGAGGCGCGCGCTGCTGCGCCCATGACCGCTGGTGCCCGCTCCCCGGCGCAGACCTGCGCGCGGGCAGCGCAATACCTTGCCACCGCGAGGCAGCTGGCGGCCAGTGACCCCGCGCTTGCTGCTGCCGACGTGTTTGCGGGAGTGGACGCCGCGGTTAATGCCTGTGAACAAAGCGCCTCAGCTGGCCGCAGGCGCGGCTGACGTTGGCGCTCACTTGCCTGAGCTACCCAGGTCCTTGCGTACCTCGTCGATCTTCTTGCCCGACATCTTTTCGTATTGCGCGCGCTGGGCTGGTGTCATCTGGTCGAGAAACGCTTTGACCTGCGCGTTTGCTTCGTTACGTTGCTTCGCCGCGAGTGACTGTTCCTCCTTTTCACGGCGCTGATAGAGCGCGGTGAGGGCTTTTTCGTCCATCGCGTCGACGCGTGCGCGGTTCTCGTTGAAGCGGGCACTAGCCAGCTGCTCGCGCAACGCCTGTTCGCGCTGCCGCTTGGCCTCGGCTGCTGCGCGCACCGCGTCGGCACGCGCCTTTTTCTGCGCGGCCTGGTAGCGCGCTTCTTCTGCCGGGTCCCAGTCCGCGTTGACCACCGGTACGGCGATCAGGCTGACGCCCATGGTCGCGTGCAGGACGAGCCGGGCGGAGACGCGGGCAACGCGGCGAGCCAGGCGAATTGACGGGATGGTGACTGGTTGCATCGAACACTCCTTCAGGGTGACAAACCGGTGACGCCGCAACGGGCCGTCAAGTGTTGCCATTGCGCAAACCATGTCTGGCGGGTGCCAGCGGTGGCCGTGGCCGATTGCGTGACCGCGTTGCCGTTGCGCAGACCGAGGGCGCGTGCGAGCAGCAGTCCGTCGCTGCCGAGCATCGCCACGCCATCGCCATCAATGTCGAGCGCGCAGCCCGGCGCCGCAACGTACTGCGGCGTGGTCTGATAGGTGCCACCGTGGCCGTGGCCGCCCTGCCCGAATTCGTTGTATCCCCAGCAGCGGATACCGCCGTCAGACATGATGGCGCAGCTGGTGTTGTCGCCCGCCGTCAGGCTGGCGGTAGTTGCGTTGATGCCGGACGCTGCCGGCGCGAGGCCGACCACGGTGCTTGGGCTGAGACGATAGGTGACGCTGCCATCGCTGCCATCGCCGACGGCGCCATAGAGGGCAAGGCCCCAGCATTGCACGGTGGCATCAAGCAGGCGCGCGCAGCTGTGCTGGGCACCCGCCGCGATGGCATCCGGGGTGTTGCCGGCGCTGCCCAGGTTGGCCACCGTCACCGGCGTGTTGCTGAAGCCACCATTACCGCCGTCACCCAGTTGTCCCGCCGAGTTGTCGCCCCAGCAAACGACGCTGCTCAGGCTCAGCACGCCGCCGGGTGCCAGCAAAGCGCAGGTGTGTGAGCGACCCGCTGATAGCGCGATCGCGGTGCTGATACCGGTGACCGCAACCGGCGTATTGCTCGACGTCGCGGCGCTGCCATTGCCGAGCTGACCACTGGTGTTCTGGCCCCAGCACGATACTGTGCCGCCCACGCGGGCGCAGGAGTGATAGTGTCCGACCGCGATTTCATCAACGTTAAGGATGGGCACACTCCACGGTTGATTGGCCGGGTTGGGGGCGAAGCCTGCCTGCCCCCAATCGTTGCGGCCGGCGCAGAAGGGTCGCCCGCCCTGCTGCAGGATGCAGGTGTGCTGCGCGCCGACGCCGATCTGCCGCGCCGGCCCGGCCGCGCCGAAGCCCCACACGGTTACCGGCACTGTGCTGTTGTCGAAGCTGCCCTGTGTGAGGGCGCCATCGCTGCCCTTGCCCCAGCAGCGGGCGCTGCCATCGCCCAGGCGCGCGCAGGTGTGAAACAGCCCGGCCCGCACCTCCACCGCATTGCTGATGCCGCGTACCGGCACCGGTACGGCACTGGCGCTGATGCTGCCATTGCCAAGCACACCAAACACTGTGTTGGCGCCCCAGCAGTGAATGCGACCGTTGTTGGTCACGGCACAGCTATGGCTGCTGCCCGCAGAGAGCTGCGTGTAGATGGTCTGCGCCGATGCCGGCGCAGCGACGACCAGGGACAGGCCCAGTGCGGCCACGCCAGCGGCTACCAGCCGGCCTAATGATGGTTTACTGTTCATGGTGCGAGCCCCGCGACGCCACAGGCGCGAATCAGGAAGTTGCGAATCTGTGGCCAGCTGGTGCGCGTTGCCCCGCCGCCAAGGGCGCCTGCGGTGACCGCGCTGCCGCTCATGCCAGCCAGGGCACGTGCCGCCAGCACGCCGTCGGTGGCCGCGGAGAAGATGCCATCGCCGTCGATATCAAGCTCGCAACGCGGCGCGACGAACTGTGGCACCGCGTGATCGTCACCACCAGTCGCGAAGTGGGTGGTGCCAATTTGCCCGGCACCATTGGCCCCCCAGCACTTGGCACTGCCGGCCGCGGTGAGGGCGCAGGTGTGGGTGCGTCCGGCGCTGACACTGACGAAGTTGTCGTTGCCAAGCACTTTCGCCGTGCCAACGGTGATGCCGGTGCCGACGATCGTGCCGTAGCCCAGTCGTCCGTTGCCGTTGTAGCCCCAGCATTCGATGCGCCCAGCGGCCTGGCGAACTGCGCAACTGTGCTGTTCGCCGGCGGCAATGGCCGTCACGCTGGTCAATGTCGGATAGGCGTTCACCCAGGTATTGCTGGCCGTGGTGTTGCCGGTGCCCAGCATGCCGTAGGTATTGCTGCCCCAGCACACGACACCGCCCGAGACCAGTGCAGCGCAGGTGTGCAGCCAGCCAGCGGCGATCTGGCTGACGTTGGTGAGACTTTGCACGTCAACCGGCGTCCGCCGCGGCGAGACGTAGGTGCCGTCGCCAAGCTGGCCGTCGCTGTTGCGGCCCCAGCACTTGACTGTATTGCTGGCGAGCAGGGCGCAGGTGTGCAGGTGCCTGGCGCTGATCGCCGTGGCGGTGGTGATGCCAGCCACGTCAACCGGGCTGGTGTGATAGAAGTCGCTACCGCCATGGCCCAGCTCGCCGTCGCCGTTGTAGCCCCAGCACTTGATGCCGCCGCCCTGGCGCAGCGCGCAGCTATGATCGCCCCCGGCGGCCACGGCGATGGCGTCGGTCACCGTGCCCACCAGCACTGGTGTACTGCTTTGGGTGGTGCCGCCATTGCCGAGCTGGCCGCGAAAGTTGTAGCCCCAGCACTGCACCCGGCCATCGCGCAGCGCAGCGCAGTTGTGCGATGTGCCGGCAGCAATGTGCACGGCGGTATTGAGGCCGGCCACGCGGACCGGTTCCGGTGATTCCTGCCCGTTTCCGGACATGCCGTTGCCGAGCTGACCGCGGAAGTTGTCGCCCCAGCAGTGCACGCCTCCGCTGTCGAGCAGGGCGCAGGTGTGATATTCGCCAGTGGCGATTTGCGTGTAGGGCTGCGCGATGGGCGCGCCGATGCTGCCCGCGAGCAGCAGTGTCGCCAGCACCGCCAGCAAGTGACGTAGCAGGCGGCGGGCGTTGAACGATGGGTAGAAATGCGTCATGGGTGGCCGGAAAGAAGATCCGATACCCATCAAAGCGCAACCGGGAAAAACCGGGTCAAAACCGAATTGGCAGACGGTTCGTTACGGCATCATCTCTTCGCTGTAAACCTTATTCAATAAGGGCTAGCAGCGCAAAAAGCGGTTAAGTCGACTGTTGGTGCTTTTTGCAATGGAGCCCAGATCGGTAGGCCTTTTGACGAAAAAGCTGCTTGCCCGCCAGAATGCCACGAAAGATCCGCGTCTACTGCTTCGCCGGTACCCGTTGCCGCAGCAGACTCAGGTACAGCGCACCATCCAGCGCCTGCCCGGT
>ENA-UOYA01004680-UOYA01004680.1-activated-sludge-metagenome-genome-assembly--contig:-NODE-4680-length-11284-cov-28.162526_pt1 | contig 11284 bp, 7 predicted proteins | sample MGYA00238163_ERZ764804 | MGnify/ENA primary metagenome ERZ764804 (study PRJEB28919, sample SAMN05720223) | activated sludge metagenome | isolation source: Anaerobic digester | place: Hong Kong...
ATGGCCGTCCGGTCATAGTTGAAATTTCCAGAGAGAAAATTGAACGAACCATCGGACGCCAACCAGGGTCAAGGGATTAAATTGACAATTTGCCGGGCTTTCTGTTAAGATTTTAATCCCAAACAGACTCCTGTTCTTTGGATTTAAATTAAGAAAACGGGGAGTGGCGCAGCCTGGTTAGCGCGCCTGCCTTGGGAGCAGGAGGTCGTCGGTTCAAATCCGATCTCCCCGATTTCCTCACCTGAGAAACTGATGCGCCTGTAGCTCAGTAGGATAGAGCAGCTGCCTTCTAAGCAGCGGGCCGGGGGTTCGAATCCCTCCAGGCGCGTTTTTCTTTTTCTGGCCTGACCGAGATTAGACGGGCGTTGATTTCTAGCCCGACCCCATTAAACAGGCAGGTTGTAGCGTTCCTCGATGATGCCGGTACAGGCCCTGACCGCTGACGGATCATAAAGTGAACCGGCGTTATTATTTATCTCCAGGAGGACCTTGTCGGGCGAAATGGCTGAACGGTAAGGCCGGTGCGACAGCATAGCTTCAACCACATCCGCCACAGCCAGAATCTTAGCCATCGGGTGAATCTGGCTATCCTTTATTCCCATAGGATAACCGCTACCATCGAGTCTTTCATGGTGCTGATAGACTATATCAGCTACCGGCCAGGGGAATTCTATGGTCTTTAAAATTTCATAGCCGACTCGCGGATGGTCCTTAATCATTTCAAATTCGTTGGCATTAAGCGAACCTGGTTTATTGAGGATTTCGGCCGGGATGGAAATCTTCCCCAGATCGTGAACCTGGGCGGCCAGCCTTATTTCGTCAATTTCCTCAGCTGGATAGGCTAATCTGGTGGCAATTGACCGGGCCAGGTCTGATACCCGCCGCTGGTGTCCGGCCGTATAAGGATCCCGCGACTCAATCGTCAGGGAGATAGCCTGAATGGTGGCCTGCATGGTTTTTCTTAACTTGGCCAGAGTGTCGATCAGTTCATTTTCGGTCTTTTTTCTGGAGGTAATGTCCCTTAAAATAACCAGAGTGTAACCGGGTCTTGTTTCCAGAGGAGAAGTGCTGGCTTCCACATATCTTACTTCGCCTTTAAGATTAATTAATCTGAACTCCACCAGCCCGGTTCCCCAGGGCAGATTTGGTTTGGAAAAGGAGTTGGTACTCGCTGAAAAAAGATGACGGTCATCAGGGTGAACCAGGCGGAGAAAGTTAAAATTCTTAGAGTAAATCTCTTCTTTTTTATAACCAGTCAGCTTTTCAAAGGCGGGGTTAATAAACTCAAAACCGGCCGGGGAAGTGACATAAATCCCTTCCCGGGTGTGATCGATAATAGTCTTAATGATTTCCTGATTGCTGCTCTGAATATCTTCAACGGTCATGAATAGATACCTCCACTCGTCCGTTCAAAGAATTAGTCGCCTGAGCCGCCCATAAATTGAAAAAGTGACAAAAAAAGACTTGAATTATCTTTTCTTTTGGTTTATTAAATTAATTCGGGCAAAATGAGGCTGAATGAATAATCATTAAAAGAAATCCGGAAGACTCTCTGTCACGAACAATCCCCTGAGTATAAGAGGTGTAGAGCTAACCTTTTTGGGTGAGACAAAAAATGTTATTTTCACCCCCCGGTTAGCCGGAGTTGAGTATTGACGCTATAAGGGGGAAAGAAGAAAGTGAGGGAGATACTGGAAGGTGAGAAAGATTTCTTTTGACAAATTTTGCTCAGAATGGTAGAAAGGCTTTGAAAGATGTCTTCTAAACTGGGTGAGCTGCTTTTAAGGGAAAAACTTATCGATTCGGAAAAACTGCGGCAAGCCATTGACTATCAAAAAAAGAACAACCTGCCGGTTAGCTCAGCCCTGGTGGCTCTTGGCTTCCTGACTGAAGAAGAAATCGCCCAGGCCCTGAGCCGGCAGCTCGGCTATCCCTATATTGACCTTGACCAGTTTGAAGTTTTCCCTGAAGTTATAAGTCTCATCCCGGCTGACACAGCTAAAAAAAATCTGGTCATGCCAATCCACAAGATTAAATCATTCCTAACCTTAGCCATGGTTGATCCGACTGACTTAGAAGTCATTGAAGATATCAGATTCAGAACCGGGCTAAGTGTTCAGCCGGTCATTTCGACTGAAACCGGTGTCTCCAACGCTATCAATAGATACTACGGGACAAGCGATGCCCTTAAAGTCAAGAAACTCATTGAAGATATTGAACTGGCCGATGGGGGCGGGGTTAATGTCATTGAAGAGAAAGAAATTTCGGAAGACTCCAACTATGATGTGGCCGAGATGCAGCAGGCCAGCAACGAAGCCCCGATTATTACCTTAGTCAATCAGACTTTTATTGAGGCCATTAAAAAGGGAGCCAGCGACGTTCATTTTGAACCTTATGAACAGCAATTCCGCATCCGCTACCGGATAGATGGCGACCTGTATGAGGTGGCTGACCTGCCTTTAAAATTCAGAAGCCCGGTTTTATCCCGGGTCAAAATCCTGGCCAATATGGATATCGCTGAGAAGCGCCTGCCTCAGGATGGAAGAATCAAACTCCGGGTCAAGCTCGACAACGGCAAGAAAAAAGAAGTTGACATGCGGGTTTCCTCGCTCCCGACCATGTTTGGCGAGAAGATCGTTGCCCGTATCCTCGATAAGGAAATGCTCAAGCTCGACCTGACCCAGCTGGGCTTTGAACCGGAATCGCTGGAAATCTTCCAGGAAGCCATCCACCGGCCCTGGGGCATCATTCTGGTCACCGGGCCAACCGGCAGCGGCAAGACCAATACCCTTTACTCGGCAGTTTCCAATCTGAACACCATTGATGTCAATATCATGACCGCCGAAGACCCGGTCGAATTTTATATCCCCGGCATCAATCAGGTCCAGGTTAAGGACGAAATCGGTTTGACCTTTGCCAATGCCCTGAGGTCTTTTCTCCGCCAGGACCCGGATATCATGCTGGTAGGTGAAATCCGTGACAATGAGACTATCGATGTGGCCATCAAAGCGGCCCTGACCGGCCATCTGGTTTTCTCCACCGTTCATACCAACGATGCTCCTTCGACCATTTCCCGTTTAATCAACATGAATGCTGAACCCTTCTTGATAGCTGACTCGGTTGTTTTAATTGCGGCCCAGCGGCTGGTCCGGCGGCTGTGCCAGAAGTGCTGTGAACCGCATGATTTGCCGAAGAGAGCCTTACTCGATATGGGCTTCAGGGAAGACGAAATAAATGATATCCATATTTTTAAAGCTCATGGCTGTGAAGCCTGCAATAATACCGGTTATAAGGGCCGGGTAGCTCTGTTTGAAGTAATGAAAATCACCGATGAAATAAAAGAGATGATTCTCAACCGGGCGACCAGCCGGGAAATCAAGAAGAAGGCCATGGAAAACGGCATGCTGACTCTCCGCCGCAGTGGCCTGATCAAAGTCAAAAATGGGGTGACTTCGGTTGAGGAAGTTCTCAGAGAAACTGTCAGAGATTGAGAATAGGAGGAATTAATGGCCAAGCCAATCTATGAACTTTTAAAAATTGCGGTCGAAGAGAATGCCAGTGATCTTCATATTACGACTTATGTCCCGCCCCGCATCAGAGTTGACGGCCGGTTAAAAGATATTGATCACCCGCCGCTTCAACCGGCAGAAACCCAGGAGCTGATTTACAGCATTCTCAATGATAAGCAGAAGAAAATATTTGAAGAAAAGTGGGAGCTTGACCTGTCTTTCGGTATGAAGGAGCTGGGCCGGTTCAGAGCCAATGTTTTCAAGCAAAAAGGGGCGGTGGCTGCTTCCTTCCGGCGGTTTCTGCCTCAGATGTGGAGCTTTTCCCAGCTGGGCATTCCCCAGCGGGTGGTTCAGCTCTGCAGCCTGCCCCGCGGCCTGATTCTGGTCACCGGTCCTACCGGCTGCGGCAAATCTACCAGTATTGCCTGCATGCTGGACTACATCAATCACGAACGGGATGTCCACATCGTCACAGTTGAAGACCCGATTGAATATTATTTTGTTCCCAAACGGGCCATCATCAACCAGAGAGAACTGTTCACCGATACCCTGTCTTATGCCAACGCCCTGAGGTCAGTCCTGCGGGAAGACCCGGACGTGGTCTTTGTCGGTGAAATGCGGGACTACGAAACAACCGAAGCAACGCTGCGGGTAGCCGAAACCGGCCATTTGACTTTTTCGACCCTCCATACCAATTCAGCTCCTGAATCAATTTCAAGAATAATTGATATTTTCCCCAGCCAGTACCAGGCTCAAGTCCGGGTGACCCTGTCCATGATTCTGGAAGCAGTCATGACCCAGACCCTGCTGCCCCGGGCCGACGGCAAAGGACGGGTCCTGGCCATGGAGATCTTGATTCCCAATCCGGCCGTGAGAAACCTCATCCGGGAAAATAAAATTCATCAGATCTATTCGGCTATGCAGATGGGCCAGGAAAAATTCGGCATGCAGACCATGAACCAGAGCTTAGCCAGCCTTTATCTGCGGCGGATTATCACCTATGAGACTGCCATGTCGGTGACGGCTAATCCCGAAGAGCTCATTGATATTATCCAGAGACATGAGGGAACAGTGATAAAGAAAGGTGCGTCCTCGAGCGCCGGGAGATAAGGGGAAGTAAAATCATGAATAATTTTGGGGACTTTTAAGGAAGAAGGAGAAGAAATATGGCTGTTTATGTCTGGAGAGGAAAAAACAGATACGGCGATGTGGTTGGCGGAGAACGAGTGGCTGAGTCGATCGAGGACCTGACCAGGACTCTTCAGCGCGACCAGATTGCCATCATCAGTATAAAACCAAAAAGAGCCCTGCCGGCTATTCCTTTTCTCAAAAGGGAAAAGGTCAAACTCAAAGAGCTGTCTTTTTTCAGCCGTCAGTTATCGGTTCTGATTGATGCCGAATTGCCTCTGATTCAGAGCTTAGGACTTCTGGCCGAACAGCAGAAAAATAAATATTTCACTCGGGTAATTACCGAGGTTAAAGAAGATGTTGAGGCCGGAGCAGCCCTCAATCAGGCTCTCCGCAAGCATCCCAAGGTGTTTGATGACCTGTACTGCAACTTAGTGGCTTCCGGCGAGCAGAGTGGTTCACTCGATACTATGCTCCGCCGGTTGGCCGATTACCAGGAAAGCATGCTGAAATTGAGAGCCAAGGTCAAACAGGCCATGATTTATCCTACCGCCATTGTCAGCTTTGCCATCATCGTGGCCATTTTTATGTTGTGGAAAGTCATCCCGGTTTTTGGCGGGATTTATCAGGAACTGGGAGCTCAATTGCCTGGCCTGACGGCAGCCGTCCTTGGTCTGAGCAACTTTGTCAGCCGTTATATTCTTCTCATCGTAGCCATCATCATTGGCGTTGTGGTCCTCTACCGCCAGTGGCATAAGACGCCTGCCGGGCGCGAAGTTGTTGACCGCGCCAAGCTGAAGTTGCCTGTTATGGGCAATCTCAGCCAGAAAATCTCCTTGTCCAGGTTTACCAGAACTCTGAGCACCCTGATCGGCGGCGGTGTGCCGATGCTCGAAAGTTTGAAGATTGCCTCGACCACCACTGATAACGTCATCATCGAACGTCAGGTCTTAAATGCCAGGCAGATGGTCTCGGAAGGCAAGAGCTTGAATGATTCTCTAAAACAGGCTGGCCAGGGTCAGTTCCCGGCCATGATGATTCAGATGGTCAACGTCGGCGAGTCAACCGGAACTCTCGATGAGATGCTGGGCAAGCTGGCCAATTTCTTTGATGATGAAGTTGACAATGCGGTAAGTTCACTGTTATCGGCTCTTGAGCCCTTAGTTTTAATTCTGGTCGGCGGTATTGTCGGAACGCTGGTTATTTCCATGTATCTGCCTCTGTTTAATCTTATTCAGCAATTTTAAACAGGGCTGGAGGATAGGCAAAGAAGCGTCCGGATTGGACAATTGCGGCTTTTAAGAAGCCTTAAAAAATAGCGGGAGCGGGTCAATAAGGGAGCGAAGAGGGAATTTCTGAGGTTGTCAGGTCAGATGTCATGAAAGAGACAGTTGAGAAAAAAGACCTTCTCCGCTATATTCTATTTCGCCTCCTGATCATCACCTGCATTTTAATTGCGGCTTTAATCATTCAGTATTCAACCGGCAATCCCTTCCCGCCAGTTTTTCTTTATGCTATAGCGGGCTTTTATGGCCTGTCGCTTATCTATTATCTTCTTTATCTCTGGGGGAAATGGCTCACCGGCCAGGCCTATCTGCAGCTTATTATGGACCTTTTGCTCATCACCTTTCTGGTTTATATTTCGGAAGGTGTTACCACTTCGACTTATTTTCTCTATATTTTTGCCATTATTGCTGCCAGCCTGGTCATTTCGGTCAAGGCGACTTATTTAGCTGCGGCTCTATCGGCTATTCTTTTCGGTGTCCTGGTGGATGGGACTTACTTCGGTTTTATTCCGCATTTTAATAGAGAGGAGGCCAGCCACCTTCCCTTTGGAACCGTTTTATTCAACCTGATTTTAGCCTGGGCCATATTTTTTGCGGTGGCTTTTTTTATGAGTTATCTTTCGAAAAGCCTGCGTAAGACCAGACAGGCCCTGGCCCAGACCCAAAAGGAGCTCATCTTGAGAGAAAGGCTGGCTGAGGCCGGGCGTCTATCGGCCACCCTGGCTCACGAGATAAGAAATCCCTTAGCCTCGATCTCAACCGCCGTCCAGATGCTCAAGGCTGAGATGAATGGCAATGGCGAGCGGGCCCGGCTCATGGAGATTATCGTCAGAGAGTCAAACCGCGTCTCGCAGCTCCTGGAGCAGTTTCTGGACTTTTCCGCCCCCTCCAAGAAAATGTTTACCGAGATTGATCTGGGTATGCTTCTCCACGAAACCCTCGAGATGCTGCGGAGCGGCGGTGACCTCGATGGCGAAAAAATCCGGGTTGAGGGGAATTACCTTGTCCGCAAAATTACCTATTATGGTAATCCCAATCACTTTAAACAGATTTTCTGGAACCTTCTGAAAAATGCCATCAAAGCCATGCCGGAGGGCGGACGCCTCAGCTTGAATTTTTATAATTCGAAGCGCGAGGGGCTGAAGATTGTGGTGTCTGACACCGGGCAGGGAATGAGCGAGAAAGATAAGGAAAATCTCTTTGTGCCTTTTTACTCCGGCTTTGGCGAGGGGCGGGGGCTGGGTCTGGCCACCGTCAAGCGCCTGGTTGAAGATTATGACGGGAAAATTCAGATAAACTCCGAGGAAGGCCGCGGGACAGAGATAATTCTTACCCTGCCTCTTATTGAGGAAAAGGCCATTAGAGCCAGTCAGCAGATAAATTAAATTAATAAAGGAAGAGGACAATGGACAGCATACTGATCATAGACGATGAAAAAAGTCTCCTCGATGTGCTGAGCTTGATGTTTAAAAAGGAAGGCTATGAGGTCAAGACGGCGACCTCGGGAGCGGACGCCCTTGATATTTTAACCAACAACGCCGTTGACCTGGTTATAACCGATATCAGGATGCCTCACTTGAGCGGCATGGAAATTCTTAAATACGTCAAGGAGAATCAGTCCGAGACACCGGTTATCGTCATTACGGCTTACGGCAGCATTCAGCAGGCGGTCGAAGCCCTCAAGGCTGGGGCGCTGGATTATATTGTTAAGCCCTTTGATATTGAGGAGCTCAAGATTCTGGTGGCCAGGGGCCTCGAGCGGAAGCACCTTGAGCTCGAAAATATCCTCCTCAAGAAAGACCTCAAAGAGAAATACAAATTTGAAAATATGATCGGCAAAAGCCGCCTGATGCAGGAGGTCTATTTCTTAATCGACAAGGTGGCCGGCACCGATAGCACCGTGCTGATTACCGGCGAAAGCGGCACCGGCAAGGAAATGGCTGCCCGGGCGATTCATAATCTGAGCCGGAGGAAAGACAAGCCCTTTGTCACCATTAACTGCGCCGCCCTCCCCGAGAATCTCCTCGAAAGCGAGCTTTTTGGTCACACCAAAGGCTCCTTTACCGGGGCTATCTCCGATAAGAAAGGCATGTTTGAAGTCGCCCACAAAGGGACGCTTTTCCTCGATGAAATTGCCGAGATGTCCCCCTGGACGCAGGTCAAGCTGCTGCGGGCCCTTCAGGAAAAGAAAATCAGGCGGGTCGGTGGGACGGATGAGATCCCGGTTGATGTCCGCTTGCTTGCCGCCACCAATCAGGATTTAAAGCGGCGGATTGAGGAAGGAAAATTCCGGGAAGACCTTTACTACCGCCTGAATGTCATTTCCTTCGAGATGCCGCCACTCCGGAAAAGAACCGAAGATATCCCGCTTCTGGTCCAGCATTTTCTCCAGAAATACTGCCAGCAGATGGGGAAAAAGATGAAGCGGTTAGCCCCCGATGTGATTAGCCTTTTTGAGGCTTATGTCTGGCCTGGAAATATAAGAGAGCTCGAAAATGTGATTGAAAGAATAGTGGCCATTGAGGACCGCGAGACGGTGACGCCGGCTTGCCTGCCGCCCGAAATGATCAGCCAGGCCAATCATAATGGCCGCCAGGTTGACCTCAGGGCTGGCTTTAATTTAAATGAGTACCTCGACGATATTGCCAAAAGATATATTATCAAGGCCCTTGAGTTAAGCGGTGGGAAGATAAAAGATGCTGCCCCGAGGCTCGGGGTAAGCTACCGGACGCTGCGCTATTTGATCAATAAATATGGATTAAAGCCCCGGGTGAGTGACCTCGGCGGCGAGGAAGAAGGCGAAGAGCTGGGCGGGAATGGGCTGGCTGCGGGCGATGAGCCGCCAGTTTCCGTGATGGATAACGGGAGAGCTGCGGTGAAGGAAACTGAGCGGGGGAGAGGCCGGTGAACTGTCGACTTTTCTTTCCTTTTATGATAGCCTTATCCGAAGACCACTCTGAAACGGGAGCGCTACTTAATAATGTTCAAGGACAGAGTGCCAATTTTTGGCAGCGGTTTATGACAAAATGTGTCAGAATTCAGGAGCTATGAACTGGTTATGATTGGTAAGTGCTTGATATTCAATAACTTAGTAGCAACAATGACCCTGGCACATAACTTGCATCTTAAATAGATGAAAGAAAATTAATAACATCTCAGCCGGCGGATAGTCGGCGAGAAATTAGGAGGTATTAAAATGTTAAGAAAGATGAGAGGATTCACCCTCATCGAAATGCTCATCGTCGTGGCCATTATCGGAATTCTGGCCGCATTGTTAATCCCCAACGCCATGTCAGCCCTTCAGAAAGCCAAACAGAAAGGCACTGTCAAGGACATCAACACCATTGCTGCCGGCTTGATGGACTATGTGACTGATAAAGGTAATGCTCCTGAGCACTCTGGACAATTGACCGGTGGCACAGATGCATTAGTCCTGGCCCTTCAGGGATTTTATTTAAAAGTCTTTCCAACCAAAGACCAGTGGGGAAATTTCTACGTAATTAATACCAGAGATGACATTGTTGGTCCATTCGGCATTGCACTTGGTGAAGATGAAGAACCCGGTGATGATGATTTTGTAGTCGGCTCTTATGGCCGCAATGGAGAAGAAGGCCCTACGTATGAGTATGATATTACTGATCCGTCTGCCGGTTTGTATGAAGTCGGCGCAATGAAGGATTTCAACGAAGATATAGTTAACTGGAATGGTAACATGGTTGTTGGGCCTCGCACCTCCGCTGGCACCACTTGATAAAAGAGTAGAAAGCCAAATTTCTGAGAAAGGGCGGCTTCGGCCGCCCTTTTTTTATGTCTGAAAAAGGTTAAGGCTACAGCTTTTCTATCCTTTGGGATGAAGGGGTCTCTATTTAAAGCAGAATTAAATTAATATCATCAACAAATGAATAGTAGGCTGAAGCTCAGGTGTTCTTGGTTTTGTTGGCCTTCTTTTGAATTCAGAGTTAAAGCTCGGAGCTTGTACCCAGCATGCGCAGTTAATGAGGCATCAGTAATGAATTTGTTGAAAAGATAGAAATCTAGTGGCTCTTTCTAGTTTTTCTTCTTGCCCGAATGATCTTAGCGTCTTAAAATTCTTCAAAATTTTCGTGATTTGTCGAAGGGAGAAAGATAAACTAAAAAGAGCCTGAAAATTAATATACCGAGGGGTTTATATTAAAAAGAAATCGGAAATGGAAATAGAAAAAGATAAGCGGAAAGTCGCATTTGGGAAGATTGATCTGGCTTATTTTCTATTATTTACTTTAGCCTTTCTTATCTTATTTTCTTCCTTTTTCTTTCAGTCAAAAACCTTTTTTGAAAGGGACTCGACCCTTTTAGAAACCCCGGTCAGGATGCATATAATTGAGCTATTAAAAGAGGGGAATTTTGCTCTCTGGACTGATTCGCACGGCCAGGGCCAGCCCTTGCTGGCGAACATGAAGACTGCTGTCTTTTATCCCACTACCTGGCTTTATTTGTTTCTTCCTTTCTTTGTAGCTTTTAAAATTCATTATTTAATTCATCCACTTATTGGCTGGCTGGGTATGTACCTGCTGGGGAAGTCTTATGATTTCTCACCCCGCGCTTCCTTTCTGGCCAGCAGCCTGTTCTTTTTCAGCGGGATGTATCTTTCCTCTTTTGAATTTTACAACCATATTGCGGCGATTGCCTGGATGATGTGGGCTCTTTTCCTGGCCAGGCTAAGTCGCCCCTTAAAGTCCTTAACCTTCTTTTTTAATATTATGGTCTGGGTTCTTTTGATTCTAGCCGGGGTACCTGAGTTTATAATAATAGCTGGCATTCTCGTGCTTGGCCAGGCCTTTGTTAGCGAACAGCCATTTAAGAGTTATTTCTTTAAGTTAATGGTAACAGTTTTCCTGGCGTTTTTGATTTCTTCAGTTCAACTTATCCCTTCCTTTGAAATGCTGGCTAAGACTGAACGTTCATCTCAAGCGCAAATCTGGCCTCTCGAGTTGATCCAGACAGCCAACCTGGCTTTCCCGGGGATTTTTGGTGACGAGCGCCAACCAGGACGAAATGATTTCTGGGGTGGCCATCTTTTTAACCGTGGCTATCCTCTTTATTACAGCCCATATATTGGTTTTGGAGCTTTGCTCCTTTTCTTTCTATCTCTTTTTATTATGAAAGACAGAAAAATAAAACTCTGGTTAATACTGGGGGCATTGTTTTTCCTAATGTCCTGCGGCCGGTATTCGCCTTTCTTTTTTATTTATCAGCACCTGCCATTTGTTTCATCCATTAGATATCCGGTAAAGTTTTTTATTGGGTCAGTATTTTGCCTGAGTCTAATGGCTGGCTATGGGCTTGATTGGCTTCGGGAGAATGGCCTGCCTTCTGCCTTTA
>ENA-UOYA01004681-UOYA01004681.1-activated-sludge-metagenome-genome-assembly--contig:-NODE-4681-length-11284-cov-6.016653_pt1 | contig 11284 bp, 10 predicted proteins | sample MGYA00238163_ERZ764804 | MGnify/ENA primary metagenome ERZ764804 (study PRJEB28919, sample SAMN05720223) | activated sludge metagenome | isolation source: Anaerobic digester | place: Hong Kong...
TCGTGCCGGGCAACCGCTTTGAATATCTCGAAGCCTTGGCCGCTTATGATGCAATCCATGAAGGTGTGCTTGATGGCGAGCCTTTCCGCCCCGGCAGCATCGATGTGCTGGCCCAGCATGTCATGGCCTGCGCCTGTGCGGCGCCCTTCAACGAGGCGGAGATGCTCGCTGAATTGCAGGGGGCAGCGCAATATGCCGATCTGACGCAGGAGACCTTTGCGCGGCTGCTCGATTTCATCGCGACCGGCGGATATGCGCTGCGCGCCTATGATCGCTTCCGCCGACTGGTGCGCGAGGGAAACGGAACGTGGCGGCTGACGCATCCCCAATTTGCCGCTCAGCACAGGCTCAATGCGGGGATCATCGTTGATGCGCCGATGATGGACGTGCGCTTTCGCAACGGCCGCAGGCTTGGCCAGCTTGACGAATATTTCGCGGCCACGCTGGCGCCGGGCGATACGTTTTTCTTTTCAGGCATGAGCCTTGAGGTCGAGCGGACCGATGGCGTTGAGCTGATCGTGCGGGCCACGACGAAAAAGGCGCGCATCCCCAGCTATATGGGCGCGCGCATGCCGCTCACCACGCATCTGGCAGAGCGGGTGCGCGGCTTTCTGGCGAACCGGCAAAGCTGGCAGCGCTTCCCCGCCGATGTGCGCGAATGGCTGGAGATGCAGGCCCGCGTTTCGGTGTTGCCCGCGCCCGGCGAGCTTTTGGTTGAAACCTTCCCGCATGAGCAGATGCACTATCTGGTGATCTACAGCTTTGAAGGCTGGAATGCGCATCAGTCGCTCGCGATGCTCATCACGCGGCGCATGGAGGCGCAAGGGCTGCACCCCATCGGCTTTATCGCCAATGACTATAGCTTTGCGATCTGGAGCCTTGAGCCGGTTGAAGACCCGGCGGCGCTTCTCTCTCCCGATATTCTCACGCATGAATTCATCGAATGGGTCGAGAATTCAGCGCTGCTGAAGCGGGCGTTCCGTGAGGTCGCGGTGATTGGCGGGCTGGTTGAGCGCCAATTGCCCGGCAAGCGCAAATCGGGGCGTCAGGTGACCTTTTCGACCGACCTCATCTACGATGTGCTGCGCCGCTATGAGCCTGATCATCTGCTGATCGAAGCCGCCTGGGCCGATGCGCGCACGCGCATGGCCGATATTGGCCGCCTTGGGGCGCTGCTGGATCGTGCCGCGCGCACGCTTGTTCACAAGCGGCTGACGCGCATCAGCCCGCTTGCAGTGCCGGTCATGGCGATGATCGGGCGTGAAACCGTGGCGCAAGGCGCGGCGGACGACGAGATTTTGTTCGAGGCCGAAGCGCTCGCCAAGGCGGCGATGCAGGCGGATTGAACGCCGATTGAACGTCGCTGGCGATGTGATAAGCTGCCGCATTGGCAGCAATGCCCGCAACCTTAGGAGAGGTCATGCGAACTGGAGCAATCGCCATCGCACTGATGGCTGCCACCCCGATCTATGCGCAAACACCGGCAACGGATGTGCCGACGACTGGCGCCCCCATGGACGATGCGACGCTGCCAACGGGCATGGATTCCGCCTCGCGGATGACGGTGCCGGTCATGGTCAACGGGCAGGGGCCGTTCAACTTCGTCATTGATACCGGTGCGGACCGCACCGTTGTGTCGCGTGAACTGGCGGAGCGGCTCGCGCTGCCACAAGGCGGCACGGCGAAGCTCCACGCCATGGGCGGGTCGAGCGATGTCCGCCTCGTCAAGATTGACCGGCTGGACGTCTCCAACCGCACCGCGCGGCACATCAAGGCCGCGGCGCTCCCCTATCGCTATGTGGGGGCGGATGGCCTGTTGGGGATCGACAGCCTCAAGGGGCAGCGCATCATCATCGACTTCAAGGCGGGGACGATGACGCTCCAGCCCTCGCAATCGCCCGAAGCCGATATGAGCGATGGCGGAGACGTGATCGTGGTGACGGCGAAAACGCGGCTCGGCCAGCTTGTGCTGGTGGATGCCGATGCCAATGGCCAGAAGGTCTGGGTGGTGGTCGATACCGGCGCGCAGAACAGTGTTGGCAACACGCAATTGCGCAAGCTGATGCTCGCCCGCGATCCGCGTACGCCGATTACCCCCATCGAGATGATCGACGTGCTCGGGCAGCGGACGCCTGCCGATTACACCATCGTCAACAAGCTGCGGATCGGCGGCATATTGATGGGCAATGCAGCGATTGCCTTTGCCGATGCGCATCCCTTCAAGCTGTTTGAATTGCAGAAAAAGCCGTCCATGCTGCTCGGCATGGAAAGCCTCAAAAGCTTCCAGCGCGTCTCGGTGGATTTCGCAGCGAAGAAGATCAAGTTCCTGCTGCCCGCAGGCCTTGCCCCGCCCAGTGATCGCCTGGCGGCGGGGGACAAGCACGCTCCGGCGGGGTCGCCTTAGCGCCTAGGGCAGCCCAAAGCTGCGGCATCAATCGCCGTTGCGGCACCCTTCAGCCGATAGGTGTCCGCAAAGGCTTGTCCGTCGCGGGAGATGGAACTCACGCTCATGCTGCGCGCAGAGCGCATCCGCGCGATGATGAAGGCATCGTGGCGAGGCGAGGGTGCCCAGGCGTCATAGCTGCCCGCGACAAGCCGCCAGCGGCGATCCCCCACCGTCAGCATCACATCTGCATCGGCGCGGCGTTCCTTGCTCAGGCGGATGTGGAGCTGGCTGCGCACGCCGCGTTGCGGCCAATGACCGACGCTTGCAAAGGGGCGCCACTTGCCCTTGGCGGGATCAACCGGCTCGGCAATCGCAAAGCAGCGATAGGGATTGTCGTCGCGAAACGCGCCCCAGCTGTTGAAGATGCCCAGCGCCTCGCGCGCAGCAGCAGGCGAGGTGACCATCAGCAGGAGCGCAAGGCCTGTCAGGCGCCTCAAGCGTGGTGAACCCCGCCGCCCTGCCGAACGATCTCTTCGCGGCCATTTTCGATGACGACCATCGTGCCCTGCGGCAGGCTGGGGGCAATCGGCGCCTTCCATGGCTCCGTCACCTCCAGCCCCAGAAGCACGCCGCGCAGCACCCGGCTCGACATGCCGTGCATGATGACGAGCCGGTCGCCTTCGATATGCTTGGTGTCGTCAATCCAGCTTGTGAGGCGCGTGGCGATTTCATCATACCATTCGCCGCCCGGCGCGCGCACGGTGAAGAGCGCGGTTTCGGTGTCAACAATGGGGCCGATCTCATCCATGATTTCGGCATAGGTGCGGCCGGCCCATTCCCCGACGTTGATTTCGAACAGGCGCGGATCATGCACGGCCTGATGCCAGTCATGCCCGATATGCTCGCAGATGATCGCCAGCGTCTGCAGCGCGCGGCCCGAGGGCGAGGACCAGAGATGGAGTGGTTTGTCCGGCCCGATATAGTTTGCAAGCTCGGCGCCCATGGCGTCGGCCTGTGCGAATCCGGCACGCGTCAGCGGCGTATCGCGCTTGTCGCCCTGCATCCGCTTGGCATGGTTGAAGACAGTCTCGCCATGGCGAGCGATGAAGATACGCCCTTTGATGCTCATGGAGGGTGCTTTTCCCACAATTTTTCAGGAACGCAAGCGGCGCGCGGGCTTGTGGCGCCTTGCAATCTTGTCCATGACCGTCAGGTAACTATAAGGCCGACTCCCAAACGGCCGCATGACAATCTTCCGGGGGTTTTTGAATGAAGGCGACGATTGAACGCGCAAACCTGCTGAGGAGCCTCGGCCACGTCCAGTCGGTCGTGGAGCGTCGCAACACTATTCCGATTCTCTCGAACGTGCTGATCGAAGCAAGCGCGGACGGCACAATCCGTCTGATGGCGACCGATCTTGATCTCCAGATCAACGAAACGCTCGAAGCTGTCAGCGTCGAAGTTGCCGGATCGACCACGGTCTCGGCGCACACGCTGTTCGACATCGTCCGCAAGCTGCCCGAAGGCACGCAGGTTTCGCTGACCGCGTCCGACGGCAAGATGCAGGTCGTGGCTGCCCGCTCGCGCTACAGCCTCAACACGCTTCCGCGCGACGACTTCCCGATCATCGCGGAAGGTGATCTGCCGACCCGCTTCGAGCTGCCGGCCGCCACGCTGCGCCAGATCATCGACAAGACGCGCTTTGCGATCTCGACCGAGGAAACGCGCTATTATCTGAACGGCATCTTCTTGCACGTGGCCGATGACGGCCAGCCTGTGCTGAAGGCCGCCGCGACCGATGGGCACCGCCTTGCGCGCGTCACCGTGCCGCGTCCTGAAGGTGCAGAAGGCATGCCCGACATCATCGTTCCGCGTAAGTGCGTGGGCGAGCTGCGCAAGCTGCTCGACGAAGTGGACGGCACGGTTGAGCTGACGCTCTCGTCGACCAAGATCCGCTTCGGCCTTGGCACGGCAGTCCTGACCTCCAAGCTGATCGACGGCACCTTCCCCGATTACAGCCGCGTCATCCCGACCGCGAATGACAAGCTGCTGAAGATCGACCCGAAGAGCTTCATGGCGGGCGTTGACCGCGTGTCGACCATCGCTTCGGAAAAGACCCGTGCCGTGAAAATGGCGCTGGAGCCGGATCGCATCACGCTCTCGGTCACTTCGCCTGAAAACGGCACGGCGGCCGAAGAAGTTCCCGGCGAATATTCGGCAGACTCGTTCGAGATCGGCTTCAACGCCAAATATCTCATGGACATTCTGAGCCAGGTCGAAGGCGACGCCGTGGAAGTGCATCTGGCTGATGCCGCCGCGCCGACGCTGATCCGCGAAAACGACAAGTCGCCCGCGCTGTATGTTCTGATGCCGATGCGCGTTTAACGCGCGTCGGTTTTCACCTTCGGCGCCTCGAACAGCGCCTTCAGCATCCGCTTGACGGCGGCGAGCATCACGAGTGCTGCAACCAGCAGGATCACGGCGACAAAGGCCGCCGCGACCGGCTGTTGCAGCACGAGGAAAAGCAGCCCGCCCGTTACGACATCCTCGCCCGTGGACACGGCGATGTTGCTGAACGGCTCCGGGCTTGCATTCACGATGGCGCGCGTGCCGGCCTTGGCGCTATGGCTCACAAGGGCGGCACTTCCGCCCAAAAGCAGCGCAACGACCTGCCATGTCGTGTTCGACGGATCGACAATCGCCATGGCGAGCAGCGCGCCGCCGACGGGACGGATGGCGGTGTGGACCGAGTCCCACAGCGAATCGAGCCAGGCGACCTTGTCGGCAAAGAACTCGGCGACGAGCCCGACGCCCGAGGCGCCGATCACCCATGGATTGGCGAGGACCTGAAGCCCCTGCGCGTGCTCAGGTGCCTGTATCAGGCCGAAAAACATCGCGAGGCCCACGCCAAAGACGCACAGATAGAGCCTCCAGCCCGCGAGCAGGCTGACGCTTGCGGCGACGCCCAGCAGTTCCACAATGCCCAAGAGCCTTCTCCTTTCGCCAATCGCGCCAAGGCAGCTTGTCGGGAAGCGAGCGGTGGTTCAAGTAGGGTCTTAAAGACGGCGACATGCCGCACCATATGAGAGGACATGAGCTTGAAGATCGAAATGGGCGATTCCGCAAATCCTGTCCCGGCAATTCCCGCCGCAACGCTGGTCCTGTTCCGCGAACGGGCCGATGGCCCGCCTGAGCTGCTGCTGGTGGAACGCTCCAAGGGCATGGCCTTTGCGGGCGGCGCGATTGTGTTTCCCGGCGGGCGGATTGACGCGGACGACCATGTGCTTGCCGAGCGCCATGCGCATATCGAGGCGGAGTGTGCGGCCGCGCGCATCGCGGCGATCCGCGAGACGATTGAAGAAAGCGGCGTCCCCATCGGTCTGGCAGGTGCGCCGCCCGAAGGCTGGCTGGAAGAGGCGCGCAAGGCGCTGCATGACCGGCAGGCGTTCAGCGGGCTGCTCGATGCAGCCGGGCTCGCGCTTGATCTTGAAGCGCTCGTGCCCTTTGCCCGCTGGCGGCCCAATTTCAAGGAAGCCCGCGTGTTTGATACGCGCTTCTACATCGCCCGCGCTCCCGATGATCTGCCCGAAGCCGTGGTCGATGCGACCGAAAATGTCCGCACCTTTTGGGACAGCGCACAGGCGACCATCGATGCGGCGCTGCGCGGCGATGTTCATGTGATCTTCCCGACGCACCGCAATCTTGAGCGGTTGGCGCTGTTCGACAGCTTTGATGCCGCGCGCATCCATGCCGAGGAAATCCCCGTGCGCACCGTGACCCCCTGGGTCGAGCAGGTGGGCGAAGAAACCTTCCTCTGCATCGCTGATGATCTTGGCTATCCCGTCACGCGCGAAAGCTTCCGCACCGCCAAGCGCGCGGGGGATTGAGGAAGGCTCACGCCTCCCATGTTTCTTCCGCCCGTCACCCCAGCGTAGGCTGGGGTCTCATGGTTGGGGTGCACGAGATGCCAGCCTTCGCTGGCATGACGCTCGGTTTTTTTAGCCTATTTCCCGCGCAGCGCCGAAATCGTCGTCCCCGCGCTGATGCGTTCGGGGTCGGTCTTGAGGTGCAGAAGCCTTAGCCCCGTGCGGGTGGCTGCCTCCTGAAGCGCAGGCGCGAAGGCTTCGGTCGTTTCCACCGTCGCCGCCCAACCGCCATAGGCGCGGGCGAGCGCTGCGAAATCGGGATTTCTGAGCGCCGTGCCCGAGACGCGCGCGGGATATTCGCGCTCCTGATGCATGCGGATGGTGCCATAGACGCCATTATCGACCAGAATGACGATCAGGTCGCAGCCATATTGCATGGCGGTTGCCAGTTCCTGCCCGTTCATCATGAAATCGCCATCGCCTGCGAGCGCGACAACGCTCTGGCCGGGGCGGCGCAGTGCGGCAGCGACGGCAGCCGGTGGCCCATAGCCCATAGCCCCTGCGGTCGGCGCCAATTGCGTGCCGGGGCCGCCATAGGGCCAGTAGCGATGCCACCAGCCCGAAAAGTTGCCAGCGCCATTACAGATGATCGTATCGGCGGGGAGGATGTCGCGCATTGCCGCCACGCACATGCCGAGGTCAACGCGCGTGTCGAAGGGCGCGGGCGTGTTCCAGACCTGCCATTCGGCATGGGCTTTGGCGCCTGAGGTGAAGGGGGTGGCAGGCGCGGGAAGGGCTGCTGCGCTCTCGGCAAAGCGCGTCATGTCCGCACAAATGGCAAGGTCAGTGCGATAGACGCGGTCCAGCTCTACCGGATCGGGATGAACATGGATGAGCTGCTGACCGGGATGGTCGGGCGTCAAGAGCGTATAGCTATCCGTCGTCGCCTCACCGAGCCGCGCGCCGATGGCCAGCACAAGGTCTGCCGCCTTGATCCGTGCGACGAGCTTGGGGTTGGGGCCATAGCCCAGATTGCCCGCCCAGACGGCGGAGTCATTGGCAATTGCGTCCTGACGGCGGAAGCCCGCCGCAACGGGGATGCCCCAGCGCTCGGCGAAAATCCGGACGTCGCGCGCCGCCTCGGGCGTCCAGCCTGCACCACCAATGATGGCAATGGGGGACTTGGCGGCGGCAAGCCGCGCGGCCAAGTCTGCCATCTGCGGTGCGGCGGCTGCCTGCACCACGGGCTCGACGCGAGGCCGGTCCAGCGCCTCGGCCTCTTCGCACAGCATGTCTTCGGGCAGCGCGATCACGACGGGGCCGGGGCGGCCCGACATTGCGACATTATAGGCGCGCGCCACATATTCCGGAATGCGCGCGGGATCATCGATGCGCACAGCCCATTTGGCGAGCGGCGAGAACATCGCGGCGAAATCGACTTCCTGAAAGCCCTCGCGGTCCTTCATCCCCCGGTCCACATCACCGATGAAGAGGATCATCGGCTGCGAATCCTGCATCGCCACATGCACGCCAATCGAGGCGTTGGTCGCACCGGGTCCGCGCGTGACGAACGCCACGCCGGGGCGGCCCGTCAACGTGCCATCGGCGCACGCCATGAAGGTGACGCCACCTTCCTGACGGCAGACGACATTCTGGATCTGCTGCGTATCATGGAGCGCATCGAGCACGGCGAGAAAGCTCTCGCCGGGGACGGAAAAGATGCGGTCGCAGCCCTGAAGGACAAGCTGGTCAACAAGAATACGGCCGCCGGTGCGTTTTTGAATCTGTGTCATGTGTCACTTCTAAGCGAGGGGCGGGTCGGTGGGAAGATCAGGCCTCGGGCCGCGTCCAGAGCCAACTCAGGCACGCGATTGCGACCGCAGGCGGGATTAGTACCCATGGCATCTTGATGAACACCAGCCCCATGAGGATGCTGACGGCAAAGGCGCCCGTGGCGGCAAGCTTGCCTTTGCGGCTCACAATGCCGCGCTCACGCCATGCCCTGAGACTCGGGCCGTAAACACGGTGGTTCATCAGCCGCGCTTCCCACACCGGGTTGCTGCGCGAAAAGGCAAAGGCGGCCAAGATGAGGAAAGGCACAGTCGGCAGGATCGGCAGGAAGGCTCCAATGACGCCAAGCGCCACCGAGATTATTCCTGCCGTCATCCAGAGGATACGGCCGACGCGTCCCGTGCTCACGCCTGGTGGATCGCCTTGGTGACGAGATAGCTGTCCAAGCCTTCGGGGCCGCCTTCGCTGCCAAAGCCCGATTCCTTCACGCCGCCAAAGGGCGCATCGGGCACCGAAATCGCAAAGGTGTTGATGCCGACCATGCCGCTTTCAATGGCGTCGCCCAGCATGTTCGCCTGACGGCCATTTTCGGTGAAGGCAAAGGCGGCAAGGCCATAAGGCAGGCGGTTGGCCTGCTCGATGGCTTCATCAAAGGTGTCGAACGGACGGATGAGTGCAACCGGGCCGAAAGGCTCGTTCGACATCACATCGGCTTCAAGCGGCACATCTGCCAGCACGGTTGGCTGGAAGAAAAAGCCCTGATTGCCGCGTTCGCCGCCTGCCAGAACCTTCGCGCCCTTCTTGCGGGCATCCTCGACCAGCGCGCCAATGGCATCAGGACGGCGCGGATTGGCGAGCGGCCCCATCTTGGTGTCCGGATCAAAGCCGTCGCCCATCGTGACCTTCCTGGTGCGCTCGGCAAAGCCCGCGACAAAGCGGTCATAAATGCCGCGCTGCACGTAGAAGCGCGTCGGCGACACGCAGACCTGGCCTGCGTTGCGGAACTTTTGCGGCACGACCATGTCGAGCGTCTTTTCAAGATCGCAATCGTCAAAGATGAGCACGGGGGCGTGGCCGCCCAATTCCATCGTGATGCGCTTGGCGCAGTCTGCCGCCAGCCGCATCAGATGCTTGCCGACGGGGATCGAGCCGGTGAAGCTGATCTTGCGGATCGTGGGCGAGCCGATGATGTGGCGGCTCACCATATCGGGCACGCCATAAACAAGCTGGGCGACATTGGCGGGCACGCCCGCATCGAGCACACACTTCATCAGCGCCGAAGTGCAGCCCGGCGTTTCTTCGGGGGGCTTTGCGATGACGGAACAGCCTGCCGCCAAGGCTGCGGACAGCTTTTTAGCCATCAGATAAACGGGGAAGTTCCACGGTGTGAAGGTTGCCGTCGGGCCAACGGGCTGCTTGATGACAAGCGAGCGTTGCCCGGTGGGGCGGATGAGCACGCGGCCATGCGCGCGCTTGGCTTCTTCGGCATAATAATCGAACAGCGCGGCGGACGAGGCGACTTCGCCGCGCGCTTCGACAATGGGCTTGCCCTGTTCCAGCGTGAGCAGCGTGGCGATGGCCTCGGTCCGCTCGCGGATGAGGGCGGCGACCTTGTGGAGAATGGCGCCGCGCGCCTCCACATCGGTTTTGCTCCACTGTGCAAAGCCTGAGGCCGATGCAGCGAGCGCCTCATCGAGGTCGGCAGGGGTCGCCAGCGGCAGCCCGGCAATGGCGTCTCCGGTGGCGGGGTTGACGACGGCGTGCTCGTCACGGCCTTCGCCCGTGCGCCAGCTGCCGTTGATGAAGAGTTTGAGTTCTGTGTCGTAAGTCTGAGTCATGCGCCCTTGTAGCGCGCGATCAGCGATAGTTGAAGCTGATCGATATGCGGTCCGACTTGGCCTTGCTGGGGATCACTTCATGCGTCAGCCAGCTTTCCCAGAGGAAGATCGTGCCGGGCTTGGGGTCTGCATAGACAAAGGGCTGGAATTCGGGCGGCGCATCCTGCGTGCGCGGCGGGGCGGCCATCATGCGCGGCAGGCGCGGATCTTCCAGCTTCAACGCACCCGCTCCTTTGGGGACCAGCACATAACAGGTGCCAGAGATAATGCTGTGCGGGTGGATATGGCCCGAATGTGTGCCGCCGGGCTTCAATATGTTGACCCACAGGCTGTCGAGCTTGGGCTTGCGGCCCAGATCAAAATGGCAGGCCTTGGCAAAGGCGCGGACATGCTTGTCGACGATGCGCTTCAAATCTTCAAAGGCCGGGTCGCGGATCGGCAGGTCATTGAGCGAGGCATAAGAGGTATAGCCCTTATAGCCATGCTCCTTTGACCAGTTCTGCCCGGCGATATCATCTTCCTCCAGCGCGCGGCATGAGCCTTCAAGCTCTTCCAGAAGATCATCATTGTCGAGCGCGCCTTCATAAAAGGGCGTGGTGAAGAGATTGCGGATCGTCATGCCCCGTCCTTGCCGGTTGGAAGGAGCAAAACGCAAGACTTCATAAACGCGCCATTATGGAGATATTTATAGTTTCAGGTTAGCAGGAGTTTTGAGTGCAGGCCCGTGATGGGGGCAGATGGACTGGGGAATGGCGTTGGGGGACGACAAAATGCAGGCGGTTGCGCGCTGGATGGCGTGCCTGTTTGCACTGTTGGTCTTTGCTATATCCGGGCCTGCATTCGCAGCCGTCTGCGCGCCTGCGACCTCGCAAGGCACGGCGCCTGCAAGCTGGCAGACCTACTGCTGGCTCGACTTTTCAAGCTATAATGACACTACCGCCAAATCGGGCGCTGGGCAGAATTTCAGCTACACGCTGTCTGACGGGGCAACGCTCACCTTCAACGTCAAGGCATCGGGCACGCCGGGTGTCGTCTCGACGGCAGCGCCGTCCTGGTCTGGCGCGGCCGTGGGCAATACCGCGTTTCTCGGCATCCCGAACAAGCCCATTCTCTACCAGACAGCAGGTGGCACGACGACGATCACCATCTCGGCGATCGCAATCACGCCGCCGCCGGGCTCGCCTGCGGTCACGGCCTATATGTTCGTCGGCGCCGATGCGGAATCGACCAACAATGGCGAATCGCTCGCCTTCAACACCAATGGCGGCAACTGGGCGATCCTTGATCAGGTCGATCCGATCAGCGGCAACATCTACCCGACCATCTCGGGCGAAAATACCGCGACCTTCACCGAAACCGGCGTGGCGGGCACGGTGGGCGGCTATATCGTCGGGTCAACCAGC
>ENA-UOYA01004686-UOYA01004686.1-activated-sludge-metagenome-genome-assembly--contig:-NODE-4686-length-11276-cov-5.201319_pt1 | contig 11276 bp, 11 predicted proteins | sample MGYA00238163_ERZ764804 | MGnify/ENA primary metagenome ERZ764804 (study PRJEB28919, sample SAMN05720223) | activated sludge metagenome | isolation source: Anaerobic digester | place: Hong Kong...
TTGCGCGCGTCGGTGGACGCCGGGCCATGGCCGGGCACGATGACCTCGGCGCCCAGGCCCAGCAGCGTGTCCAGCGACTGGATCCAGTGGCCGCTGTCGGCCTCGCCAACGAAGGGAATGCGGTTGCGAAACACCAGGTCGCCCGCGTACAGCACTTTGCGCGCCGGCACGTAGACCACCAGGTCGTCGGGCGTGTGCGCGGGGCCGACGGGTTGCAGGACCAGCCGGGTGTCGCCCACCGTCAGCTCGGTGCGGCCGTTGATCCATTGGGTGGCGGGCACCAGCCGGGTCTGCTCGTCGATCCAGGGCGCCAGCTCCTTGCGCGAGGCCTCCAGCCGCAGGCGCGCCGTGTCGGAAACCAGGTACTCGCGGCCGGACTGCTGGGCAATGATCCGGGCGCCCAGCGCCGCGAACACCTGCAGGCCGTAAACATGGTCGGCGTGGTAGTGCGTGAGGATGACGTGGGTGACCGGTTGCGGCGTGATCTTGCGGATTTCGGCCAGCAGGCGCTCGGCCAGCGCGGGCGAGCCCAGCGCGTCGATCACCACCACGCCTTTCGTGGTGACGATGAAGCCGGCGTTGGAGATGAAGTTCTGGTTGGCGGGCGAGCCCAGCGCCGACAGGCCCTGCACGTACCAGCAGCCGGGCGCCGCCTCGCGCGCCTGCATGGGCGGCTCACCTGCCGGGGCATCGGCCGCCTGGACAGGGCGCGCCCAAACCAAACCGAACCCCGCCACCGCCGTGCATGCGCAGCACCGCAAGAGTTGACGGCGATCAATTGCAGCATGCATCGTGCGGTCTATATTCATAAGTAATCACTGATGTAATTATCGGGAATGGCCATGGACTTGACAAGCCTGGTGGACGCGTACGGTAGCGGCCCCGTTCTGGCCGCGGGCGGCGCCGTGATCGGCGCGCTGTTCGGCTTCTTTGCCCAGCGCTCGCGCTTTTGCCTGCGCGCGGCCGTCATCGAGTTCTGGCACGGCAAGTTTGCCGAAAAACTGTCGGTGTGGCTGCTGGCCTTTGCCAGCGCGGTGATCGCGGTGCAGGCGCTGATTTTGAGCGGCGTGCTGGACGTGAGCGGCGCGCGCCAGCTGGCCAATCGCGGCAGCCTGTCGGGGGCGCTGGTGGGCGGCCTGCTGTTTGGCGCCGGCATGATCATGACGCGCGGCTGCGCCAGCCGGCTGCTGGTGCTGTCGGCCAACGGCAATCTGCGCGCATTGCTGTCGGGGCTGGTGTTCGCGGTCACGGCGCAGGCGGCGCTGGCGGGCAGCCTGTCGCCGCTGCGCGCAGAAATTGCGTCGTGGTGGACCATCGACGGCGGCGCGGCGCGCCACCTGCTGCAGCGCTTTGGCGGCGGCGCGGTCGACGGCCTGGTGCTGGGCCTGCTGTGGCTGGTGGTGGCGGTGATCTTTTCGCTGCGCTCGGGCAACCGGCCCTGGATGTGGATCGGCGGCATCGGCACCGGCGTGGCGGTCGCGCTGGCCTGGTGGTTCAGCTACCTCGTCTCCCATTCCAGCTTCGATCCGGTGCAGATCCAGGGCGTGACCTTCAGCGGCCCCTCGGCCGAGTGGCTGATGCGGGTGCTGTCCACGCAGGCGGCGCAACCCTTCGGCTTTGACGCCGGCATGCTGCCGGGCGTGTTTGCCGGCTCGGCGCTGGGCGCGCTGGTGGGGCGCGAATTCAAGATCGAGGGTTTCAAGAACGGCTATCACATGGCGCGCTACATGGTGGGTGCCATGCTGATGGGCTTTGGCAGCATGCTGGCCGGCGGCTGCGCCGTGGGCGCGGGCATGACGGGCGGCGCCATCTTTGCCCTGACGGCCTGGCTGGCGCTGGCCGGCATGTGGGCCGGCGGCGGCCTGATGGAGCGCTGGCTGGCCGAACCGGTGCAGACCACGCAACCGGCGACGCAGCGGGCGCCGGTGGTGGTGCCGGTGGCGCCTTGAGGGTGTCGTCGAGATTCAAATACCAAATACCGGACGCAGAGGACGCAAAGAAATCGCAAAGGACGCAAAAAACCATGAATTGCTATTTAAAGAATAGCGTCTCGCGCCCGTCCAGCGCCGGCCACATGGTCATTTCATTCAAATTATGAATTTTTTGCGTCCTCTGCGTCATTTTTGCGTCCTCTGCGTCCGGCTGTTGGGCTGCTCGATCGCCCCTCACCCCCGCAGCACATCCTTCACCAGCGTGCTCTTGCCGAACAGGCTCTCGACCAAATCCACCACCAGCTCGGCGGTCTGGTTGCGCACGTCCAGGGCGGGGTTCAGCTCGACGATGTCCAGCGAGCCCAGGCGTCCGGTGTCGGCGATCATCTCCATGCACAGCTGCGCCTCGCGGTAGTTGGGGCCGCCGCGCACGGTGGTGCCGGTGCCGGGGGCGATCTCGGGGTCGAGAAAATCCACGTCGAAACTCAGGTGCAGATGCAGGTTCTCGTCCGCACCCGCGATCGGCGCAAGCGCGCGCGTCATCACCTCGCGCATGCCCAGCTCGTCGATGGCGCGCATGTCGTAGACCTCGATGCCGTGGCGCTTGATCAAATATTTTTCCTGCGCGTCCACGCTGCGCAGCCCGATCTGGCACAGCGCCTGCTCGGCCAGCGCCGGCGCAAAGCCCGCCAGCTCGGCCAGCTCGCGCGGCCCCAGGCCGCACAGGCTGGCCACCGGGGTGCCGTGCGCGTTGCCGCTGGGCGAGGTGGCCGGCGTGTTGAAGTCGGCGTGCGCGTCCAGCCAGATCACGCGCAGCCGCTTGCCTGCCGCGCGGCAGTGACGCGCCACGGCGCTGATGGAGCCGACCGCCACACTGTGGTCACCCCCCAGCATCATCGGCAGGCGCTGCTGCCGCAAGACCTGATGCACGGCGTCATGCACCGACCGGCACCAGGCAACGACCTGCGCGAAGTTGCGCAGGCCGCTGGCGGCGTCGCGCTCGCCGCGCGGGTTGGGTGGGCCGGCCAGGTTGCCGTGGTCGCGCACGTCGCAGCCCAGCTGCGCCAGCGCTTCACCCAGTTGGGCGACCCGCAGCGCGTCAGGCCCCATGGCCGCGCCCAGGCGGCTGGCGCCGATGTCGGTGGGCGCGCCGATGAGGGTGATGGGAGTTGCCATGGTCACGTCGAAAGTGCAAGCGTCGTCAGGTGCCCGTTTCTGCTGCGCGGATCAGACTGTACAAGTCCTTGGGGTCGTCCAGGGCGGGGATCAGCGCCAGCGCTTCGAGCCCGCCATGGGCGCGGCCCAGGGCCTGCATGTGGCGCATGACGGAGTAGTCCTCCAGCGCAAAGCCGACCGAGTCGAACAGCGTGATGTCCAACATGCCCTGCCGGCCGGGCGCCTGCCCGGTCAGCACGCGCCACAGTTCGGTGACGGCAAAGTCCGCCGGCATGCGCTGCAACTCGCCTTCGATGCGCGTTTGCGGATCGAACTCGACGAACACGCGGGCGCGCCGCAGGATGGCCGCGTCCAGCTCGGTCTTGCCAGGGCAGTCGCCCCCCACGGCGTTGATGTGCATGCCCTCCTCCAGCCACTCGCCGCGAAGGACAGTGGCGCGCGTCTTGTCGGCGGTGAGCGTGGTGACGATGTCGGCGCCCTGCACGGCCTCGGCGGCGCTGGCGCATTCGATCAGCTCGACGGCCGCGCCGGCGCCGCGCAGGTTGGCCACCAGCTTGCGCGTGGCGGCCGGGTCGCGGTCATACAGGCGCAGGGTCTGGATACCCAGCAGGCCGACAAAGCCCAGCGCCTGGAACTCGCTTTGGCTGCCGTTGCCGATCAGGGCCATCACGCGGCTGTCCGGGCGCGCCAGGTGGCGCGCCGCCAGCACCGAGGTGGCGGCGGTGCGCAGCGCGGTGCCCAGCGTCAGCTCGCAAATGAACTCTGGTGCACCGGTGTCCATGCGCGCGATGGCGCCAAAGGCCATCACCGTGGGCTGGCCCAGGCGGGTGTTGCCGGGGTGGCCGTTGACGTACTTGAAGGCGTAGTGCTCGGCATCGGCAATCGGCATCAGCTCGATCACGCCCTGCGGCATGTGCTGGGCCAGGCGCGCGCTCTTGTGAAAGTCGTTCCAGCGGCGAAAGTCCTGCTCCAGCACCTCGACCAGGCCGCGCAGGCATTCGACGACGCCCACTTGGGCAATCAGGCGGGCGGCGGCGGGCAGGCTCAGGTATTCGACGGCGCCCGCGGCAGGCGCGGGCTTGGGGGGCGTGGATGGCGGCTCTTGCGTGGGCATGGCGCAGTGTCGCGCAACGCCACGCCCCTTGCCTGCCCGCGCCCCGCTTCGGCGCTACTGCCCGCTCAGGTATTCGGCCACGGCGGCCATCTCCAGCGGCGTCATCTTCTCGACCACGGCGTGCATCACGGCGTTGTCGTTGTTGCGCTCGCGCTTGCCGAACTGCTTGAGCTGGTTGTCCAGGTAGGCCGCGTGCTGACCGGCCAGGCGCGGCAGGGCGTTGCTGCCGGCGCCCTGCGGTCCGTGGCAACTGGCGCAGGCCGGCACGCCGCTGAACTTGTTGCCAACCTGGTAGATGTACTGGCCCACCAGCGCCAGCGGCGCGTCCTTGGGCGCTTCCTTGTGCGGCGGGCGGCTGGCGTAGAACTGGCCCAGCACGGCCATGTCCTCGGGCGTCAAGGCAGTGACCATGCTGGCCATGGCCGTGCTCTTGCGCGTGCCGTTCTTGAAGTTCTCGAGCTGCTTGGCGATGTATTCGGCGTTCTGCCCGGCCAAGCGCGGAAACACCTCGCTGGCCGATTCGCCGTCGGCGCCGTGGCACAGAAAGCACGAGCCGCCGATGATCTTGCGGGCGCGCGCCTCGCCGTCTTGCGCCCAGCCGGCGCTGGCCAGCATGAGCGCGCCGGCGGCCACGCAAAAAGCAATGGATGGTTTCATGATCGATTGATGAGTGACGCGCCGACCCAAACCCGGCCATCTTCATGCCAGGGCCGCCGCGGCGCCGGCTTTGCCGGGCCGCTGGCGGCGCCCCCTGAAAGGGGGAAGGCGAAGCATGCGCAGCAGCGACGACTGGGGGTCAGGCCAATGTATCGGCCCAGATGTTGCGCGCCCAGGCCATGGCGAAGCGGCCTTCCAGCTCGCTGGCGGCCGCCGACACGCCGCCCGAGTTGGGCACGGGCAGCATGGTCTTTTGCGCCGCGTCGTAGCGGTGCACGCTGGCCACGTGCACCACGTCGGTGTCGCTCACGAAGCTGTAGCAGGTGTTGTTGTAGATCGGCAGTGGATTGGGCTGGCGGCCGGCCAGCAAGGCCACGATGGCGGCAGCCGCCACCTTGCCGTGCTGGTTGGCCATGTGGCCCGACTTGGGCATGGCCGGCGCGATCTGCAGCGAGTCGCCCAGGATGTGGATGTTCCTGGCGGCCTTGGCTTCCATGGTCAGCCAGTCCACCTCGCACCAGCGCTGGTTGGCGGTGGTCAGGCCCGCATTGTGCGCCACGTCGCCGGCGCGCATGGGCGGCAGCACGTTGAGCACCTGGGCTTTCACGTCATCGTTGAAGTCGAACTTGAGCGTGCCGCTGGCGGCATCGACATCGGTCAGCTGGTGCTTGGGGCGGTATTCGATGATGCCTTGGTAGCGCTCGGCCCAAGCCTTCTTGAACAGCGGGCCTTTGGACGTGACGTCGTCGTTGGCGTCCAGGATCAGCACCTTGCTCTTGGGCTTGGCCTGCTTGAAGTAATGCGCGACCTGGCAGGCGCGCTCATACGGCCCGGGCGGGCAGCGGTACGGCTGCAGCGGGATGGCCAGCGCGTACACGCCGCCGTCAGGCATGGCCTCCAGCTGCTTGCGCAGCGCCACGGTTTGCGGGCCGGCCTTCCAGGAGTGCAGCACCTTGTCTTGCGCGCCGGGCTTGTTCATGCCGGGCAGCTGGTCCCACATGAAGTCGATGCCGGGCGAGAGCACCAGGCGGTCATAGGGCAGCGCGCCGCCGCTGGCCAGGCGCACCTGGCGCTTGTCGGCGTCGATGGCGGCTACCCGATCCTTGACGATCTTGACGCCGTGGCGCCTGACCAGGTTGTCGTAGGACGTGGTGATGTCGGCCATCTGCTTGCTGCCGCCCAGCACCAGGTTGGAGATGGGGCAAGAGACAAAGGCGTCGTTGGGCTCGACCAAGGTCACCTCGACCTGCCCGTCCGACCACATGCGGATGTACTTGGCGGCGGTGGCGCCGCCGTAGCCGCCGCCGACCACGACCACCTTGCCGCCGGCGCCGCCCCCCACGGAGGCGCAACCGGCCGTCAGGCCCAAGACCGAAGCCGCCGAGGCGGCCTGCAACATTTGACGACGATCCATGGTGATGCCCTCCTTCACTTTTTCTGCGCGGCAAACCAGCCGACGATGGCGCTGAGCTGCTCGTCGGTGTAGCCCTTGGCCAGCTGATGCATGATGGTGGCGGGCTTGGCGCCGCTCTTGAAGTCCATCAGCTTCTTGAGCATCTCGTCCTTGTTGGCGCCGGCCAGCGACTCCATGCCCGGCTGGGCGTGGCCACCGGTGCCATGGCAATTGGCGCAGGCCGCGGCCCAGCTGCGCACCTGCAGGGGATCGGTTTGGGCATGGCCCGCGCCAGCCGCGGCCAGCAAGCCGGAAACCAGTGCGGCGGTCAAGATGGTCTTCATCACGGGACTCCTCCGGGAAAAGCAAAAGCGAGAAATTCACCCACAGTTGCGTGAATGCTTATGAATGCAAACCGATGATACGGGTGGCCTGCGCAGGCACGCACCGGGGTTAACCCGTGGCGCCTTTTCTATCGAAAGTATAGCGGCCTGCGGCGTGCATGCGACCGCTGGCGATTGCGGGTTCAGTGTGCGGTATCGATCGCGATCTGCGTGCACACGGCGCGGCAAAGGGTGGCCACGCGGTCGTTGATGATGCGGTAGTAAATCTGCACCCCGTCGCGGCGGCGCCCCACCACGCCGGCCTTGTACAGGGTGTTCAGGTGCTGGCTCATGTTGGGCTGGGTGGTGGCCACGTCGCGCAGCAGCTCGCCCACGTTTTTTTCGCCCTGGCACAGCGCGCTGATGATGCGCAGGCGCATGGGCGCCGACATCAGGCGAAACACCTCGGCGGCCAGCTCGAACACCTGGTCGGACTGGGCGTCGGGGTCGGCTTCGGCGGCATGGCTGTCGCTCGAGCGGTGGGCGGTGGGGAGGTCGGGCATCGCGTCAAACTATAAGCGAAGCATCGGTGGTTTCGGGTGCATTGCGGGCCTCTTTCTTGCGCTCGCCGCGCAGCGCGCGGCTCAGCAGGACTACGGGCACAAGGCCCACCAGCACCAGCGCCAGCGAGGGCAAGGCCGCCTCGCCCAGGCGCTCGTCGCGCGCCAGCTGGTCGGCCACCACGGCCAGGGTGTCCGTGTTGAAGGGGCGCAGCACCACGGTGGCCGGCAGCTCCTTCATCACGTCGACGAAGACCAGCAGAGCGGCCGCCAGACTGGCGCGGCGCAGCAGCGGCCAGTGCACGCGCGCCGCCAGGCCCGGGCCGCTGGCGCCCAGCAGGGCGGCCGACTCGTCCAGGCTGCGCGGCACGCGCGCATAGCCCGACTGCATGGACTGCAAGGCCACCGCGACAAAACGCACCAGATAGGCCCACACCAGGCCCAGCACGGTGGCCGTGACCCAGCCGCCCACGCCGGCGCCGGGCCAGCGCTGCTGCACCCAGCCGACGGGCAGCAGCACGCCCACCACCACCACGGCGCCGGGCACGGCGTAGCCCAGCGCCACCACCTGCACGGCGGCGCGCCGCAGCCAGTCGGGCCGGCGGCGCAGGCAAAAGGCCAGGAACCACGCCGCCGCCACGGCCAGCACCGCCGTCATGGCGCCCAGGCGGATGCTGTTCCAGGCCCAGCCCAGAAAGCGGCCCCAGGGCAGCACCGACCAGTCGGCCGACAGCGGGCGCAGCATGAACAGCACCGGCAGCGCAAAGCCCATCAGCATGGGCAGCAGGCACAGCAGCCAGGCCAGCGCGGCATGCCGGCCGCGCAAGCCGATCGGGCGCGATTCGCTGGAACCGGCGTGGCTGGTGCCCGAACTGACAAAACGCAGGCGCCGCTGCGCACGCTGCTCGCCCCACAGCAAGACGACCACCAGCGCCAGCAGCACCGTGGCCAGCTGCGCGGCGGCCACGTGGTTGTCCATCGACAGCCAGGCCTTGTAGATGCCGGCGGTAAAGGTCTGAATGCCGAAGTACACCGACACGCCATAGTCGGCCAGCACCTCCATCAGCGCCAGGGCCGTGCCGGCGGCCACGGCCGGGCGCGCCATGGGCAGGGCCACCTCGCGCAGGCGCCGGCCCAGGCCCGCGCCCAGCAGGCGCGCGGCTTCCATCAGCTGCGGCGCGCGCTCGGCCAGCGCGGTGCGCGCCAGCAGATAGACGTAGGGATAGAGCGAAAAGGAGAACACCCAGGCCGCGCCCCACACGCTGCGCACCTCGGGCAGCAGGCGCCCTTGCAAACCGAACGTGGCGCGCAGCCCCGTCTGCAACGGCCCCGAGAACTGGAGGAAATCGGTATACGCATAGGCCGTGACGTAGGCCGGCATGGCCAGCGGCAGCAGCAGCAACCATTCGAAGCTGCGCCGGCCCGGAAAGTCGAACACCGTGACCAGCACCGCTGCCGGCACGCCGATGGCGATCACGCCCACGCCCACCATCAGCGCCAGCCCCACGGTGGTGCCCAGGTACTGCGGCAGCACGGTACGCGCCATCTCGTGCAGGATTTGCGCCGAGGCGGTGTCCCACTGCGTCCAGGAGCCGAGCAGGGCCAGCACCGGCAGCGCCAGCACGGCGGCGACGAGGGCCAGGATCAGGGTCGGTATGGCGCGCAAGGTGGCGAGGGTTTTACTATCGAATCGAGAGCTGTCAGCGCAGGTCTGGCACCGGTTCCAGGCGATTTTTATCTTGAACCACGGATGCGCGGCGGCAAATGAGAATTGTACGCATCTACAATCGCCGCATGTTCCTGCAGATCGACCAGGTGGACGTGCGCTACGCCGGCCAGGTGCGCCCCGCCGTGCAGGGCGCCACGCTGGGCCTGCGCGCCGGCGACATCGGCGTGCTGATCGGCCCTTCGGGCTGCGGCAAGACCACGCTGCTGCGCGCCGTGGCCGGACTGGAACACGTCTGCGCCGGCGAAATCCGCCTGGGCGGCGAAGTGGTCAGCAGCGCCCGCGTCCACGTCGCGCCGGAGGCACGGCGCATCGGCATGGTGTTTCAGGACTACGCCCTCTTCCCGCACCTGGATGTGGGCCGCAACGTGGCCTTCGGCCTCAAGCATCTGCCGACTGCCGAGCGCCGCCGGCGCGTGGCCGAGGTGCTGGCGCTGGTGGATCTGCCGGGCAGCGAGCGGCGCTTTCCGCACGAGCTGTCGGGCGGCCAGCAGCAGCGCGTGGCGCTGGCGCGCGCCATGGCGCCGCAGCCGCAGCTGCTGCTGCTGGACGAGCCCTTTTCGAACCTCGACGTGGACCTGCGCGAGCGCCTGGCGCACGAGCTGCGCAGCATCCTGAAGGCGGCCGGCGCCACCGCCCTGTTCGTCACGCACGACCAGCTCGAGGCCTTTGCCATCGGCGATCAGATCGGGGTGATGCACGAAGGCCGGCTGCACCAGTGGGACGACGCCTATTCGCTGTATCACCGGCCCGCGACGCGCTTCGTGGCCGACTTCATCGGCCACGGCGTGTTCGTGCCCGCGCGCATCGTGCACGACGCCCAGGGCAGCCACGTGCAGACCCCGCTGGGCGAGCTGCACGACCACGCCGAATGCCCGCTGCCGGACGCCTATCCCGACGGTCGCTGCGACCTGCTGCTGCGCGCCGACGACATCGTGCACGACGACCACGCGCCGGTGCAGGCGCAGATCGTGCGCAAGGCGTTTCGCGGCGCCGAGTTCTTGTACACGCTCAGGCTGGCCAGCGGCGAGACCGTGCTGGCGCACGTGCCCAGCCACCACGACCACCGCGTGGGCGAATGGATCGGCATCCAGCCCGAGGTGGACCACGTCGTGGTGTTCGCGCCCGAAGCGGCGGGCTGACGCTGGACGCGTCCGAACCACGCGTCGATAATCCCGCGCTGATGACCCCGCTCCAACGCCTCCGTCGCCACGGCGCCGGCCTGCTTGGCCGCGGCGTGCTGCTGTGGTTTGCGCTCACCCTGGGCGTCGCGATGGCCGCGCCGATGGTCAACGCCCCCGCGCTGGAGCTGGTGTGCTCGAGCGCCGGCGCGCTGAAGCTCGTCGTGCCGACCGACGGCGGTGTGCCGTCGTCGGGCGCGTCGCACCTGAGCTGTCCGCTGTGCACGCCGACGGGCGCGCCCCCTCCCGTCGCGCCCGGCGTTGTGGCCGAAGCGCCGCAAGTGCCAAGCCTCCCCCTGCCAAGCGTCCCGGCGCAGTGCTTGGCCGCTGCCGCCGCGCCCCCGCTGCCCGCGCGCGGGCCGCCGACGTCCTGATTCGCGACTGGATCCGCAGCTGCACCGCACGCACCGATGCGCGTGGTGCTGCCATTTTTCTTGACGATCAACGCCGTCCCGGGACGGCCGCCAGCGCCGTCATGCCCCGCACCATCGGTGCCGCGCAAGCCGGCAATTGCCGCGGCGCCAGGCCTGGCGTGATCTTCGTTCAACCCATCGAGCCAATCCCATGTCATTCATTTCCAGAACCCTCGCCTGCGCCCTGCTGTCCACGGGCCCCGCCATCGCCCTGGCCCATGTCGGCCTGCCGCCCGGCCCCGCCGTGGCCGGCAGTCCGTACGAGGCGCGCTTTCGCGTCGGCCATGCCTGCCAGGGCGCCCACGCCACCACCGCGCTGACCGTGCAACTGCCCCGTGGCTTCACGCTGCAGGACGTGCCGGCACGCGCCGGCTGGACCAGCACCATCGACCGCAGCGGCGACGGCACGGTGCGCTGGACGGCCGACAGCGCCGCACAGGCGCTGCCCGGCGATCAGAAAAGCGAGTTCGTGCTGCGTGGCCAGTTGCCGGCCGAAGCCGGAACCCTGTACTTCAAGGTGCTGCAAACCTGCGACGTCGGCAAGGCCGATTGGGCGCAAATCCCGGGCGGCAGTTCAGCAGATGCCAGCCGCGAGAAGCTGGAATTCCCGGCGGCCCGCCTGCTGGTGGTGGCGCCGGGCGCCGCCCCGGTGGAAGCCACCGGCGCTTGGCTGCGCGCGGCCGTGCCCGGTCAGAGCGCCACCGGCGGTTTCATGAAACTGACGGCCGGCGTGCCGCTGCGGCTGGTGGGCGTGAGCACGCCGGCCGCCGGTGTGGCGGAGGTGCACGAGATGAAGATGGAG
>ENA-UOYA01004688-UOYA01004688.1-activated-sludge-metagenome-genome-assembly--contig:-NODE-4688-length-11271-cov-5.063392_pt1 | contig 11271 bp, 14 predicted proteins | sample MGYA00238163_ERZ764804 | MGnify/ENA primary metagenome ERZ764804 (study PRJEB28919, sample SAMN05720223) | activated sludge metagenome | isolation source: Anaerobic digester | place: Hong Kong...
TAATTGTTTCCCCCTCAGTGAACCCCGACCATTTAAAATAATTTCTTAATTTTGAAATGTTTTCATGACTTAAACTTGCGTTCTTAATAGATGGATATTCTTTCATATTTTCTTACCTTATTCAATTAAATTTGAATTTTCCCATAATTTAAGAATAATTTCATAATCATCCTCGGGAATGTGTTGTTTATCTAAATTTGCAAATGTTAAAAGTAAAAAATCAATTATTTTTTTATTTCTATCTTGTTTGTATTTTATTAGATTTTCCAAAGTAAATATTTCTTTAGAATATCCCGTTTTTCTCTGGAAAAAATTCTTATAAGAATTTAGCCCCAAAACATTACTAATTAATTTTAATATCTTTTCATCCCAATACAAATCCAATAATGTCCACCAATCTTCTTTAGAACAGATTTTTATTTCCATTATTTTCCTCATGCTGATTCAATCATTGGTAATATTTCAACATTTATTCTATTATATGTAGAATCAACCTCCACATTGATATAATAACTCATAAATTTATAAATGGGCGTTTTATTAAAAAATTCTCTTAATATCTCTAAAACCAATGAAAGATCGTTGGTTTCAACGGAGTCTCCATCAGGTAGTATTATAAATTTTCTATAATTGGTATATTGCTCATTAGATAAATGTAGATTTAATAAATCATGTTTTAAATTAATAGGAATACAATCATTATTTAAATGTGATGTTTTTTGTTTGTTTTCCTGGCAGTTCATATGTCTTACCATTTGTTAAATTTATTAAGATATTAATTCTCTTATCTTTTGGATAAGAATCTAGTCGTGTTAAATAATTCTGTGTTGTTATATAAGAAAAGTAACTTGAGTGGAATTTTGAAATTCCCATAATATAATTAGAGGAATCAAATGATTTTAAATCTGTAGGATTTATTACAATTCTTCCAAAAATACCTTCGGAATGTAACTTTAGATCAAATAATGAATTTTCTTCGCTCGTATCTCTACAATCTATGTATAATTCATTTTCTTTTTTATATTTTTTTCTTAAAATATTTTTAAAATCTGAGTAATGTATTTCTATTCTTAATTTTGGATTCAACTTTTTTAACAAAAAACGTAAAAGATTAACTTTCGGATTTCCTATATACTTTTGAATAGTTTTTGTATTGTTTAGACTTTGAAAGATATAAGGAAAATTCTTTCTTTCGATTATATCATTATCAATTATATTTAGTTTTTTTGTTAGGTCTGATTCTAGTGATTTTAACGTGATAGTGTTTGCCAAATATGATCCTAGATTACCACACCCAACTATTGTAACACAGTCGTACATTGGAAGTTCCTCTTAAATATATGAAAAAAAATATAAAGGGAGATAATTATAGTTCAAACTGTAATCATCTCCCTCTATTTATATATTAACTATATAAATTTCAATTATTGAATACTTTTAGTTAGAAACGTGAACAAGTTTATTCAGTTCTGTACGAACTGCCATATATGTACGATAATCGAAGTTTGAGTCAATCACATAAGATGCGAGAATGAGAATAGAAAAAGCATTCTTCATTGAGGGGGGAAGTTGTTCCCAATGACTATTAAACTTTTGGGCCAATTCCTTTTTCATTTTAGAAGAAATGCTCTTAATAATGTCTTCCAAATTTTCTGTCTTGGTTTTCAATTTAGTACGAGTTTCTTCTGCTTTCTTTTCCAATTCTTCAATGGAAAAGTTAAATTCTTTGATCTTACCAACATGATTTACCTTACGGTTAGAATCTAACAAGGTAAAATAATCGTTATATTGATAATCATTACCATTAATTATACCAGAAATATTGAGAACATAATCAATATTCAATGCACCGGTTCCATTATATTTATTAGAAATCATTAGACTAATATTGGTATTAACTCCGGAAATTGTTGCAGAGTCAATTCCTGTCATAATACTAAAAATGAATGCCGTCGATTCTTTATCAAAAGTTTTTAACGACTTTCCTTTTGCCTGGGCGAAATAAGACATAGAGAAAGGAGTATGATAAATTTTAGATTTTTCGAATTGGACTTCTTTTTCCATTTCAGACACAAACTTATTCAATCCTGCAACTACAAATCGGTTTGAAAGAGAATAATACTCAGCTACCCACTTTTTGTCTGGATTTAATACTGTATTTTTATCCAAACAAAAAGGAAGATATCTTCCCGAAAAATTACCATCAGGATACATTACAGGATGAAATTCATAAACTTGACGATCAAATTCTTCAAATTTATATACTTTATTTTCTTCCAATGGAGTAGCCCAAGAGTTCAAAGGCCCAGATTCCTTTTTGGGTTTTACAACTTTGTCTTTCTTTTCCTTCTTAGGAGTGTTTTGAACCAAATTGATTGCAGAGTCGTCTTGTACTGTTTCAGTCTCAACGACTTCTTCTGCTTCGACAATAGAATTCTTTTCTTCTTCAGTTTGACGGAAAAATTCTTCTAGGTCAAAAATGCCGCTATTCTCTTCCACGACAGTATTGTGTTCAGTCATTTTAAAGCTCCTTACTAGTAGTATGGGTTTGTTGTCTGTTAAATCGAAACTATATTAATTTTATTTTATCTATCACATGATATGTTCTCCTTTTATTAATAATATTTTTAATAAGAAAAAACAAGAGGAGTATAGATTAAAACCCATACTCCCCCTATAACTTATAAATATTTTTTTTTACCAACCTGGTACATAAAATACCAGATAACCCACAAAATCAATTGTGTGGTTAGTATTAAAGTGAGCGCTAGAGTATAATCTAGTGCCCCGATATACGCCCCTAAACATAATGTTAGATCAATGGAATAATATATCATTACTGGAGCGTACCACATCCTAACCTCTTTTTTCCAAAGAGAAAATCCAATAATCAAATTTACGATGTCAAACATATGAATACCTCCTATAAATTAGGATTAATATGCCAAATCCTCTATTATATAATAAAAGATTTTAACATATTAAGTATTCATATATATAATCAAGAATAATTTTTATTCACTCCAATTTTTTAAATATTCTTTAGGGTTTTTTAGATATTCTTTAGGGTCAAAATTTAAAGTCAATTTAACTATATTATTATCATATGCTGTAAAATTGGTGAGTTTTTTTATAGTTTTTGTAAAATCTCCACCACGAAGGAAAAATCTAATTGTATTAAAATCCTTTTCTTTCAATAATTCAATAAGTTCTCTTATTTGAGTTATACATTTACGTATAAATTGCTCATTTTTAGTGTTAATGACTGTTTGATTAAATATAATGATTTTTTCATTATCTGGAAAACTACAGAAATAATGTATTGACCCTCTCCCTGTATTACAATTTCCTTGTAATCTTGATCCTTTGTTATGATTTCCAATATTATAATCTCCCACATTGAAATTCCCAATATTCTCAAATCCCAAATTGTTATTTCCTATATTAAGACCACTAAGATTATTATCTCCAATATTATAATCACCAGAATTGTTATCCCCAATATTATGATGTCCAGAATTGTAATTTCCTATATTGTTAAACCCTGTTTGGATAAGTTTATTACTTCTTTTACCAAAATTACAATCATATAGTTGTTCTAAGAGGTTATAATTTTCTAGGGAAAGACTTTTTAGAAATTTAAGTACTTTTGTACGATCATCTTTAGCCCCAATACCACGATGAACTTCAATTAAATCTTCAAGTTTTGGATCATATTCCCATTGATTGTATTTATCCTCGTCTAAATTATAATAAAATGCAATAGATGTATGAGAGTTGAAATCAAGTGACCTTGGATTACCATCAAATATAACCCTTAAAGTATCCTCTATGCCAAAATAATGAACTTTTCCCTTTCCATTGGATAGACAACTAAAGAAATAGCACATAATTAGTTAACCTTTCCTTCCTTTTTTGTTTCTTCGTTTTTTACAACAAAATCAATAAATTTAATCATTTCTAATAAAGATTCTATTTTTATACACAATGTATTTAAATTCATACTTAATGTATGAATTTCTCCACTTTTATTATTTGATTTCATATTTCTTAAAATATCTTCTAATTTTTCTATATCATCATGAGTCAAATTGTCTGAAACATTTTCCAATTTATTTTTAATCGTGTCATCCCTAGGATAATTAAATTTACATAATTCACTGTATCTGATATATATTTTTTAACTGTTGATAGATTAAATTGTAATAAAATGGATAAGTCTACTTCTAAATTTTCATTTTTAACAAATTTTGAATCCATAGTTTAGATAAACTCCTTTCCTATTTTATAAATTTATAGAACAAAAAATTGAGGGTATTTAGTAAAATTTCTTTCAACTAAATACCCTCAAAATTAAAGAAAACGGGTCTTAATACAAAGTTTAATATATATAATCTATTTACAATTTAGTTTTTTTCTCAAAATTTCTTTGGCCTCATCATGAATTAAAATTTTATCAATTATTTCATCTATTTTATATTTATTTAATTTAGTTTGTCTCAATTCATATGGAATGTAATTTATAGATTCTTCTTCGGATATTGTAAAATATTCATATAAATTTGGAACTCCTGCAATCTTAGACGAATACCAACTTCTTCTTCCGGACCCACACGCTGGTTCATACTGATCTGATTTTTTGTTAAAAAATTCACAATTTGAAGGAACTCCATTTACCATTTTTGGCCTATCACAGGATATAAAAAATCTAGATAGATTAATTAAACCTAACTTATCCAATAAAACAAATTGTTCCCATTTTAGGAGATTACATAATGTAAACAGATGTTTAATTCTAGTTCCCGTTATTGAAAACTTAAAAAACTTTTCTGCTGCTTTTGCAAATCTTTCCGAATTATCGGGAAAACTCCCAGATTCAGAAAGTTGCAAAAATCCCCCTGCGAGAAATACATTTTCATAATTATTTTTAATTACTTCACTTTCTGCGATTGCTCCCATATAAGTTTCAAAAAGATGATTTCTAAAGACTGTCCAAGCATAAGTAGTTTTTGTTTTTTCATGTGTTCCTGTTTGTATATCAGAATCTTTATTGGTCAGAATACCACTATCTAGTTGTTTGATAATGGGAATTTCAAAAGTTAATAAAGGAATATCTAATGTTTTTGTTATATTTTGAATTGCTTTTTCTTCACACTCTTCCCCACGATGACCATATTTAAAATGAATTGCTGTACAATCATATTCTGCTTCTTTTAAAATTGCTAGAGTTGTAGTACTATCCAATCCCCCACTACATGCAACTAATACTTTTTTAGTTTTATTTTTATCTTTTTGAATATATGGATCCCATTTTGGATGAATATATCTGGGTTCAAATTTAAATTCATTAATACATCCAGAATCTACGTCAATTTCTTCAATTGTATATTCACTTACCTCTCGACAATAATAATCTTCCCATACAACAATATTATTACGAGTTATAGGTGTACCTTTAATTTTTGAAATGGTACTCCAAATTGCATTCTGATCAGATGACCAAAACATCCCACATCCTCTAACATATCCACAATATAAGGGGATATGAGAGCATACCACATAAATTTTCTTTTTTGTTTCATCATACATTATAAATGAAAAACCACCACTTAGAAATTCCATAGTTTTTCTGATATTACATAATGATTCTTTATAAGCCCAAATAATTCCCTCACTATCTATTTTAGAAACTCTAAAATAACGTGGGTCAGTATTCATATTATTTACGATAAAATTACTTACTGATCCATTATGTACTAAAATTATTCCAAGATCTTTATTATAAATTGGTTGTAAAGTTCTTAATTCATCAGAAACCGAAACTTCTGTTTCTGGAGCGGATCTATGATTACTTAGATATAATATATTATTAGTATTAGGTATAATTGATGAGTGATCCAATTTTTCAATTATTTCATCAACTTTATTTATGTCTTTATTTTTATAAACAAAAGTAGTAATTTCATTCTTGTTATATTTTTCTTTTGAAAGATCAATCTTTGAAATTCCAATTCCATCTGTCCCACGTAATTTTCCAAAACTCAAAAGGTTACTTAAATATTCAATATTTAATTGTTCTCTAAACCAAAACCCTGAAATTGTACACATCCATTTTACCTTTCTATTTTTCTACATTTTATTTTCAACAAATATACATGTGAGTTCGGGGGGAATATTCATCGTCCTTAATCTTTTTTATAATAATTCCTTTTTAATTATGGTTTATCTCTTTGATAATTGCCATACTTTTTTTTATTTCATATTCTAAATAATTTAGATCCTCGTTAATTTCTACAGTACCTTTTTGATAATCAATTTTAAAAAAATACATTTTTAAAAAATATCCTGGTTGTGTAAAAATTATAGTCCAATTATTATTCTTAAAGTTTGCTATATGGAATATATATTGTCTTCCAATATTGCTACAATTGAAGTATAAATAAGAAATACACTTTGATAAATATTTTTTATTAATTTCATAATCTTCATAATTAGAGAAATCAACATCCGAATTTTCTATTGTAATAATGCGTAAATTCTCTAAGTTAAAAAATATTGAAAAGTTAAAACTAATTAAAATAGGAAAATAATATCTAATTTCTTTCATAGACTTTTTATCTAAAAACTCATCTTTAGATTTTAAATCTGATAATATAGCCTGAATTTGATCTCCCATTTTTTCAATTCTTAAAACTTCTTTTTCTCTTTCATTCATGAGAACGCAATCCTTTTCTTACATATCTTCCTTCTCAAAAACCAGAATTTCTAAATTATCTGGATCATAAATTTGGATATCGTTACAACTCATTAAATTTTCTATTGTCATTATATTATATGGAATATCCGTTTCATAATATGTTCTAATATTTATACAACAAAATCTTTCAGTTGGAATTACAATATTCGATTCAATTAATTCATCAAATTGTTTACATAAAAATGAATCAGTATTTCCATAAGGTATCTTTTTTATAATTTCTTCTTTGTTGTCTGATAACCATTTATTTAAACAATATAATTTTTCACTTTTATTTTTAATAAATATACAAAAATTAGAGATGCTAGAATTTGAAACAACCCCGTTATCATAGGTTTTCATAGTTTTAATTCCTCCTAAAAAGAAATAAAAATGGGTGATAATTAAAAACTATCACCCATTTATTTTATTGAATTTTTAATAATATATTTAAGTTATTTATTATAGAGCCAACTCTTCATCAGCATCAATAAAATTTCTAAGAGTATGAGAAATTAAAACTACACAGTGATCTTCAGAAAGTCGTTTAATCATTCCAACCGCCAATGCTGCGTTATCTTGATCTAAAGTATCCAAAATTTCATCTAAAAGAAGAACGTTCATTCTAAGTCCCTGAATAGTTTCCATTAAATGTCTTAGACAAAGAAGAATGATAATGTTTGCCATACGGGTTTCTCCCGCCGATAATTCATTAAAATCAGATAAATTTTTTGTTTGTAAAACGTTAATAGTAAATTTATCTCTTAGATCTCCAGATTTTAATGCTTTCTGACTATCAAAACTTACTTTTATACAATCTGTAAGATTTGATAATTCTCTGGCTTTTTCATTTAATATGGGTAAAGATTCATCCAATAGAATACTTTTTATTCCTGTATCTGAGAAAGCGCTTTTCCAAAATGTTAAAATTTCATTCTTTCTAATTTTAGATTGAATTGATAATTTCAGATTGATAATTTCTTGTTCTTTATTTTTTATTTTTTCATTAATACTATTAATATTCTTTTCAATATTTTGTAATTCTATTTTTAATTTTTCTTTATTCTTTTCAATTTGATCTGTTTTTAATCGAATGGTCGTTTTAGTTTCATTTACCTTCAAATAAATAGAATGTAATTTTTCAAATTCATTTTGGATTTTGTCTAAAGTTTTTTGTACTTCGTCTTTCTTTTTTAACAAATCAGAAGCTTTGATTTTCGCAAGCTCTTTAATCTTTTCCGAGTCTTTATTATATGAAGTTTCTATATTATTATGTACTTGATGAATTTCATCATCCATCTTCTTTTTATTTTGTTCAATAACATTATTTAAATTTGAAATTACTTTCACAAATTCAGAAATTTTTGATTCATACAATGACACTTTTTGATTTAACCCAGAATTCTTATTATTAACAAGTTGTGATGTTTCTTTTTTAAATTTATCTTTTATAATTTCAATTTCAACTTCTATGTTTTTCTTATCTTTTATAATTTTTTCTAGTTCTAATTTTCTTTGATTTAATCTAAGTTCATCTGTTTCTATTTGGATAGTTAACTTATCAATTTCATTTTTTACGTCTGTTAAATGTTGTTCATCTTTAATTTCTTGTTTACATGTAAAACAAATTGGAATTTCTTTATTTAGAAATTTATTTAAATTTTGTATTTCTTTTTTATTTTTCTCATTTTGAATAGATATTTTTTGTTCTTCTTTAAATATATCTTGTTCTTTGGTTAAAAGTTTTTCTTTCTTATTATTTAGCTCGTTTATTTCTTTTTCGAGATTTTCATTCTTTTCCTTTTTTATATTTTCTATTTCATTTAAAACTTGACTTTTTAAGTTATAAATATAATTTTTACCTTTTAAGACCCTATCTTCTGTTTCATTTTTCTTATTAATTGATTCCTCATTAAGTTTAGAATATTTTTCTATAATTACTGTTTTTAGATTATTTTCCTGTTCTTTATAATTATTTTTACAAGTTTGGAGATTTAAAAGACATTCTTCTCTTTGTTTTTCAATTTGAGAATTAACTTGATTTAATTTATCATTTATTTTTAGTCTTTCTTCTTCTTTGTCCAAATATTTTTTAATATTTTCCTGATTATCTAATATGAATTTATTTAAATTTTCTATTTCATTTTTAAGTTTTAATTCCTCATTATTATATCTATCTATAGTCTCAATATGGAATTTCTTATTCTGTTCTAGTAACTCTTTTGAAGAAAATATCTCTTTTTCCTGTAATATAATACTTTGCTCATAACTTTTGATATCCAATAAATATATTTTAATTGACTCATTTGTTATATTCCAATATTCTTCATATTTTTCCAAATCAAGAATTTTATCTAATAACCCTGAATTAGTTAATTCTAAAAAAGATTTATTAATAAATTGAGAGAACAATAAACAATTTGTGAATACTTCTTGAGGCATAAGGATTTGAGATATTTTATCATTTGTTGCTTTTCTAGAATTCTCTGTAATATCCTTTCCATTTAAAAATAGAAATTTACCATCTTTATATTTAGAATGTTTTCTATAATTCCTAATTTCATAGTTATCTTCGTTAATTTTAAATTTTAAAATAACTGATAAGTTTTTTCCAACTTTTCTTCGAATTACGTTGTCGCCCCTAATACCTTTCGTTGTTGTATCATAAAGTGCATAACATAAAGCATCAAAGATTGTGGTTTTTCCAGAACCATTATTGCCGGTAATTACACTAAATCTGTTTGGAATAAAATTAAAATCCAATTCATCATAACATTTAAAGTTAGTAAATTTCAGATCCTCGAATATAAGTTCTCTCATTATTAAATATGTTTCCTTTCTATTAAATTTCAATTCCGTTATTGATTATAAATGATGATATTAGATTAGAAAATCTAATTTTATTTTTTTCAAACTCATACATATAATCTAAAATAGTTATAACATATTTTTCCAAATTTATTTTTTGATATTCCTTTTTGTAATAACAATACCATTTTTCAAACATAAAACAAAGTAAATAAACGTCAAGAAATAAGTCTTTATATTTTAGAAAGCAAGTCGTTCCAATTTTATTATTTATAAATAAACTATTTCTAAATAAACTTTTATGAATATTTTTAAAATTCCATTTTTCAATTAAATGTTCCCAACAATTTCTTAGAAAACTATCATAATTTTCTTCTAAGAAATAATATATTCGCTTTTCAAATTGAGATTTAGTTGTAAAACTAAAGACTGTTCCTTTTTTGGTATCAAGGCCATCTGAGTTATTCTTTAGAAAAATCTGTTTATTACGTAGGGAATGATCAAATAATGAATATAATCCTCCATAAAACAAATTATTTATTCTAAAAGCACTATTCAATATAACTTTTTGTGTTTTTTGAAATAACATATAAAAAAGACGTATAAATTGACTATGGAATGAAACTGGCACGGGGGCCTCTAATATTATGTTTGGAGAATCCAAAAACATTTTTAAAAGTACCTTATTTAATACTACAATAAATGGACTGGCATAAGATGATATGTAAATATTATTTTTTTCAGAAAGAATCTTATTAAAATACTCGGTACGATTAAATTTCATTATACAAGAATTAGTTTTGAATGTTTTAGTATCTGTTATAATAATAGGAAAAGGTAATTGAGATTTTTCTAAAAAAGGGCACCACCGTAATATTCCATTTACATCACGTAACTCATCCCTAAGCATCATTATTAATTCAAAAATATTATCCTCAAATTCACATTCTTTAAGATATTTTTTTTAAAATAGTCATTACAATGATTTATTATATGTTTTTTAATGTTTCGCTCTTTAACAAAATTATTAATACTTTCCTTATGATTATAATACAGCATAACAATCTTCCTTTTTTAAATCTCAATTCCAGAATCAAGTACATTTACAAGTAAAGTTAAATTAAAAAACCGTTGTTTATCTTTCTCAAATTCACACATATAATCCAGGATAGTTGAGATATACAATTCAAATCCTGAAGTTTTAAAATCTCTTAAAGACTTTAAATAACAACCATGTAAAATTTTGCTAAGTAGAAGTATATCAAGAAATTTTTCTTTATATTTTAAAAAATATACTGGAATATCGTTATCAGAACGAAATAAGCTTTTATGAATATTTAAATAATTTCTAAAAATCAGTCTATTTTCAATACTTGATAAAAATTCTTTATAATTTTTATTCAAATTATAAAGAACAATTTTCTCTGAGTGATCTGAATTTAATTTAAAGCATGGAACTCCTTTAAATTCATATCTTGGAAGTAAATTCTTAAAAAACGTTTGTTTATCTTGTAAAACATGATCAAAAAGATAATATAAATAGTTATATTTAGTTTTATTCAGTTTAAATATTGTATTAATCGTATTTTCAAATATTCTATGAAATAAACAATTAAATTGTTTATTTACACGGTTATAGATCTTTTCTGGTATAACTACGAGAGGTAGATTTAAAAACATTTTTAAAAGTACCTTATTTAATACTACAATAAATGGACTGGCATAAG
>ENA-UOYA01004690-UOYA01004690.1-activated-sludge-metagenome-genome-assembly--contig:-NODE-4690-length-11269-cov-5.700642_pt1 | contig 11269 bp, 9 predicted proteins | sample MGYA00238163_ERZ764804 | MGnify/ENA primary metagenome ERZ764804 (study PRJEB28919, sample SAMN05720223) | activated sludge metagenome | isolation source: Anaerobic digester | place: Hong Kong...
CAAGCAAAACCCCTTTAACCTTTGTAATATCGTCTGACCTACCAATAACACCGCCGTCAATTATCCTGAACGTTCTTCCACATGCACATTCATAGTCGGCCCATTTTATAACATCCTTTGAATCAAACCTTATGCATGGTTTGCCTATGCGGTCAAAGGCTGTTATAATCATGTTGCCGCTCTTTCCAGGCTCATCTATAATATCGCCTGTCTCAATATCCTCAATTTCAACAAGAAAAAAAGCCTCGTTAACATGAAGTCCACCTGGTTTAAACTTACATTCATAACTCCATGCACCTATTTCTGTGGCCCCTATATGGTCATACACATTTGCGCCCCAGGCATCTTCCATCCTTTTCTTAGTTGCGGAAATGCTTGCACCCGGTTCACCTGCACAGGTAATCTTTTCGATAAACAATTGTTTCGCAGGGTCAATCCCCATCTTCTTTGCAGTATCAGCCATTCCAAGCACATATGTCGGCGTAGCCATAAATGAATTACACCTGAGTTCCTGCATTTTTAATATTCTTGCCTCTGTATCGAGAACACCCCCTGGGACCACCTCGCATCCAATCTTTTCCGCAGCATAGTGTCCTGCCCAGAATGCAACAAATACGTTATAACCAAATGGAATAAAAACCCTGTCTGTAGATCTGTACCCCTGAGCAAAAAGAATATATGCCCAACATTCTGACCACCATTCCCAGTCCTGCCAAGAGTCTGCCTGATATACAGGTGTCCCTGTTGTTCCGCTTGTCTGCCTGAAAGCAGTGATATCCTCAATGGGTACAGCGAGTATATCACCATAAGGGAAAGGTTGTCGTGTCTGTACATCCCTAAGAACAGCCTTATCTATCTTCGGAACCATTTTTATGTCATCAAACGTTTTTATATCAGCAGGTTCAATACCAGTTTGTTTATAAAGCCTCCCATAAAAAGGAGAATTGCAATATGCCCATTCAAAAATTCTTTTAAATTTTTTGAGCTGTAATATCTTTAAATCTTCTGGTCGTAATGTCTCAAGGATTGGATTCCAGTAGATAGAATTATTCATCATTTCAACGGATCTCGACGATTCCATATATGTAATGTGCTTATTTTAGCAATATTTTACGTTTGATGCCACAATTGTTTGATTTTCAGCCAAAACTCATCTATAATTAGGACACATATAATCCCTAAAGGGGAGTAGCTAACCAGACAAGGTCAACATGCTGGGATAAAACCCTGGCCTTGTCGTTGGTGCAAGCCAATTAGCGAGACCTTTGGTGTGACCGTAAAAAGTTCATACTAAAGTGTCTCGTTTTTTTATTGTTCGAACAGCACGGAGCGCATAATGATCGCTTACTTTGCATCACTAATATTCGTTGTTCTCGCAGAAATGGGTGACAAGACACAACTGCTTGCTATGGCCTTTGCTTCTCGTTATCGCTGGCAAACCGTTATGTGGGGAGTATTTGCTGCAACGCTCGCCAATCATCTTTTTGCAGTACTTCTCGGAAGTTACTTGACAAGCGTTGTCCCCCTCCAATATGTTCAGGTTGCCGCCTCTGCCTCTTTTATTATTTTGGGCTCTGGACATTAAGGGGCGATAAACTTGAAAATGAAGATAAGAGATTTAATCTAACACCCTTTTGGACAGTTGCCGTTGCTTTCTTTTTTGCAGAGATGGGCGATAAAACACAGCTCGCAACAATTGCACTGGCCACAAAATACTCAAGCATCATTCAAATATGGCTTGGCACGACATCAGGCATGATCATAGCAGATGCAGTAGGCATAATCTTCGGTATAGTTTTGGGCAAAAATATTCCTGAACGTGCGATAAAATGGTTTGCAGCGCTAATATTCATCCTTTTTGGTGCTTTAGGCCTCTATGATTCACTCCCACAACATCTTTTGCTACCGTTTATAGTAGGGGGTACAGCGATAATCCTTCTGTCTATTTACCTGATAATCCGTATCAATAAACGTTAGTATCATAATACCTTTCAGTCATCTCCAGTCTGCGAACACATAAAGTTCAGCTATGAGCTATTAGCCACAAGCTTTTTTCATTTACCTTTAAAAATAGGTTTTCGCTTCTCAAGAAATGATTTTGCTGCCTCTATATGATCCTCGGTCTCTGACAGTAGGGATAATTGAGATGAGATATAGTCAAGATGTGCCCTTAGGGTGCTTGTCTGTCCCTGATAAACTGCCCTTTTCATCATACGGATTGCAAGCGGTGGTTTTTCTGCAATCTTTTCAGCAAGATTTAATGTCTCAGGCATAAGCCTGTCATGGGGCACAACACGATTGACGATGCCAAGCCTAAGAGCTTCTTCGGGGCTTATCAAGTCACCAGTAAATAATAATTCCAGGGCTTTGGACACACCGACAAGCCTCGGAAGGAAGTAGGCACCGCCATCACCTGGGACAAGACCCATCATGATATAGGACTCGGCGAGTCTTGCCCGATCGGAGCAGATTCTCAAGTCGCACATGATCGCCATGTCCATACCTGCCCCCATCGCTGCACCGTTAATAGCAGCTATTACAGGCTTATCCATATCCTCAAGAGCAAGGACTATCCGATGAACGCCTTCCCATAGAAATTTCTTCATGTCCCACAGTTTCAGCTTTCCCTCCGCCATATCGCGGATATCACCGCCCGAACAGAATGTATCGCCCTTCCCGGTAACAACGATAACCCGTACATCATCATCTTCTTTTGCCTCTTCAAGATACTCGCGCCACAACCTTATCATCTCGGTACTGAAAGCATTTTTCGCCTCAGGCCTATTCAAGGTAATAAGGGCAATATGATTATGTATTTCGTACAATATATGTTCTTTTCTCATTCTTGTCTCCTTGTTTCAATAAAGGTAACAGCATAAAACATTTGGTTTTCCTCTTTTTATCTTTGAATGACAAGGGTTTTTATTGTATCAAGCAGCACATTGATCTTTTTTAAATCTTTCACGTTTGTTGCTCCAAAAAGATAACGGTCAAAGCGTATAATAACAACATCCTTATAGAGAGGGTCTTTTGTAAAAAGTGATGTGGTATTACCTTTAATGTCAATCTGCGGCTTTATGTCAACACCTTTAAGATATTTAACATAATCTTCAAACATATTTGCTGATTCCTTTTTAGAACCCCCAAAAATTACAAATATCTTTACATAATCTCCGTCTACATTCGCACTTGCCACAAGTCCTTTTTTAAAGAATGTATATCCAAGAACGCTATGGGATATATAAATTTCTGTGTTAGGAATGACATCAGGAATATTGAGCATTTCCAATTCCTTAGGACGTGATGAACCGCTCGGGATGTTTTTTTCAATCGCCTCTGCACATGCTATGAATTCTTCCTGTTTTGGATTCACAGCACCAGATGCGGAAATTTGAATAAAATAATCCCCTTTATGGAACATTATCTGCGAATCATTTATAAAGCTACTGCTTCCGATTTTTCCATCAGGCACACCAGGACTGCGGTAACGTGAATAGATGCCAAAGGCATCAAGCGGCGAACCCATCTTGTAAATATCAACAGCAAGTGATTTGTCGGGATTGTCTTTGCTTGTATGAACAGCAGTCTTGAGTGATTTGAAACCATAGAGCAAGAACAACTCCGCCTCCCCGTTGATATGCCTGTACAGATTGTCCGGGTTGAATGTCTTTACAGTGTTGTCTATCAACCATCCCTGCAAACAACCAGGCACCGGCATAATACTTTTACCATTCACGCCATCAGATACAGCATATGTATTGACAGCGATGGTTAAAAACAAAGCAATCATCAGGGTTAGTTTAATGCTTGCATGTTCCTGGTTAGAATGCCTTTTCATCATGCAAACAATGCCCGTGCCTTTTGCATTTTTTCCGCAATATTCAAACCATTAGCACATTGTGCAACACATTCAGGGCAGTTAATGCACTCAGAGGCAGACCGATTTACTTTCAATTCGTTGTATGTAGAGCATGCAAGTTCATGATTTCCATAACCTTCCTCGTACATTATCGAGCGATTTATCGTGCTTATTGCAACGTTTTTCGGACATGTAGGCTCACACTGTGCACAGAGATGGCAATAATAGGGGGCTATTGCCTCGGCGTAACGTTCGAGGATCTGCTCGTCTTTTTTGGTCAGCTTCATACCCATAACCGCTGCGGCTTCCTGCAACATATTCATATCCCTCATGCCTGGGATTGCACAGGCTATGTTAGTATCCTGCAATACCCACTTTAAAGCTGCCTGGTGTGGGCTTATCTGGCCAAGCGCATCCGTTCTATATCCCCCCGCCTGTGTTTTCATGGCAACAATGCCGATGCCGGCCTTCGCAGCATTTGCAATTGCGTGCTTCAGTTCTGGGCTGCTTTTGAAATTGTATGCAACCAGCGCCACATCAAAAAATTTATCATTATCATACGTAATAGCATTTAGAACATCCTCCTGATTCGTATGGGTCGTTACCCCAAAAAAACGCACCTTTCCTTGTTTACGGAGTTCAATCAACGCCTCTCTCGTTTCGGGTATGAATACCCTTTCCTTTCCGGTTAGGCTGTGCAGTTGTATTATATCTATGTAGTCAGTATTGAGTTTAGAAAGGCTCGTTTCAACATCCTTAAAAATATCCTTTTTTGAGTGTGATGAAGGAGGGGTTTTGGTTGCAACATACACTTTATCCCTGCGCCCCTTAAGCGCCCTCCCAACAATTTCCTCATTTCTTCCATTCATATATCTGCGGGCAGTATCGACATAATTAATGCCCATTTCAAATGCAGCCTCCATTGTCTCATAGTCAGGCGTAAGCATGGCACCAAAACTTACAACCGATACCTTAAGTCCCGTTCTTCCGAGCGTACGATAGACAGGCGTTATGCCCTTTTTTGATGTTGAGAAAGCTGCTTTGGCTACACCGCGAAAACCCCCTAAGCCAGCAGTCAAGGTTATCCCAGCTACGCTATATTTCAAAAACTCCCTACGATTCAAAGAATTTCTGCCCTTTAGCCCGTCCATAGACGCCTCTCTTTTTCGTTATTTTGGTTACTTTCGGTACTCTCCAATTATACTACACAAATTAAATCTATGTGATGGCTAATTTATATCGATTTTTCTTTTCCATTTTCTGTGTGAGTCAACGGCAAATCTGTGCGCTTCATCGCGCATTTTAACAACCTCTCTGAATACCGGTGACGCCTTGGGCAATATAAGTGGATTTTTTCGTTTGGGGATATAGATTACATCATCCATGCCTTTCCTTCTCTCACCTTTGGCAATACCGATAACATCTCTGTCGATATTCACTGCATAAAGGGCTCTCGTCGCAGCTGAAAGCTGCCCTTTTCCGCCGTCAATAATAAAGAGATCGGGCAGTGGCCCAGATGTATCATCCGTAAGCCTTCTTTTTAGCACCTCCGAGATGGCAGCAACATCGTCCATTGAAGGCGCATCTCTGATATGAAAAACCCTATAACCATTCTTTTTCATCTTAAATGCCTCAAACACTACCATCACCCCTGTAGGACTAGCTCCATACAAATGTGATATATCATAGACCTCGATCCTTTCAGGCGCCTTTTTTAAGTGAAGTGTTTTTTTGAACGCCTCACCAAGGTCAACCGCTTCTGGTTCAAGAAGGTTTTCTACGGCAAGGTCAAGCATCTCTTTCGATGGCTTGTGCTTCGGACCGTAAATGCTAACATTTCCCCTTTTTTTCTCCTTCAGATACTTCTCAAGAAATCCTTTTCCTTCGATATCCTCCGAAAGGATGATCTCATCAGGTATCGGTCTTGTGTTATAATATTGAAAAAGGAACGAGGATACAGCATCCTCATAGGCAACCCTCATCAGTGATTCTTTGAACGATTTTTTCGATATAAGCACTCCCTTTCTGAACACAAGCAAGACGATCTTTACGCCCTGCCCGCCTTCAAGAAATGCCCATACATCCCTGTTTTTACCAAGATGCTCGTGCACCCGCTGCTTTTCAATCATGCCTTTTATGGCAAGATATTTCTCTTTTAATCTCCCTGCCTGCTCAAAATCCCAGTTTTCAGATGCCTGCTGTATGCTTAGTTGGATATCCTTTAAAAGTTTTTGGTCTTTTCCTGATAACAGATCGACAAGCTCGTCGACAATCTGCATGTATGTCTCGTGGCTTGTGTGTCCAGCACACGGACCAACACATTTGCCCAATTCAAACAATATACATGCCCTTTTCCTCTTTCTGAAAACAGTATCCCTGCAACGTCTTATAGGATATATCTTTTGAATGAGCTTCATCACATCTTTCACATCACGGGCATGAGGGTAAGGGCCAAAATAGAGCGCTCCATCGTCTTTGATATCCCTTGTAATGTATAATGCAGGAAATCTTTCCTTAATGGTAAGCTTCAAGGATACATATGTTTTGTCGTCCTTCAGATTTATATTATATTTTGGCGAGTTTTCTTTTATAAGATTGTTTTCTAAAAGGAATGCCTCTTTTTCGCTGCCGGTAAGCATAATCTCGATGTCTTCAATGTTGCTGACCAAACGCGCTGTCTTAGGGTCTTTTTCGCTCTCACGAAAATAGCTTTTCACCCTGTCCCTGATACTTTTTGCCTTGCCGATATAGATAATATTTCGCTCTTTATCGCGGAATATATATACACCAGATGATTCAGGGAGGGCATTTATCTTTGAGTCATCCATAATCCTCAAATATACCTGTTACAAGATTTCATTTCAAATTGATGATTATCTCTTATACAAGCGAAATGTTTTTCGGGCTTCCTGTAAATGAGTATAGCGTCGCCACTGCCTCGGAGAAATAAAAGGTCACAAATTTGTCGTCGTCAGCACCTTTTGGATATATCTTAAGAAGATTGGGAGATTCCTCAAATGCCTGGACTTTTGCCTCACGTGTTTCATCAAACACTATCTTACCCCTTGCCCTAAGCCATGAAGTTCCATCGCTTCCCATAACAGAAATCTCAATATCCGGATTTTGGGTTAACTGCCTATAGACGTCTTTGGTTTTGTTTGTGCAAAAATAAAGTGTGTTATTTCTCTTCATCATAAAACCGAAAGGTCTAACCCTTGCTTTGTTTCCATCCACCGTGGCGATGTGAAAAACAGGGTTCGCTTTTAAAAACTCATACACGCTGTCCATATAAGCCTCCTAATTTATTAGCTCGTTACTGACAACCATAGTTGCTTAGCTATTTTGCAATTTGGAATGTCTTTTCTCCAAACTCCCGCACAGCACCTTACTGCCCTTTCGACATGTGCAATGCACCCGATTTTGTGCTATTTGCTATCCCTTATTTTTAATGTCAGGGTTGGTATCTTCTGCGAGGGTCGAAGATATCCCTCAATCCCTCTCCAAGCAGGTTATACCCCATTACCGTTAAAAATATTGCAAGCCCCGGGTAGAGGCTTAACCACCATGCAACCTCGATATTATCTTTAGCCTGCGTAAGAATATTACCCCAACTCGCTGTCGGCGGCTGTACCCCGATACCGAGGAAACTTAATGCAGATTCCGTTAGTATCGCCCCTCCTATCCCAAGCGTTGCGATTACATATATAGGAGAGAGCGCATTCGGAAGAACGTGCTTGAATATTATTCTAAATTCCGAGAAACCCATGGCCTTTGCCGACATAACATATTCCTTGTTTTTGATGCTTAAGATTTCAGCCCTGACAAGTCTCGCTATGCCCATCCAACCGGTTACACCTATTACGATCATAATATTCCAGATACTCGGCTCCAAAAGCGCTATTACAGCAAGGATCAAAAAGAAGGCAGGAAAACACATCATTAAATCGACGAACCTCATAATGATTTCATCAACGATACCTCCATAATATCCAGAGATCGCCCCCAATATAATCCCAATAATCACTGCAATGCCGACAGATACAAAACCAACGAGCAAGGAGATCCTGCTCCCATATATAACCCGTGCAAAGACATCCCTGCCAAGCGTATCTGTTCCAAAGGGATGAGAGAGTGAAGGCGGCGAAAGCACATTCTTCAAATCAGGTTTTACAGGATTATGAATGGATATATAAGGAGCAAAGATGGCGCATACAAACATTGGAATCAGGATAACAAGCCCAGCCATTGCCAGATTGTGTTTGCGTATTCGTTTCAACAATTCCATAAATTCTCAAAAACACCTTTCTATATTACACGACAACATGATGCATATACAATGTAACATCAGACTCCAAGAAAATCTATTCAAAATAGTTTGTTTACATTTTTCCAACATGTGCTACACTTTTGAAACAGACAGGTCATTGTAACATAAGGAAAAACGATGGGAATTTTAGACTCATTATTCAGACATACCAAAAAAAGACGATTTTCAGCTTGGCAGATCGAACTCACCACACTTTGTCCCCTTCAATGCACTATGTGCATCAAAGATCAATACAGCAACTGGAAACGTAAGTCTATGGATATCGACGATTTTAAAAAGATTGTACCGCACATGAAGGATGTTGAAAATGTGGTGCTCGAAGGATGGGGCGAATCATTGATGCACAAAGATTTGATAGAATGCATCCATCTTGCAAAAAAAGAGGGGTCGCGCGTCGGCTTTGTTACGAGCGGTTCAGGGTTAAATGACAGATACATAACAGAACTTTTGGAATCGAACCTCGATTTTATTGGATTTTCTCTGTCAGGCGCTACACCGCAAACGCACAATGCTATCAGGGTAAACTCTGATTTCAATGCACTCATCGATTCAATCAGGATGTTTAGAAAAATAGGCAATGAATACACACCGCCAAAAACGATAAAGATGCACATCGTCTATCTCATGCTAAAAGAAAATATCAATGAATTGCATTTACTCATCGAACTTGCAGTTAAAGTAGGTATTGAAGAGATAGTCCTTTTAAATATCATTCAGATTTCAAACCGACTGCAAGATGACAAAAGGGTTTTTACTTACAGCAACGAAAAACCATACGAAGATCTGATGAAAGGGTTCATTGATCATGCAGGTAAGGCAAACATAAAGGTCGCTTTGCCCAATCTGACACCACACGAAGTGCCGGTATGCACCGAAAACCCACTAAAGAACATCTATATATCTGTTGATGGCGAAGTTTCGCCGTGCGTGTATCTCAATCCACCTGTAACATCACCTTTTAAAAGGATTTTCTGCAAAGAAGAATACAGTGTAAAAAAGGTATCCTTTGGCAATATTTTTGATGAACCCTTTGAATCGATATGGAATAAGAAAGAATATGAAGAATTCAGAGACCTGTTTCACCTGAGAAAGCAAAGTTTCAGAGATATTTACCAATCTCTTCTCGAATTAAAAAAACCTGAAAAAAACGATTTTCCTCCACCGCCTCTGCCTTGCAGGACATGCCACAAGATGCTCGGATTTTAAGAAGGAGAAAAAAAGGGGGCAGACGGTATACATATTGTCCACCCCTTTTATATAATATCAACTGCCTGTCTTTTCTCAGAACTTAGGCACCGGGAAAAGTAAACCACCGAAAATCAGGTAAGCAAAGATTAGCGTCCAGATTATATTAAAGACCTGCGCAATGATAAATACCGCTGCCGGCTTTCCTCCGCCCATCGAGACAAGCTCTTTGAATTTGGTATCAAGACCTATGCATAAAAATGCAAGTGTAAACCACCACCCCCTGAGACCAGAGGTAATACCAGTTATTGCCTTCGCTGACGACTCTGACATGAAGAACGAAAAGACAATCGATGCGATGATAAAGCCAACAACAAATTTCGGGAATCTGAACCAAATCTCCATTGCACTCGGTTTTTCACCTGTTGTCCGCCCTTTAAAAGTAAACCATATTGCAAGAAGGAAGGCTGCAGCGCCAATCAAAACGTTTTGTGCCATCTTTACAACCACAGCAACCGCCATCGCTGCATCCCCAGCAATTGCGCCAGCAGCAACAACAGCCCCCGTTGTATCAATGGTGCCACCGATCCATGCACCTGCTACTGCGGGGGACATACCTACTGCCTTTGCGATGAGCGGCTGAAAAATCAGCATGGGGATAGCGCAGAGAAGAACAAGTGATATCGTATGGCTTATCTTCTTCTGATCCCCCTTTACTGCTCCACCTGCAGCGATCGCAGCTGAAACACCGCATATAGAAACCGCTGTACCAAGTATGGATGCAAACTCATCATCAACACCTATTTTCCTCGCCACCCACATGGTGACATAAAAAACAGCCCCTATAACGATAATAGATTGAATCATTCCGTATGCACCCACTTTAGCTATCGTTGTAAACAATACCTCAGCACCAAGTAATACCAATCCAATCTTTATAAAGTATTCTGTTTTCACGGCAGTTTTCAGCCAGTCGGGCACACCTACTGTATTGCTTACAAGTAGACCAAATAGCAATGCCCAGAACACCACCTCAAGACCATAATAGGAGATTGTTGTATTCCCAGCAACAAAAAATGATATAGCTGATAATATAAAAACAATCGGAAAACCGAGCGTAAACTTTCCAACTGACATCCCCATAAAAGCCATGCCTATCAAACCAAGTATCCATAACCCTATCAGTAGATAAAGTGCATTTAGAAGGTTGTCGCCTGACAGAACCTTTTCTATAGTCGAACCTGCGTCTCTTTTTATGTCTTTACCAAGCTTATCCGCCTTTTTTCCAATATCTTTATCTTTTGCGTCCTTGGCTGATTTTTCAAGCTTGCCGGCGGCATCCCCTATTGCCTTTCTGTTCTTCGCCTCAAGTGCTGTCTTTAAGGCGACGGCCTGAGCCTGTATGCCCATCTCGCCTTTAGCCTCTGCATCTTTTGCCAGGGATTCTGTCTTTTTTGTAAACCCTGCAATTTTTTCGGTAAAAGCCCCGTCCGTCATCCATCTCCATGATGGCAGTTTAAAGGTTGCACCAGCCATAAAAACAATTAGAATAAGAAAACCTATCCAGACAGACATCCAGTCGTCCTTTTTCCATAGGGTTGTCCAGTCGATAGCCTGTTTTTCTCCCATATAAACCCCCTTATAGATATATTTTTTCTATTGCTCAGGATAAAAAAACATCTAATTTAACTTATTAGCTCACATATACAGACTTGTCAACCTGGTTTTTATTTTGTGTTTATTAAATAAAAATGGCTTCCAGCTTTTTTGCTGGAAGCCATTCAAATAGCGGTAATATTCTTTTAGTTCACTGCCATATTAAACATCTTCGGAAGGAAAAGAGAAAGTTCCGGAAATGCTATGAAAATGATAGCGGCAACGACAAGCGCAGCAAGAAA
>ENA-UOYA01004695-UOYA01004695.1-activated-sludge-metagenome-genome-assembly--contig:-NODE-4695-length-11260-cov-6.485765_pt1 | contig 11260 bp, 11 predicted proteins | sample MGYA00238163_ERZ764804 | MGnify/ENA primary metagenome ERZ764804 (study PRJEB28919, sample SAMN05720223) | activated sludge metagenome | isolation source: Anaerobic digester | place: Hong Kong...
CACCCCCTGCCCATGGCGCGGATCGTGAAACTGGAGGATTTGTGATGCTCGACTGGATGAAAGCCGCGCCCACGCTGGCGCAAGACCCGGTTTCTGGGTTTGACCCCGATGCCGTCACCGTCTCCGAAACAGTCGAGATCGCGGCCCCTGCCCGGATCGTCTGGGAGATTCTGCTCGACATGCCGCGCTATGCCGAGTGGAACCCCTTTTGCGTGCGCGCCATCTCCACGCTGGAAATGGGCGCTGCCGTCGAGATGACGCTTGCCAACTATGCCGTGCCCGGCAGCCTTGTGCCCAATCTTGAATATATCTGCGCGTTTGAACCCGAGCGTCTCATCTCGTGGGAGATGAAATACTCGCCCGAATGGCCCTATCCTGCCCGGCGTGACCAAGTGATCGAAGCGACGGGACCGGAAAGCTGCCGCTATCACTCCACCGACGCGTTCCTCGGCACGAACGGCATCCATGTGTTCCGCTTTGCGGGGCCATGGGTGAAGCGCGCCTTTGATGACACAGCCCATGCGCTTAAGGCGCGTGCCGAAGCGCTCCATGCCGCCCACGCTTGAGGAGATAGCGGCACGGCTTCAGGCGCTGGAAGACCGCGAGGCGATCCGTGAGCTGATCGCCCGCTATGGTCCGCTTGCAGACACCGGTGACGCCCAAGGCGTTGCTGCACTTTGGACGTCGGATGGCAGCTATGCCGTCGGCGGCATGACCGAAGCCAAGGGCCGCACGGCCATTGCCGCGCTGATCGAGGGCCACGTCCATCAGCAACTCATGGCCGATGGCTGCGCGCATGCACTGGGGCCCGTCACCATCGACCTCGACGGAGATACCGCAACCGCGCGCGGCTATAGCATCGTCTTTCGGGCCGATGGCGACGGCGGCTTTGGCGTCGCCCGCGCGTCCGCCAATCGCTGGACGCTCACGCGCACCGGCGATGGCTGGCGCGTCACGCGACGTGAGAATGCTTTGCTTGATGGGGCCGAAGCCGCACGGCTGCTGCTGCGCGGCTCCTGACCAACCTCAACCCGCCAATTGGCCGCCATCGATGGTGAAGAGTGCGCCCGTGACCTTGCGGGCCTGTTCGCTTGCGAGGAAGGCGAACATCTCGGCAATGTCGCTCGGCTCGCAGGTTCCGTTTTCAAGCTTGGGGGCGTTGCGCATGACGAGCGACCAATCGACATCCCCGCTCGGCGGCGCGGCATTACCCATCGGCGTGTTCACATGGCCAGGGCAGATGGCGTTGATGCGCACGCCCTTGGCCGCAAACTCGATGGCAAGGCTCTTGGTGATCGCCGCGACGCCATGCTTGGAGGCTGCATAGGCGGCCGTATAGGCGATGCCCTGAAGCGCCGCCGTCGACGCGGTATTGACGATATTGCCCTTGGACTTGATGAGATGCGGCAGCGCAGCCTTGCACATCGCAAAGGTGCTCGTCGTGTTGATCGTCAGGATGCGGGCGAAATCATCTTCGCTGAACTCGAGCGTGGGGCCCCATTTCATGATGCCCGAGATGTTGCAGAGAACATCGAGACGATCTTGCGCCGCAGTTGCCACCAGCGCGCGGCAGCTATCGAAGTCTGCCGCGTCAAAGGTCTTGATGACTGGCTTCACGATCATCTTGCTTGCGGTTTCCTCAAGGCCGACGCCATTGAGATCGCCAATGGTGACGCGCGCGCCTTCTGACGCGAAGAGGATGGCGGTCGCCCGGCCTATGCCCGATGCTGCACCCGTGACGAGAACGCTCTTGCCTTCAAACCGCATATCTCTCTCCCATTTCGAAGCTCTTGGCTTGATTTGCGTAGTAGATCACTCCACTCTCTACGCAAAGGAGAAATGAAGATGACACTGGAAGAAAGACTGCAAAGGCTGGAAGATGATCGCGCGATCCGCGATCTGAAGGCACGTTACCTGCGCGCATGCGACACCAAGGATCCCGATACCGTGCTCGACACGCTGGCCCCCAAGGGCGCGGTGATCGCCTATGAGGGCTTCCCGCCTTTCAACAATCGCGAGGACTTTGTCGCCATTTACCGGCAGATGGGCTGCACGCCCGACATTTTCGACATCCATCACGCGGCGAACGGTATCATCAGCTTCGAGAGCGACACCCGCGCACGCGGACAATGGTCGCTCTACTTCCACAATATCAATCTTGCCGGGCGCACGCTGACGCAGATGGGCGTGGAATATGACGATGTCTATGTGAAGGACGGCGGGCGCTGGTGGATCGCCGAAACGCGGTCGCGCCGCACATCCTGCCTCATCCATTCGGTCGATGAAGCGGGCGACTCCAAAGTCGCCGTCATGGGTCCAGCCCCCGCCGCGTTCGGCGAGGGCTGATCCACTTGAACTGAACCTTAGAAGCGGACGCCCAGCGTCAGGCCATAGGTTCGCGGGTCGGGGAAGTAAGCGAGCGTCAGCCCGCCAAAGCCCGGCCCGAAGTCGATGAAGTTCGACGGGCTGTTTTCCTTCGTCAGGTTACGCACCCAGGCCGAAAGCTCGGTCTTTACGCCACCGATATTGAAGTCGCTCAGCGCTGCACGCAGGTTCACGATCGTGCGGCCGTCCGACTTGGTGTTGTAGGCATTCTGGTCCGATGCGGTTGCCGTGCGCAGCGCATAGGGGAAGGTGAAGTAGGACGACACGAAGTTCAGATCGCCATTCAGGCTGAACTTGCCCCAATCCCCTTCAAGCACGCGCCAGTCGACACCGACGCTCGCCGTATATTTGGGCGTGTGCGGGAAGGCGCGATTGTCCGACACATCCACGCCGCCATCGATATAGCTCAGATATTTGGAGCTGAGCGTGGCGAGTGACAAATTGACCGTCACTGCATCCGAAGGCCGCGCGATGGCTTCCACTTCAAGGCCCGAGATGCGCGCCGAGGCGGCATTGCGGACGACCGAGGCCGCTGCACCCGCTGCCGTGAAGATCGACAGCTGGATGTCCTTGTGCTTGTCGTAGAAGGCCGCGACGTTGAAGATCAGGCGATTGTCGAGCAGCTTGGTCTTCAGACCGACTTCATAGCTGTCCACTTTTTCCGGGCGATAGGGCTGGCAAAGCTCGGTCAGGCCCATCGGGCAGTTGGCAGGCGCCGCCGGATCGAAGAACACGTTGGTTTCGCCGTTGAAGCCGCCCGACTTGAAGCCGCGTGCGAAGCGGGCATAGACGTTGATCTTGCGATCAAAGGCATAGCTGAGCGTCGCTGCGGGCGAGAAGTTGTTATACTTGGCATCGGGCACGCCGCCATAAGGCAGGTCGATAACCGTTGCGAGCGGCGCACCTGCGGCGAAGAAGCGACGCACGTCCTTCTTCTCGTGCGTGTAGCGGCCACCCAGAGTCAGCTTGAAGGCGTCGGTCAGCTTGTAATCAAGCTGCGTGTACACGGCATAGGCATCGGTGTGCGAGCCATAGTCCGACTGGTAATAGCTGCCGAACGGTCCGAACAGACCGAAGAAGCGTTGCGGCCCAAGCGTTTCCGCCTTTTCCTTGAAGTAGAAACCACCCACCGCATAAGAGAGCTTCTCATCCAGCGCGGTGCCGGTGAGCTGCAGTTCCTGGCTGAACGCATGGTAATCGGTAATGCGCTGCGTGAACGCGACGTCGAGCGGCGAACCGTCAAGGTCAAGACCATCGGCCCAGGCCAGATCACGATAGGCGGTGACCGACTTGAGTTCGGCATCACCAAGGTCCGCCGTCAGCGTCAGCGCATGGCCATAAGCGCGTGAGCGTTCATAGACATTGCCATCGATGCTCGCGGTCGAGACGCGATTGGGGTTCGTGTAGAGGTTGAGCGGCGCAACCGCGATATAGCTTGCCGACGCCGGATCGAAGATGTCGCGCGGATCGCCATTGCGGTTGACCCGGGCAAGCTGGGCGAAGGGCGGAAGCTGCTTCTGCTTGTTATAGTCGTAGGTATAGTCCGCCGTGATCGTGTCCGACAGCTCGGCACGCAGCTGGACCATGAAGCTCTTGCTGTCCAGCGTGTCGGTTTCCTTGACCGGGTTGCTGCCAGCGAGGAAGGCCGCCGGATAGGGGTTCGGCGTGATCGTCACCAGCCCGTCACGCTTGGCGATCTGGCCCGACAGCTTGAGCGAGAAAATGCCCATGCGCGGCAGATCGACAATCGCCTTGGCCTTCCACTGATTATAGTTTCCATAGGTCACTTCAGCCGAACCACCGAGTTCGCCCGAAGGCTTTTTGGTCACGAGGTTGATCGCGCCCGCGAGCGCGTTGCGGCCATAAAGCGTGCCCTGCGGGCCGCGCAGCACTTCCACGCGCTCAAGATCGGCCACGTCAAAGATCGAGCCCTGCGCCTTGGCGATGTACACGCCATCGAGATAGAGGCCGACGGCGGGCTCCCAGGTGATGGCCGGATTGATCGTCACCGAGCCGCGAATGGCAATCTGCGAGATGGTCTTCGACGAGGGCGCGCGCTCGATCTTCACGTTCGGCGCAATGGCGCCCAGCGTGTCAATCGACGAAACGCCGCGCGACTGGAGATATTCGCTGTTCACCGCCGAAATGGCGATCGGAATATCCTGGACGTTCTCAGCGCGCTTCTGCGCGGTGACGACGATATCGCCAATGCCTGCGTCATCCGCCGCCACGTCCTGCGCCATGGCTGGCGTGGCGAGCACCGATCCGGCACACAGCAATGCGATGCGAAAATTTTTCATGCGATCCTCCCGCTATCTGGGTTTAAACATGCAAACGATTGACATTTGCGTATTCTGTTGACCTATATGCTACGAACTTTAAGCTTTCACAATATCAATCTGCGAAATAGCGTAGAAGCGGATGCCAAATCCCTGCGCACAAGGAGAGAAACATGATCTGGGCGATGCTCATGGCCGCAGCGGCCCTGCCTGAAGCGACCGAATGTCAGACGGTTACACAGGACCCGGCAGCATCGCTCGCCTTCAGCACGGGACTTCAAGGCTTTATCTACGGCTATCCCATTGTCGACATGCTCAAGCAGCAGCATAATGAGACGCACCGGGTGAGCGCGGACCAGCCGGTCGTCGCGCCCATCAACGCCATTGTCCCCTATCCGCATATCCTGACGCCCGACACGCAGGGCCAGCTGCGGGCGCCCAACGCTGATACGCTCTATCTCAATGCCTGGGTGGACCTTTCCAAAGGCCCGGCGCTGCTCGATGTCCCGGCAATGGGATCACGCTATTACACGCTGGCCTTCATGGATCTCTTCGCCAAGCCGCATCATCTCGGCACGCGCACGAATGGCGGCAAGGCGATGAAATATGCACTGGTCGGCCCGGCGGGCGGCGCTGTTCCGGAAGGCTATGAAGTGTTTCGCCTGCCGACCAATTCAGCCTGGATGCTTGGCCGCATCCTCGCCGATGGCAAGGCAGACGAAGCGCGCGTTTCCAATATCGCCAAGACCTTCCGCATGACGGGCCCGGCCTCCGGCCCGGTTGAAGCCGCAGAACCCTTACTGCCCTATGCCAGCCTCCAATATTTCGAGATACTCAACGGCGCCCTGCGCTCCATGGAGCTTCCGGCAGACGAAGCGGCGCTCGTTTCCACTTTCAACGCGGCGGGCTTTGGACCGGGGGTCAAGTTTGACGCCGACAAGCTGAGCCCTGCCCAGCGCCTCGGCCTTGGCTGTGCAGTTCGCCTTGGCCCCGGCGTACTTGCCAAGCAGGGTTTCCGTCCGACGCATCTCGCCAATGGGTGGATGCGCAACAGCAAGATTGCCGATCCCGGCCATGATTATCTGCTGCGCGCGGAGTCCGTGCGTGGCGGCTACGTGAATGCGCAGGAAGAAGCGATTTATCCTGCCGCCATCATGGACAATCATGGCGAGATGTTCAGCGGCAAGCGCAGCTATCGCATCCGCTTCGAAGCCGGAAAGCTGCCGCCTGTTGATGCCTTCTGGTCGATCACGGCCTATGATCTTCAGACGGCCAAGCTCGTGCCCAATGCCATTGCGCGCTATCAATTTGGAGACCGGACCAAGGGCGCCAAATATGGCAAGGATGGCTCGCTCACCATCATCCTGTCGGCAACCCAGCCCAAGGAAGGCAAGTCCAACTGGCTGCCTGTTCCAGCCGGACCGTTCCACCTCGTGACGCGCATGTACTTGCCGCGCCCCGAAGCACTGGATGGCCGCTATGTGCTGCCGCCCGTTGAACGCATTGATCAATAGAAAGACCAGACCCATGACATCGCTTGAAGCCCGCATCGACCGCCTGGAATCGCTCGACGCGATCCGCCAGCTCCCCGCCAAATATGCGCTCGCGCTCGACATGCGTGACATGGACGCGATGGTCTCGCTCTTCCCCGCCGATGTCCGCGTCGGCAAGGATGCCTCGGGCCGCGCGGCGCTTCGCGCCTATATGGATCGCACGCTGCGCTCCCCCTTTACCGGCACCTCGCACCATATCGGCGGCCATGTGATCGAGTTTGACGATGCCGACCATGCGCATGGCGTCGTCTATTCCAAGAACGAGCATGAGACGCCGGTTGAAGGCGGGCAGGACGAATGGGTCATCATGCAGATGATGTATGTTGACGATTATGTCCGGCAGGACGGGCGCTGGCACTTTGCGCGCCGCCTGCCGCTCTATTGGTATGCGACCGACCTCAACAAGCCGCCTGTCGGCCCCAACAAGATGCGCTGGCCCGGCACGGACTGGGTGGAAGGCAATTTCCACAAGCTCTTCCCGAGCTATGCCGAATATTGGGCGCGCAGTGGCGATCATGACGGCCCGGTTGCCGAGCCTGCGCCGCTCGAAGGCTTCCTCAACGCCATGCGCCGCGGGGCCTCCGCCCCCAAGGTGAAAGTGCGGGCCGACTGATGCTTGATCTCCAGACCCTCAACGACGAGCGCGCGATCCAGCATGTCTACATGCTCTATTGCGACCTTGTGGACACCAAGGACTTTGACCGGTTGGGCGAAGTGTTCACCGCTGATACGCGCGGCGACTATAGTCAGGCGCTGGGCGAAGGCGTTGTGACCGAGGGGCTGGAGGCAATTATCGGCGCGATGCACGCCAATCTGGGTGCGCATTCGGCCTGCGGGGCGACGCACCATAATGTCACCAATTTCCGCATCGCGGTGGACGGCGATAGCGCCCGCGCCAAGGTCCATTATATCGCAGCGCACGCAGGCGCGGGGCCGCTCGAGGGCAAGAGCTACGTCATGTGGGGCGAATATGCCGACCTTCTCGTCCGCACCCCGGACGGATGGCGCGTTAAGGACCGCATCTACACGCTCTCGTGCCGCGAAGGTGATCCCGCCATCGTCAGCGGCGCCCAATGAGCGACATGATGCGCGCCATTGTCATTGACGGCTTTGGCGGGCCGGATGTGCTCCGCATGGCCGAGATCGAGCGCCCCGCGCCCGGCCCCGGCGAAGTGCTGATCGAGCTGGCTTATGCTTCGGCCAATCCGGCCGACTGGAAAGCGCGCGAGGGCTGGCTATCGCGCTATTTCGACTATCGCTTTCCCTTTGTGCTGGGCTTTGACGCTGCCGGTCGCATTGCGGCCCTTGGCGAGGGCGTTGAAGGCTTGTCCGTGGGTGACCGCGTTGTTGCCGCAAGCAATCAGGGCATGGGGCAAAATGGCAGCTATGCCCAGTTCACGCTGGCGGCGGCAGAACGCTGCATCCCCCTTCCCGCCTCCGTGGCCATGGCGCGTGCCGCGGCACTTCCCACCGCAGGAATGACCGCGCTTGAAGCGCTGATTGATGTCGGCAATATCGCACCGGGCCAGCATGTGTTCGTCAATGGCGGCGCTGGCGGAACCGGCGGCTTTGCCGTGGCGCTCGCGGCACGTGCGGGTGCGCATGTGATCGCCACCTGCAGCGCGCACAATGCCGATTATGTCCGTGCACTCGGTGCCGAACGCACCATCGATTATCGCCACGAGAATGTGGGCGTCGCCGTGCATGACTGGGCGCCCGACGGGCTCGACCTTGTGGTCGATGCCGTTGGTCAGGGCTCGATCCTTGATGCGATAGACTGGGTTCGCCCCGGCGGAACCATCTCGGCCATTGGTACGCTCATTGCGGACGAAACCCCGCATGATGCCGAGCGTGCCGCGGCGCGCGGTGTGCGCGTCGTGCCGACCGTCTCGAGCTTTACCAATCAGGGTCGCCAGTTGCGGGCGCTTGTCGAGGCGCAAGCTGCAGGCGCGTTCGATGCCATTCAGATCGAGGTATTGCCGCTCGCCGACATTGCCGAGGCGCACCGCCGCATCGAAGCCGGGCATGTCCGCGGCAAGCTCGTGCTGGAGATCAACGCCGCGCTGGATTGAGCCCGCGCGACGCCCGCTTCTACATCCGCTGCGAGGAGATGTTGCCGCCGTCCACCACCAGTTCGGCCGCCGTCACATAACTTGCTTCATCCGACAGCAGGAAGCGGACCGAACGACCGATTTCCTCGGCCTGCCCCAGTCGGGCAAGCAGAATGCGCCGCTCGAACGCGCCGGGCGGCAGGGCATCAACGGAGGGCTTGAGCATCGGCGTCAAGATCTGCCCGGGCGACACGGCGTTGATGCGGATGCCGTCGGTGCCCAGCCGGTCGGCAAGCGAGCGGATCATCCCCAGCATCCCTGCCTTGGCCGCGCTGTAAACCGGGTTGGCGGCATGGCCGAGCGTCGCATTGATCGACGCGATGGTGACGATGGCAGAGCCGGGATTGGCTTTGAAATCCGGGAGCAGCGCCTTGGTGAGCATCGCCAGCGGACGCAGGTGCGTGTTGATCCCCGCGGCCCAGACGTCCTCGGTCAGCCCGTCGAGCGAGCCGGTGTCCACAATGCCCGCGCAATGGACGAGGCCGCCCAGCGTGCCGAGCGCTGCACGGCTGGCGTCGATGGCGGCGGGGTAAGCCGCAAGGTCGGTCAAATCGATGGCAACGCCAAGTGCGGCCACGCCATAGTCCGCCGCAATCCGCTCGGCTTCTTGCGCCGCACGTGCGCCGTTGATGTCCCACAGGGCAACGGCACGACCCACAGCGGCAAGAGCGCGCGCGGACGCGAGGCCAATGCCGGAGGCGCCGCCCGTCACGATCACGCCGGTTCCGGGCGTGCCCAGTGCGGGCGTCAGGTCAGTTGCAGCCATCGTCGGGTGATCCTCAGAAATAATAGCTCGCGCCATTCGCGACGAGCACCGAGCCGTTGACGAAGCTCGCGTCATCGCTTGCGAGATAAGCGACTGCGGCCGCAATTTCGCTCGGGTCCGCCATGCGGCCAAGCGGCACGGAGGCCTCCATCGACTTGATCCATTCGTCAGGAATGCCCGCCATGACCGGCGTATTGGTCGGCCCCGGCGCGACGGCGTTGACGCGGATCTTGCGCGGCGCCAGTTCACGCGCGAGCTGACGCGTCAGACCGATGACGGCGGCCTTTGAAGTCACATAATGCGGCGAGCCTTCGCCCGACTGCGCGCTCGTCGAGCTGATATTGATGATCGCACCGGGGTTGCCGTCTTCTGCCAGCACGCGTGCGAATTCTCGGGCCACATAGAAGGCGCCGTTGACGTTGACCGCCATCACGCCTGCCCAGCCTTCATCTTCCATATGGATGAGCTGATCGACGATGATGTCCGAACTGCCCTTGGCGGCCAGCTCTTCATTGCGCTGTGCCATCGCGCCATAGAACTGCTCGGAGCCATCCTTGGCGGCCTGACCGATACCGGCATTGTTGACCGCGATGTCGAGGCGACCCAATTCGGCGCGCGCCTGTCGCACAGCGGCGATCACCGATGCCGAGTCCGCGACGTTGCACTGAATGGCGAGGGCAGCGCCACTTGCCTTGGCTTCTTCAAGGTTCATGTCGAGCGCGGCGACTTTTGCGCCATCCGCCGTCAACCGCTCCACAATCGCGCGCCCGATCCCCCGGCCAGCGCCCGTCACAATGGCGGCCTTGCCGTCAAAACGTCCCATCAGTCATTTGCTCCTGTCATGTGGCGCGCGGCGATATAACCAAAGGTCATGGCGGGACCGATGGTGACGCCAGCCCCGGGATAGCTCTCACCCATGGACGAGGCCGCGTTGTTGCCCACGGCATACAGCCCATCGATGGGCTTGCCCTTGGCATCGATGACGCGCGCCTTGTCGTCCGTCAGCAGCCCGCCATTGGTACCAATGTCGCCGGGATAGATCGGCATCGCGTAGAACGGCCCCTTTTCGAGCGGTGCAAGGCACGGATTGGGCGTGACGCGCGGATCGCCATACATCTTGTCATAGGCCGCATCACCGCGATGGAAATCGGGGTCCTCGCCCTTTGCCGCATGCTCGTTGAAGCGAGACACTGTCGCCGACAGCGCATCGACCGGAACGCCCATTTTTTCAGCGAGTTCCTCGATCGTCCGGCCCTTTTTCAGGATGCCGCGCACTTCGCCGCGATGCAGCCAATCGGGCATCAGCGGATAGAGCGGCCCCACCGGATAATTATGCCGGTATTTATGGTCGAACACGAACCAGCTCGGGCTGGCATCGCCATGTTCTGCCTCGCGACGCGCCATTTGCTGGCCAACCACATGGTAGGACGCCGCCTCATTGAGGTAGCGCTCGCCCTTCTGGTTGACCATCATGCAACCCGGCAGTGCGCGCTCGATGGTGCAGAGGCGTCCGCGATCTTCGCCCGGCACGTAAAAGACCGGTGCGGCCCAAGCCGACTGCATGTTGAGCGTATCTGCGCCAACGGCCTTGCCTGCGCGGATACTGTCCCCGGTGTTGCCGCTCGTGCCGCCCGAGAGATAGGCATTGCGATAGAGCGGCGCATTCTCGTCGCGCATCGCCTGGTTCTTGTCGAAGCCACCGGCAGCCAGCACAACGCCCTTGCGGGCACGCACGCGCAGATCCTTGCCGTCATGGCGGATGACCGCGCCGACGATCTTGCCCTTCTCGGTGATGAGTTCCTGCATCGGCGTTTCCAGCCACACAGGCACCTTGCGCTCATTGATTGCGAGACGAAGCCCGCCGAGCAGGGCGTTGCCCAGCGTCAGGCGACGGTCCTTGCGTGAGCGGAAGCGGAACGGCCAGTCAAACCAATAGCGCGCAAGGCTCTTGGTCAGATGCCACCACCATCCCGGCGCGCGGAACAGCATGATGTAGGTCTCATCAAAGTGCCAGTTCAGATAGCCGAACAGGCTTGCCGCGGGTGACGCAAAGCGCAGCGTCTCCACATCGCGGCCGAGTTTCTTGCCATCGATAGGAAGCGGCATGTGCGTGCGAAAGCCCGTCGGGCTGCCGCCGGGATTTTCCGCATGATAATCGGGATAAGG
>ENA-UOYA01004697-UOYA01004697.1-activated-sludge-metagenome-genome-assembly--contig:-NODE-4697-length-11256-cov-6.406035_pt1 | contig 11256 bp, 13 predicted proteins | sample MGYA00238163_ERZ764804 | MGnify/ENA primary metagenome ERZ764804 (study PRJEB28919, sample SAMN05720223) | activated sludge metagenome | isolation source: Anaerobic digester | place: Hong Kong...
TTTGGCATCGCGTAATAACCACGGTAAAAAACGCTTTTACCGTCTATGAGTACTAATCGTTTATTCGGTTCACTCGCAGCTATAGTAGTATCCTCTTAAACCGTATAAATTCAGTATACGCTACCAGGGGTCAATAACCTAAAGCGTATTAGTTTGTGGAGACAAGTTTGTTGTAGGTGCCCTGCTTGCTCGTCAGCGCCTGTGTCAGCGAGGTGCCGTTATTAAGTGCAGCCGTTATGGCATCTGTTGCTTCATCGATATTATCGATAACGGCACCTTTTTGCGTGACGAGTGTCATGTCTTCGGCAGCGTTACCAGCGGTACTACGAGTCGAAGGCTGAAGCTTATTTGCCTGCGCAAGCACATACTGCCGTACTAACGGCTTAGAAAACGATACATTCACATTCGTGGTGCCTGGAACGGTTGTTATTTGCAACCACGATAGCTTTTCTTCGTATGTTGGTTTAATAACGGCCTTGCCATACTGTAGCGAAACTGCGGTATTTACTAATGCGTTTGCGCGCGCGAGGTCATCCTCTAGATCAGTTGCATACACGGCTGGCTTAAGTGCAACTTGGTTCACGTTTACCACCGGATTCGTCATGGTTGTAAGCGCTAATTTTATTCGATCGTTTACAAACTGTGGGTTTGTCCTAAAACCTTGTGTTTCAGGCACTATTTTTAGTTTTTTCTTATCGATAACAAGATGTGCATCTTCGGACGCAGTTTTGCTTGGATTAATAGTGGTCGTTAAATAACCATTAACTTGGCGTTCATTTACTGTTACGGCTACTTCGAACCGACGTTTATTAAGATAAGCAAACGGATTAAACTTTGCATGGGTAGCCTCATAGGCTACGGCAGCAGTGTCAAACTGAACCGAGAACTGGCTTATGGGTACCGTGCGTACCAAGCCACCATCGACAAACGATACCTGAATCTGTGCAGCCCGAGTATCGAGCGCTTCCTTGATTTGTTGTTCACTGAGGCCGCCAATAGAAACATCGCCTACATACGTAAATGGTATCGCTCGGCCACTATATTTATGATTTACATACACCCCGCCAGCAGCGGCAAGCGCAATAAATATTGCTAACACACAAGTGCTTATCGCAAGACCGCGTACAACGCTTTGCTGCAAAATTTTACGCTTGTATGTTTTTGCACCCGATGTAAAATCAAGTGCTTTTGCCTGTGGTACTGCTACCGGTGTTGGGGCAGATACAGACAAAGTTGGTGTTGGCGCCATTGACATCGCCGATGTGCGCACAGCATGCGGCTGTGCACCAGGAGCTGCAGCAAAAGCGGGTTTAAATGCTTTTACCCCAGACGTACGACGATGTGGACGCCGAAAATCGTAGTCCACTTTTGTTTCCCTTTTGTATTAGCAAAGAGAAGCCGATGCGGCGGCTTTTTGTTCCCTTTGTTTTACCTTTTTACTTTTGGTACGAGCAACCTCGTTGCTTCTTATGCTTTAACTATACTAATGTATTCGTACCCTTGTCAACAAGATTATATGTAAATAAAATACCCCGTTTTATTATGGGGTATTTTTATGTTGGCAAGGCTTCTTTTTTATCAAAAATAGTTGTTAATTCTAATATCACCAAATTAAAACCTCTTTTCATTCATTTCTATTTTTGCTGTCTGACAAATTAAATTAATAGTGTCTTTTAGGGTGTTGCTTTCTGGTATTAGATACTCAAAATCATAACCCAGCTTTTCGACGGGTCGATACCACTCTTTCATATGTTCTGGGCCAAAATCATTACTTTTTTTTCGAGTGCCATGACGATTAACTGTTTCTTCAAAAGAGACATCAAAATTAAAAATATAGTTTTCTTTTGGTTGTACTTGTTTAAAAAAATCACTGAACATCTTTTTATTTCTGTCATTGGCAACAAAAATACTATCCCAAATTACCGTATAGCCATGGTCTAAGCAATACTGAACATTATGAATCATCAAGGCTGCCATATCTTGTTTATTTTCACCCTGTGGGAACAACATCTGTACGCGATAAAAATCAGCATCAATCACAGCAACTTTACGTTTAGAATTTTTAGCGATTGCAAGCGCAACTGTACTTTTACCAGAACCCGAATTTCCCCGAAGAATTATTAGTTTAGACATAAGCTAAAGTATTGATTATTTAGCTAATTCACGTAACACTACTGCGAGTTCGGCAATGTAAATCTTTGCGTCTCGCTTACCCGTTTCATCACCAATAGCTTGTACAGATTCAACCTCAACACCCAGTTCTGCCAAAACAGCTTCTGTTTGTATGATATCTTTTGTTCGATATTGACCGTTCGTAGAAACAACGACATTGCGACCACCAAGTATACCAGCTTCAGCAAGCTGAGCTATACCTTCTTTAAGGCTTGCTGCTTTAAGTACTACTAACGTAATATTGCCTTTTTGCAATGTAACATGGGTGTCATTTTGCTCGCCAGTAATTTCATAACCAGCACTTACCGCAGAAGCCACGTTAACGTCAAACTCACTGACAGATTGTCCATCAAGGTCACCACAGATATCTTCGGAACTTATAACTTTATATTCTGCGTTCTCTATTTCATTACCATCTTTGTCTTTACGAGTTGGTGCAATAATTCGGTTTGGTGAACCAAATTGATACATTGTACCACCCTGCTCGCCAAGCAATGTTTCTGCCAAACCGCGCCTTACTACGCTAGTACGATTAGCACCACCTTCGGTTGCAATAAGTGGGTTATCTACAGTTGGTAGCTCGTGATCAACCGGTAAACGAAGGCCAAATTCATCAGCCAATGAAAAAATAAGTTCTTGCTGGTCTGCCGGTACTTCTGCCAAATTGTGCTGCTCCACCCAACGCACAACATCAGTATTAGCCGAAGGTTTTAGAACTTCTGCTACTTTAGAAATAGTAGTATTTGGTGCATCTAATACATCAATAACATCATGTCTGTCCGTAACGCGAGCCGCTACCAATTCACCTAGCTTGCCGCCGTCAATTGACGTTATAATACGTTCTTTTAAACTTACGGTGTATGAAGTTTTTGATTCTCCGACTGGAAATTGATCGTGTGTCATAGTTCTACTCCTCTCATGACTGATTTGATAACTTTTGTTTTGTTATTGTTAATGTAAACTGTAGCATTTTTATGCAACTTTGTCAATTGCCCTTATCTTGCCACATCGTGTCTTCGTGGGTGGTAGCTATCGCATGTTTAATCTCACTATTACTCGTACAAACAAAGACGCCCGGGCTAACTTCTAACGGTTCATCACAGCCTGTTGCTACCAGTAAATCACGTAGCTTATACGCAGAATCTTCAAGCAATCTACCGCCTTCATATAACATCTCTGCTGTTTCACGGCTCATATCTTCCACGCCATAGTATTCTGCCTCTGAAATAAATTCACCCGTAGCCTCGTCCTGGAAGTCTACGCCGCAGGGCCTTAGTACCGCATTTGTCATGAGCCTAGAAGCTAAACCGCTAAGAGCTATTTCTTTGCACTGTTTGATTGTTGGGCATGAATCCAAGCATGCTTGCTTTGACTCACCAGGCTTAAAAAGTTCCATATTTCTCCTGTTCCTTGGCTACCGCTGATTCAATAGTAGATTCACCATAAAAACTAATCTTTCCAGTTGTTGTATCAGCTGTAATTTGTGGTCCACCCTCTTGCATAAAACCATCACCATATCGATATTTAACCGCTATATTACTATCATCGGCAGTCTCAGTCTTTGTGATAGCCTTAATGTCGCTATTAGGACCTTCAAGACAACCAATCGATACCGTGTCAGTATCCTTCCACCCGGGAATATCAATTTGTCTGAAATCTATAATTGTTGGTTCACTGTTATCATTACAAACAACGTTAAAATACGCCGTCTCAGTTTTTTCTTCGGGCATAGAGCAACCCGTAAGCACGAGAGCGCCCGCTCCAAGCGCTACGGCCAGCCGCATATACCCTTTTCTTCGTATCTCAGGTTTGTCAATTTTTGTTTCAGATGATTGATTCATCATTCCAAGCTCAGGGTTCACCTTTAAAAATTCACTCATATTATTTTCCTAGCAAAACCTTTAGTAATTGATTTTCTGTTTGTAGGTTTTGGTTTTTAGCACGAAGTGCCTCTATAACTTCATAGAGTTGGTCAGTACTATTGATAGCCGCATCTGCGAGTGTTGCGCCTTTCATACCTTCTCCTTTGCCTAAAACCACCCTAATAATGGATGTTGGACAACATAATAACAAAATTAGCAACTATTGTCAATATTATTTTCTCATTAAACATCTTTATACTGTATTCAATATAAAAATTTGTGATTATAATATTCACAAAACAATATTTTTATGCTAATATGACTATATGGAAACAATATTAGAAGCTGCCGGCATAACCGGATCTTTGGCAAAAACGTATCTAGCCTTATTATCTGTAAGTGATATAACGCCTGCTGAATTTTCAAAGATAATTAATGAATCACGTAGTAATACCTATAAGCTACTAGATGAGCTTGTTGAGCGCGGGCTTGCAAGCCGTATGGATATAAAAAAGAAGCTGCATTATCAAGCTACCAACCCTTCTCACCTGCTGACACTAGCAAGAGAACGTAAAGATAAATTAGAACTCGAAGAAAAACAATTGCAGGCATCTGTACCTGATTTAGTAAAACAGTACTACCAAACCCACGAACAACCAGGTGTGCGATTTTATCAAGGCAAAGACGGTATTAAAGAGATTTACTTAGAACAGCTGGACGAGGCAAAGCCTATCCAATTTATGAAAACCCGAGCTGATATCGAATTTTTCGGCTTTAAGTTTATGCATGAAATGCGTAACCTAGCGCCAAAAGCAAAAATACAGCGAAAGGCTTTTACGGCTGATGCCCCTGAAACACCGATAAACATCAAAGAATCAGACAAAGCGATGCTACTCAAACGTACATGGTATCTGCAAGAAGACTATACCGCACCAGTTGAGTGGAGCGTATTTGGTAATAAAGTATCCATTATATCCTTTGGTAAAGAAGCCATTGGGATGGTAATAGAAAGTGAACAAATTGCCGAAAGTTTACGCCAAATTTTTGCGCTGCTCGATGAAGGCCTTAAGCGCCGCCCGGGCTATGAAAAACTCCCAATTAGAGGGGAGTTTACTGATGTTGATAGCTTTGTAGCTAAATATAGTAATACAATACCAAAGATCTAAGTTCGGTGATCTAGCCAGTTGAAGACAACTAAGAACAGGTTGATGAAGGCGAAGTTAAAAAAGAAATCCTCTATGGGTATGGTTAATGCTTTTGTACCAATGATAACCACCCCGCTATACACCACAACCGGTACAGCTGTTAGTATCCAGTTAGCAACAAAGAATATTGCAAGCAAAGCGCCTTGAAAAACCCAAAAACGCTTTGTAAAAATAAGGTTCGAACAAGCCACAATGGCGATAGCAATCAGGGTTGCGATCATAGCCAAGCGCGTGTAGCCGTTATCCCAATACAGAAGTAGCAGTGCGGTTGCAGAGCCGGCTGCCACACTGAGAGCAGTTAAGGGAACCCATAACCGTATAGCGGTGTTGGTAACATATTTTCTAACCACGCCCCAGACATATAGCATCGCGAACGGAACCGTCACAAAAAACAAAAGTTCTTCGAACGGTAAACCAATAATCCGCTGTGTAAGTACATAATTACTATTGAAATCCCAATGCTGACGACTAACCGCCCACATATCCCAAAGCAAAAACGGCACACTAACTAATAAGACCGTACCAATAAAGGCGCGCCAATGTCTGTGTGGCTTAACGTCTGTCTTAAGGCTTAGTATAAAAACTGGTACAAACACAAGAAGATTGAATACTAGATACGCATAATTATGCACTGATGGACCTCACTACTGCTCGAGCCACCACTCGGAACTTACTTGGTTTTACCTTCTTATCAAACACCACAAATGGGTCATCTGCAAGCTTAAGCGCTGTCCAGTTATACATATCAACTGCTGTACGCAGCGCAATACGCTGCCGCCTTGGTATTGCCTTAAAACCTTTGTTTGCCTCGAGCTGCCATTGTTGGTAATACGCCAACTGCGCCTCAATAAACTCGCGATAATCGGCCCGATGCCGCATGATAATGCGGGTTGTTAAGCTTTCAAGACCATAGGCAGCAAGCTCACTTTTTGGAAAATAGCAACGACCGAGTTCGATATCTTCGCCAATATCACGAATAAAATTAATATACTGCATTGCCCTACCCTGAAGCTTTGCGTACTCGTAAGCCTCGGGCTTGACGCCAATGATCTTCGCCATCATAAGCCCAATGACTTCGGCCGAACCATATATGTATTTGAGCGTATCATCCATTGTCTTGTAGGATTTTTTATCAATATCCATGTGCATTGATTGAAAAAACGCATCGACCCATGCAAGATCAAAATCGTATTTCATGGCGACTTCGTACATGTTGTTAGCTACCCGGTGGACCAGTTCGTCTGTTTTTTTAGGAACGCGTTGTTTTTTTACAATTTTTTTCCATGTTTTTTCGAGCTCGTTCAATTGCTCTATTTGCTGTGGGCTGCTATCGACAAAGTCATCTGCAACCCGCACGAAACTATATAACTTAAAGACATCTTGGCGAGTCTTCTTAGGGAAAAACCGGCTGCTCCAGTAATACGTGGTACTACCACGTTTAAATACTTCTACCTCGGTTATCATATTGGCAGTTTCTCGTTCACTAATTTCGCAACAACCTTACCAGAAATAACCACAATGGGCACCCCAGTACCCGGATTGGTGTATTGACCAACATAAAATAGATTCTTGAGTTTACGGCTTTGCATACGTGGGCGAAGAACGGCAGTTTGCTTTAGTGTGTGCGCCAAGCCAAAGGCGTTGCCTTTATAGGCATTAAATGTGTCTTCAAAATAAGTAATGTCACGAACTTCTTTTACTTCTATGTCATCGGCAAACTTCGCGCCAACTCGTGCTTCGATACGCGTGATAATCGAATCTATGAGCTCTTTTTTGTGCGATTCGTCAACATGCAGGCCGCTAGCGGTTGGTATGAGTACAAAAATGTTCTCTTTGCCTTCGGGTGCCACGGTTGGATCGGTTTTACTAGGGGTGCACGTGTAAAAAAGTGGCCGAGTTACCCAGCTTTTCGTTTTGAACACCTGCTTAAAGTGACCGTGCCAATCGGCGTCAAAAAACATAGTATGATGCAGCAGGCCCGGGACCTTCTTTTTTACACCCAAATAAATAAGAAGTGCCGATGGCGAAACTGTTTTTCGTGCCCAGTAGCCTCGACTGTAGCCTCTGTCTCTTTTTTCGAGCAACTGCGTGTCTGCATAATGATAGTCGGCATTCACCACTACTGCGTCTGCAGCAATAAATTCGTCCCCCACCTCTACGCCGACCGTCCGGCCACCTTTGGTAACAATTTTTGTAACCGCACTGTTGTAGCGAAATGTAACGCCTAATTCTTTGCAAAGCGATTCAAACGCGCGTGCGACTGAGCCAAAGCCACCCATTGGGTACCAAATTCCAAGATTAAAATCGACATGAGTCAGTAAACTATAAACTGCCGGTATATTTTCGGGGCTACCACCCATAAATACGACCATAAACTCAAGAATCTTTTGTAGCTCGGCATCACTGACGGTTTTTTTAATTCGGCTATGGTATGAACGCACTAGCTCGGGATTTTTTAATAGTGCGATTGCCTTTGGGTTAAGCATGTCAGATATACCCACATAGTTACGCTCCAGCAAATGCTTACGCACAAGATCATACTCTTTGTTTGTTTTTTCGAGTAACTTCGCAAGCCGTTCAGCCGACCCAGGTTCAACTTCGTCAAAAACTGCTAAGCCGCCATCGTAGGTTGCTTTTATATCATGATGGGTCGCAGTATTGTATACCCGATATGACGGTGTTAATTTTTTGAGCTCATAATAATCGCTCGGCTTTTTACCAAAGTCAGCAAAAAAATCAGTAAAGACATCAGGCATCATGTACCAGCTCGGGCCAAGATCAAATGTGTAGCCGTGCTTTTTTAGGACCATGGCCCGGCCACCTGGTTGATTATTTTTTTCGAGTACCGTTACGTCATAACCATCACGCGCTAAATAAGCAGCGGCACTCATGCCACCAAAACCTGCTCCAATAATAATTATCTTCTTTTTCGCTGTCACAAATTCCCTATGCCTTACGGTTCACTATATATTGTACGAGGTCCGACAGAAACTGGCGTGATTTTTTTGGCCAATGTGGGTTATTTTGTAAAATAAGCTGTGCGGCAGCAACCGATTGTTCCGTTTGTTCTAGCGCATATGAAACGGCACCACAAGATGTGATTATTTCTTTGCAACGAATAAATTCGGACATATTGAGTGACTGGTTGCCAAGTGATTGCTCCAAATAGAGCGCATCAGCATGGGGCGCATGGCCGAGTGCATATACTACAAGAGCGGTGCGTTTGCCTTCTTTTATGTCGTCAAGCGGGCTTTTACCACTGTCTGATTCTTCGCCAAACGTACCCAAAATGTCATCGCTTTGCTGGAACGCCCGACCCGCGTGTAGACCATATTGGGCGAGCTCATCTAAGTCTCTCTTGCTCGCACCAGCTAATATCGCCCCCAGTTGCAAAGGATTTATGAATGTATAGTAGGCAGTCTTCCATTCAAGTACATTCATAACCTGCTCTTGTGAAACACATGGCAGAACTTCATTAAAAATATCTAATGTTTGGCCGTGGGCTGTAGTAATAAAACACTTATTAACATTTTCTATGGCGGCAATCCTTACCTCGGCAGTCGTCGGCAATGAAGCAAGCAGATTCATCGCATAATGCTGAGCCACAAGGAACGCATTAATAGCTATGGATTCTCCGAAATGTTGCGCATCGCCGCTTAAATGATGTGCTTCATGATAGTCATGTAGCTGAACATGAGCAGTTTTGCCACCACGCCTGGTTTGTGACCTATCCTGTATATCATCGGCAACCAGAATATAGGTATTAAGTATTTCAAGTGCACAAGCGGCTTGCAGAATAAGTTGCTGATTTGTGCCGCCAAACATTTCATACGAAGTAATTGCAAGTGAACCCCGTACTCGTTTGCCGCCACGTTCAAGGACCGACACAAATGCCCTTACCGCTTCGGTAGGATATTCACCAAATTGCTCGTTCGTCTCTGCAAGCAAATTTTGGGCATACAACGAAAGTTGATCATCGATACGTTTCTTCGAATCTGCAAGTAACGTCGTAAAGTCGTTTGCTTTAGTAACTGACGTTGTTTGCCGCGTCATACACTTGCTCCTTACTTAGATACTGCTTAAGAAAATAGTGCTTTATCAGCCGCCCGAAAGAAATCTTCTTGGCTGGTCATATTGATAAGTGGAATATCGGCCAGTTTTTCAATCGCTAACAAGTTAAAATCAGCGTCACTACTACCGCTAGCCAACTCAGCTTCTTCGCGCTTAGTAAATTCTTCTAGGCTTATCGTTACTTCATCATCACGTTTGCGTGATTGCATACGTTTATAGCGTAGTTCTATTGGTGCGTCAACAAACACCAAGGTACCGCCAAGCTCTTTAATTGCTTTCGCCTCACCTAGGCTACGTATCCCAGTAATTGCCACGCCCGCATAGTTGCGGATACTGTTGTGGTACCTATCTAGTGCACGCTGCACCAAAATACCACCGCCATAATTATGACGCAGCTCATCAGCTACTTCTAGTAAAACGGGTCGTTCGATAGAACCGCGTTCCGCCTGGGCAATTTCGCGCACAATATCACCTGTGCTTACACTCATAAATCCATATTTATCGGCCAGATGTGCAGCAAGCGTATCTTTGCCACTACTAAACGAACCAGAAATGCCTACAATCACTTACGCCCCCTAGCGAATATAATCTAACAGTTTTTTACTGTCTTTATGTTTACGTAGTTTTGCAAGCGCCTTGGCCTCGATTTGACGAATACGTTCACGAGTCACGCTGAATTCTTGGCCAACTTCTTCGAGCGTATGACTTTTACCGTCTTCGAGCCCAAAACGCAGGCGAATAATTTTTTGTTCACGCTCACTAAGGCTACCAAGTAAATCTTTAACTTGCTCTTTTAGTAGTTGATTAGTGGCTGATTCTTCGGGTGTAATGGTATCTTCGTCTTCAACAAAATCACCTAGTACACTGTCTTCTTCATCGTCGCGAACGCTCTGATCAAGCGAATGAATATCCTGCTTAATCTTCATAATGTGTTCAACCTTCTCAACCTCTATGTCCATTTCTTTGGCGATCTCTTCGTTAGTAGGTTCACGGTTGAGCTCTTGCGTTAAGCGGCGCTGTGTCCTGAGCAACTTATTTATCGTTTCAACCATATGCACAGGAATACGAATCGTTCGCGCTTGGTCGGCGATAGCACGCGTAATCGCTTGGCGAATCCACCACGTTGCATAGGTACTAAACTTAAATCCCTTATCTGGATCAAATTTCTCAACCGCACGTAGTAGACCCGTATTACCTTCTTGTATAAGATCAAGCAGATCGAGACCACGACCCACGTATCGCTTGGCGATCGAAACAACCAAACGCATATTTGCCTCGGCCATTTTGTCCTTAGCACGTTTGTCGCCTTCGACCACCTTGTGGGCAAGCGTAAGTTCTTCTTCGGCTGTTAGCAGTGGAATCTTACCGATTTCACGCAGATAAAGCCGTACTGAGTCATCGGCGACATCATCAAGATATGCGCTCTGATCGACAAAAATCTCTTCTTCATCTTCGGCCACCCACTCATCACTAAAATCTTCGGCCGCAGGTTCGTCGATTACTACTAATTCCACGCTCGCTTCGGTAAGATCAGCGTAAAGTGCATCAAGTACATCAAGGTTTTCGGGGGTATCAGGAATCTGCTTAAATATATCTTTCTGTTCGAGCTTGCCGTCTTTTTTGCCTTTTTCAAGTAGCTGCGCCCTGATGGCACTCATATCAGTTGTCTGTTCGTCTTCCGCCACAAAATGTTCCTATTCTTTTCTTAATAAATCGTTAAATTGATTTAGCAACTCAGCCACCAACGCCTCATCACCTGTCGACTCGGCAGCTCGAATTGCTTCTGTTAGATCTTGTTTTTGTTCTTTTTGATATTTCCGTGTTAATTTATGGATTAAATCTCTGAGCTCCCTCAGTCGCTCGTTAGAGTCGAAACTGTTATAGAGCTCTTCTGCTTTGAATAATAGTATTTTGACATAGTCTTCGACATCTTTCAAATCTTCAGG
>ENA-UOYA01004699-UOYA01004699.1-activated-sludge-metagenome-genome-assembly--contig:-NODE-4699-length-11256-cov-5.984734_pt1 | contig 11256 bp, 22 predicted proteins | sample MGYA00238163_ERZ764804 | MGnify/ENA primary metagenome ERZ764804 (study PRJEB28919, sample SAMN05720223) | activated sludge metagenome | isolation source: Anaerobic digester | place: Hong Kong...
TTGCTGGGCCGCAAGGTGGGCATGATGCGCATCTTCACGGACGACGGCGACGCCGTTCCCGTGACGGTGCTCGACGTGTCGAACAACCGCGTCGCCCAGATCAAGACCGTCGATGCCGACGGCTACTCCGCGGTGCAGATCGCCTACGGCGAGCGCCGCGCCACCCGGGTCAACAAGGCCGAAGCCGGCCACTTCGCGAAGGCCGGCGTGCAGGCCGGCAGCGACCTGCGCGAGTTTCGCGTCGCCGCCGACAAGCTCGGCGACCTGAAGCCCGGCTCGACCGTCCCCGCCGCGCTGTTCGCGGCCGGCCAGAAGGTCGACGTCGCGGGCACCTCGATCGGCAAGGGCTTCACCGGCACGATCAAGCGCTACAACTTCAACTCGGGTCGTGCGTCGCACGGCAACTCGCGCTCGCACAACGTGCCGGGCTCGATCGGCATGGCGCAGGATCCGGGTCGCGTGTTCCCCGGCAAGCGGATGTCGGGCCACCTGGGCGACGTCGCCAAGACCGTCCAGAACCTCGAGATCGCGCGCGTGGACGCCGAGCGCGGCCTGCTGCTGGTGCGCGGCGCGGTGCCGGGCGCCAAGGGCGGCGCCGTCGTCGTGACCCCGGCGATCAAGACCCCGCTCGCCAAGGGGGGCGTGCCGCGTCCGCCGAAGGCCGCGGCGCCCGCGTCGGGCAAGCCGACGAACCCGGCCAAGGCCGGCAAGAAGTAAGGGGCCGCACGCATGGAACTCAAGCTCCTGAACGAGCAGGGCCAGCCGGCCTCGACCGTCGCCGCCGCGGACACCGTCTTCGGCCGCGACTTCAACGAGCCGCTGATCCACCAGGTCGTCGTCGCGTACCAGGCGAACGCGCGCAGCGCGAACCGCGCCCAGAAGGACCGCGCCGAGGTCCGCCACAGCACGAAGAAGCCGTGGCGCCAGAAGGGCACGGGCCGCGCCCGCGCCGGCATGACCTCCTCGCCGCTGTGGCGCGGAGGCGGCCGGATCTTCCCGAACAAGCCGGACGAGAACTTCGGGCACAAGGTCAACCGCAAGATGTACCGCGCGGGGATGTGCTCGATCCTGTCGCAGCTGGCGCGCGAGGACCGCCTCGCGGTCGTCGAGTCGATCACCGTCGACGCGCCGAAGACCAAGCTGCTCGCCGACAAGCTGAAGGGCATGGGCCTGCAGTCCGTCCTCGTCATCACCGACGGGCTCGACGAGAACCTGTGGCTCGCCTCGCGCAACCTGCCGAACGTGCTGGTCGTCGAGGCCGGCAACGCCGACCCGGTGTCGCTGGTCCACTTCGACACGGTGCTGATCACCAAGCCGGCGCTCGCCAAGGTCCAGGAGATGCTGGGATGAACGCCGAACGTCTGATGCAGGTGCTCGTCGCGCCGATCGTCTCCGAGAAGAGCACGATGGTCGCCGAGAAGAACAACCAGGTCGCCTTCCGCGTGCTGCAGGACGCCACCAAGCCCGAGATCAAGGCGGCCGTCGAGCTGCTGTTCAAGGTCGAGGTCGAGTCGGTGCAGGTGCTGAACCAGGCGGGCAAGCAGAAGCGCTTCGGGCGCTTCACCGGCCGTCGCCGCAACGTGCGCAAGGCGTACGTGAGCCTGAAGCCCGGCCAGGAAATCAATTTCGCGGAGGCGAAGTAAATGCCGGTCGTCAAGCTCAAGCCGACCTCGCCCGGGCGCCGGGCGATGGTCAAGGTGGTCACGCCGGGGCTGCACAAGGGCAAGCCGCACGCCGCGCTGGTCGAGCCGCAGACGCGCGGCTCGGGCCGCAACAACCTCGGGCACATCACCACCCGTCACCGCGGCGGCGGCCACAAGGCCCACTACCGCGTCGTCGACTTCCGTCGCACCAAGGACGGCATCCCGGCGAAGGTCGAGCGGATCGAGTACGACCCGAACCGCTCGGCGCACCTCGCGCTGCTGTGCTACGCCGACGGCGAGCGCCGCTACATCCTCGCGCCGCGCGGCGTGTCGGCGGGCGCGACGCTGATGTCTGGCGCCGAGGCGCCGATCCGCGCCGGCAACACGCTGCCGATCCGCAACATCCCGGTCGGCTCGACGATCCACGCGATCGAGATGCTGCCGGGCAAGGGCGCGCAGGTCGCGCGCTCGGCGGGCGCCTCGGCCCAGCTGCTCGCGCGTGAAGGCACCTACGCGCAGGTCCGCCTGCGCTCGGGCGAGATCCGCCGGGTGCACATCGAGTGCCGCGCGACGCTCGGCGAGGTCGGCAACGAGGAGCACAACCTGCGCCAGGTCGGCAAGGCCGGCGCCACCCGCTGGAAGGGCATCCGCCCGACGGTGCGCGGCGTCGCGATGAACCCGATCGACCACCCGCACGGTGGCGGCGAGGGGCGGACCGGCGAGGGCCGCGTGCCGGTCAACCCGTGGGGCCAGCCGACGAAGGGCTACCGTACGCGTCGCAACAAGCGCACGACCTCGATGATCGTGCAGCGTCGCTTCAAGAAATAAGGGCTGACCATGGCACGTTCCGTCAAGAAAGGGCCGTTCGTCGACGACCACCTGATCAAGAAGGTGGAGACCGCGCAGGCCGTCAAGGACAAGAAGCCGATCAAGACCTGGTCGCGCCGCTCGACGATCCTGCCCGAGTTCATCGGGCTGACGATCGCCGTCCACAACGGCAAGCAGCACGTCCCCGTCTTCGTCAACGAGAACATGGTCGGGCACAAGCTCGGCGAGTTCGCGCTGACCCGCACCTTCAAGGGCCATGCGGCCGACAAGAAGGCGGTCAAGGGCAAGGGCGCCGGCAAGCGCTGAGGACAGACGACATGGAAACCAAAGCCACGCTGCAAGGTGTCCGGCTCTCCGCCCAGAAGGGCCGGCTCGCGGCGGACCTGGTCCGCGGCAAGCCGGTGGAGCAGGCGCTGAACATCCTGACCTTCTCGCCGAAGAAGGCGTCGAAGATCGTCAAGAAGGTGCTCGAGTCGGCGATCGCCAACGCCGAGCACAACGACGGCGCCGACGTCGACGAGCTGAAGGTCAAGACCATCCACGTCGAGAAGGCCGCGTCGCTGCGCCGGTTCGACGCCCGGGCGAAGGGCCGGGGCGTGCGGATCGAGAAGCAGACCTGCCACATCTACGTGACGGTCGGCAACTGAGCGCGAAGGAACAGAGGACATGGGTCAGAAGATTCACCCCACCGGCTTCCGCCTCGCGGTCAGCCGCAACTGGGCCTCGCGCTGGTACGCGAATTCGCGCGACTTCGCGGGCATGCTCAACGAGGACATCAAGGTCCGCGCCTACCTGCGCAAGAAGCTGCGCAACGCGTCGGTCGGCCGCGTCCTGATCGAGCGTCCGTCCAAGAACGCGCGCATCACGATCTTCTCGGCGCGTCCGGGCGTCGTGATCGGCAAGAAGGGCGAGGACATCGAGCTCCTCAAGGGCGATCTCCAACGGATGCTGAAGGTGCCGGTGCACGTCAACATCGAGGAGATCCGAAAGCCCGAGACCGACGCGCAGCTGATCGCCGACTCGATCACCCAGCAGCTCGAGAAGCGGATCATGTTCCGTCGCGCGATGAAGCGCGCGATGCAGAACGCGATGCGGCTCGGCGCCCAGGGCATCAAGATCATGTCGTCGGGCCGCCTGAACGGCATCGAGATCGCCCGCACCGAGTGGTACCGCGAGGGCCGCGTGCCGCTGCACACGCTGCGCGCCGACATCGACTACGGCTTCTCCGAGGCGGTGACGACCTACGGGATCATCGGCGTCAAGGTGTGGGTCTACAAGGGTGACACGCTGGGCCGGGGCGACGTCGCCGCGGCCGAGAAGGACGCCGCGCCGGCGCCGGAGCGCGAGGACCGTCGTCCCCGCCGTCCGGGCGGCCCGGGCCGCCCCGGCGATCGCCGGGGCCCCGGCGGCCCCGGGGGCGGCCGCGGCCGTCCGGCGCAGGCCGACGGCGCGCCCGCGCCCGCCGCCGACGCGCCTCGCGCGCCGGCCGTCAAGCGTGTCCGCAAGGCGCCGGCCGACGGCGCCGCTGCCGCCCCGGCCCCGGCCGAGGGCAAGGGCGAATAAGGAACGACCATGCTGCAACCCGCACGTCGCAAGTACCGCAAGGAGCAGAAGGGCCGCAACAAGGGCATCGCGACCCGCGGCACCGCCGTCTCCTTCGGCGATTTCGGCCTGAAGGCCACCGGGCGCGGCCGGCTCACCGCGCGCCAGATCGAGGCCGCGCGTCGCGCGATGACCCGCCACATCAAGCGGGGCGGCCGGATCTGGATCCGGATCTTCCCGGACAAGCCGATCTCGCAGAAGCCCGCCGAGGTCCGGATGGGCAACGGCAAGGGCAATCCCGAGTACTACGTGGCCGAGATCCAGCCCGGCAAGGTGCTGTACGAGATGGACGGCGTCGCCGAGGCGCTCGCCCGCGAGGCGTTCGCCCTGGCCGCCGCGAAGCTCCCGATCTCGACCGTGTTCGTCGCGCGCCACGTCGGCGCCTGAGCGCGGAAGGACACCCAGAATGAAAGCCAGTGAACTCAGGACCAAGTCGCCGGAAGACCTCCAGAAGGAGCTCTCCGAGCTGATGAAGGCCCACTTCTCGCTGCGCATGCAGATCGCGACCCAGCAGCAGAGCAACACCGCCCAGCTGCGCCGGACCCGTCGCGACATCGCCCGCGTGCGCACCGTGATGAACCAGAAGGCGAACGCCAAATGAGCGAATCGACCCAGCCCGCCGCGGGCAACCAGCGCACGCTGACCGGCCGCGTGATCAGCAACAAGATGGCCAAGACGGTCACCGTGCTGATCGAGCGCAAGGTCAAGCACCCGCTGTACGGCAAGTACATCACCCGCTCGACCAAGTACCACGCGCACACCGAGGACGCGCTCGCCGAGGGCGACCTCGTCGAGATCAAGGAGTGCCGGCCGATCTCGAAGACCAAGGCGTGGACGGTCGTCCGCCGCGTCGAGGCGAGCAAGGCGATCTGAGGCCGGCGGGACCGGCGGCGCCTCCACGGGGGCGGCGCCGGTGCACGACGGCGGGCGGCCCGGCACGAGTTGACGGGCGGCGAGCCGAAGTGCCATAATCGTCGTCTTTCGTTTTTCCAGCCCGGCCGTTCGAGGCCGATCCGCCGGAAGAACGGATCCACACCCGATTCCACGGGACCAAGACTGACCGCAGCGGATCCGCGCGCCGCCCCTGGCGACGGGTCGAACGCGGATCAAGTTGGGAGCGAGCAATGATTCAGATGCAGTCGACGCTGGACGTCGCCGACAACACCGGCGCGCGTTCGGTGATGTGTATCAAGGTGCTGGGCGGCTCCAAGCGTCGCTACGCCGGCATCGGCGACATCATCAAGGTCTCCGTCAAGGAGGCGCAGCCCCGGGGCCGCGTCAAGAAGGGCGAGATCTACAACGCGGTCGTCGTGCGCACCGCCAAGGGCGTGCGCCGGCAGGACGGCTCGCTGGTGAAGTTCGACGCCAACGCGGCCGTGCTGCTCAACGCCAAGCTCGAGCCGATCGGCACGCGCATCTTCGGGCCGGTGACGCGCGAGCTGCGCACCGAGCGCTTCATGAAGATCGTGTCGCTCGCGCCGGAAGTGCTGTAAGGAGCCGACCATGCAGAAGATCCGCAAGGGCGACGAGGTGATCGTGATCGCCGGTCGCGACAAGGGCAAGCGCGGCACGGTGGCCGCGCGCGTCGACGACGCCCACCTGCTCGTCGACGGCGTGAACGTGGTCAAGAAGCACGCCCGCCCGAACCCGATGAAGGGCATCACCGGCGGCATCGTCGACAAGACCATGCCGATCGACCAGTCCAACGTCATGCTCTACAACCCGGCGACCGGCAAGGGCGACCGCGTGGGCTTCAAGGTGCTCGAGGACGGCACCAAGGTCCGCGTGTTCCGCTCGAACGGCGAGCAGGTCAAGGCTTGACGGGAGGAAGCGAGAACATGGCTCGTCTGCAACAGACCTACCGCGAGAAGATCGTCGCCGACCTGATGAAGCAGTTCGGCTACGCGTCGGTCATGGAAGTGCCCCGCATCACCAAGATCACGCTGAACATGGGCGTGGGCGAGGCGGTGGCCGACAAGAAGCTGCTCGAGAACGCCTCGGGCGACCTGATCAAGATCGCCGGGCAGAAGCCGGTGACCACCAAGGCCAAGAAGGCGATCGCCGGGTTCAAGATCCGCGCGGGCTACCCGATCGGCTGCATGGTCACGCTGCGCGGCGAGCGGATGTACGAGTTCCTGGACCGGCTGGTCACGGTCGCGCTGCCGCGCGTGCGCGACTTCCGCGGGATCTCGGGCAAGGCCTTCGACGGCCGCGGCAACTACAACCTCGGGGTCAAGGAGCAGATCATCTTCCCCGAGATCGAGTACGACAAGGTCGACAAGGTGCGGGGGCTGAACATCAGCATCACCACCACCGCGAAGACCGACGAAGAGGCGAAGGCGCTGCTCACGGCGTTCCGCTTCCCGTTCCGCAACTGAGGGTTCGACACGTGGCCAAGACCTCCCTGATCGAGCGCGAGAAGAAGCGCGAGTCGCTGGTGAAGAAGTACGCCGCCAAGCGTGCCGAGCTCAACGCGATCATCGCCGACCAGTCCCGGTCGGAAGAAGAGCGCTACCAGGCGCGCCTGAAGCTGCAGCAGCTGCCGCGCAACGCCAACCCGACCCGCCTGCGCAACCGGTGCGAGCTGACCGGCCGGCCCCGCGGCGTGTATCGGGATTTCGGCCTCGGGCGCAACAAGCTGCGCGAGATCGCCATGCGCGGCGAAGTGCCGGGCATGACCAAGGCGAGCTGGTAAGGAGCGAAACAGACATGAGCATGAGCGATCCGATCGCCGACATGTTCACGCGCATCCGCAACGCGCAGCGCGTCGACAAGCAAACGGTGGCGATGCCGTCGTCGAAGCTCAAGGTGGCGATCGCCACCGTCCTGAAGGACGAGGGCTACATCGACGGCTTCCAGGTCAAGGAGAACTCGGGCAAGCCCGAGCTCGAGGTGCAGCTGAAGTACTACGCCGGCCGTCCGGTCATCGAGCGGCTCGAGCGCGTGTCGCGCCCCGGCCTGCGCGTCTACAAGGGCCGCAACGCGCTGCCCCAGGTGCTGAACGGCCTCGGCGTCGCCATCGTCACCACGCCCCAGGGCGTGATGACCGATCGCCGTGCCCGGCAGACGGGCATCGGCGGCGAAGTCATCGGCTACGTGGCGTAAGGAGCACGGCATGTCACGAGTCGCCAAAGTCCCGGTCGCGGTGCCTGCGGGCGTCGACGTCCAGATCGCGAACGGCGCGATCACCGTCAAGGGCCCGCTGGGCACCCTGACGCAGGTCATCAACCCGCTGGTCGCGATCGTCCGCGAAGGGGCCGAGCTCAAGGTCGCCGCGGTCGGCGAGTCGCGCGAGGCCAACGCGATGTCCGGCACGTACCGGGCGCTGGTCGCGAACATGGTCAACGGCGTCAGCAAGGGCTTCGAGAAGAAGCTCACGCTGGTCGGCGTCGGCTACCGCGCCCAGGCCCAGGGCGCGGCGCTGAACCTGTCGCTCGGCTTCTCGCACCCGGTGGTCCACCAGATGCCCGCGGGCGTCACCGTCGCCACCCCGACGCAGACCGAGATCGTGATCAAGGGCGCCGACCGCCAGAAGGTCGGCCAGGTCGCGGCCGAAGTGCGCGGCTACAAGCCGCCCGAGCCCTACAAGGGCAAGGGCGTGCGGTACGCCGACGAGGTCGTGGTGATCAAGGAAACGAAGAAGAAGTAAGCGGGCGACAGGACGATCATGGACAAGAAGCAATCCCGTCTGCGCCGCTCCTTGCAGACGCGCCACAAGATCGCGGAACTGCGCGTGGACCGGCTCACGGTCTTCCGCAGCAACCTGCACATCTACGCGAACATCATCGCGGCGTCGGGCGACAAGGTGCTGGTCTCGGCCTCGACCGTCGAGTCCGAGGTGCGCCAGCAGCTCGCCGGCCAGAGCGGCAAGGGCGGCAACACCGCCGCCGCCGCGCTGGTGGGCAGGCGGCTCGCCGAGAAGGCGCTGGCCAAGGGCATCCAGTCGGTCGCGTTCGACCGTGCGGGCTACCGCTTCCACGGCCGGGTGAAGACGCTGGCCGACGCGGCCCGCGAAGCCGGCCTGAAGTTCTGACGCGGCCCGGGAAAGGAACAGGAACATGGCAAAGATCCAGGCGCGAGTCGGTGCGGAGCAGCGCGACGACGGTCTGAAGGAGAAGATGATCTCGGTCAATCGCGTGACCAAGGTCGTCAAGGGCGGTCGGATCCTCGGCTTCGCCGCGCTCACCGTGGTCGGCGACGGCGACGGCAAGATCGGCATGGGCAAGGGCAAGTCGCGCGAGGTGCCGGTCGCCGTGCAGAAGGCGATGGACGAGGCCCGCCGCAAGATGGTCCGCGTCTCGCTGCGCAGCGGCACGCTGCAGCACCCGGTCGAAGGCCGGCACGGCGCGTCGCGCGTGTACATCGCGCCCGCCCCGGCCGGCACCGGCATCATCGCGGGCGGTCCGATGCGCGCGATGTTCGACGTGATGGGCGTGACCGACGTCGTCGCGAAGGCGCACGGCTCGACCAACCCGTACAACCTGGTCCGCGCGACGCTGAACGCCTTCTCCCGGATGAGCACGCCGGCCGAGATCGCGGCCAAGCGCGGCAAGACCGTCGAGGAGATCCTCGGCTGAGGCCGCGGAGACGCGACATGAGCAAGAAGACGCTGAAGGTCACCCTGGTCCGCAGCCCGATCGGCACCCGCGGTTCGCACCGCGACACGGTGCTCGGGCTCGGCCTGAAGAAGATCAACCAGACCCGCGAGCTCGAGGACACCCCGGCTGTGCGCGGCATGATCACCAAGGTCTCGTACCTGGTGAAGGTCGAGGGCTGAGCACCATGCGACTCAACGACATCGCGCCCGCCGAGGGCGCCAAGAAGCCGCGCCGGCGCGTCGGCCGCGGCATCGGCTCGGGCCTGGGCAAGACCGCCGGCCGCGGCCACAAGGGCCAGAAGTCGCGTTCGGGCGGCTTCCACAAGATCGGCTTCGAGGGCGGCCAGATGCCGCTGCAGCGCCGGCTGCCCAAGCGCGGCTTCAAGTCGCTCGCCGCGGGCACCGTCGCCGAGGTGCGGCTGTCCGACCTGCAGAAGATGCCGGGCGACGAGGTCGACCTGCTCGCGCTGAAGGCGGCGGGCGTCGTCTCGCAGCTCGCGCTGTCGGCGAAGGTGATCCTGTCGGGCTCGCTGGAGCGCAAGGTCGCCCTCAAGGGCGTCGGCGCGACCAAGGGCGCGAAGGCCGCGATCGAGGCGGCCGGCGGCTCGGTGGCCTGAGCGGTCCCGGACGCGCACACCCAGAGCAGGCTGAACGTTGGCGAACACCCCCACGGCCCTGGTCAAGCAAGGCGGCAAGTACGGTGACCTGAAGCGCCGGCTGTGGTTCCTGCTGCTCGCGCTGGTCGTCTACCGGATCGGGGCCCACGTCCCGGTGCCCGGCATCGACCCGGAGCAGCTCGCCACGCTGTTCCAGCAGCAGTCGGGCGGCGTGCTCGGCCTGTTCAACCTGTTCTCGGGCGGCGCGCTGTCGCGCTTCACGGTGTTCGCGCTGGGGATCATGCCGTACATCTCGGCATCGATCATCATGCAGCTGCTCACCGTGGTCGTTCCCGCCCTCGAGGCGAAGAAGAAGGAAGGCGAGGCGGGGCGGCGCGAGATCACCAAGTACACACGGTGGTTCACCGTGGGCCTGGCCACGTTCCAGGCGATCGGCATCGCGATCGCGATCGAGGCGCAGCCGGGGCTGGTCATCGAGCCCGGCCCGGCGTTCCGCTTCATGACGGTCGTGTCGCTGGTCACCGGAACGATGTTCCTGATGTGGCTGGGCGAGCAGATCACCGAGCGCGGGCTGGGCAACGGCATCTCGATCATCATCTTCGGCGGCATCGTCGCCGGCCTGCCGGGCGCGATGGCCGGAATGGGCGAGCTGATCCGCACCGGGGCGATGAGCGGCTTCGTTTCGCTGGTGATCGTCGCGCTGGTGGTGCTGGTCACCGCCGCGGTGGTCTTCGTCGAGCGCGGGCAGCGCAAGATCACGGTGAACTACGCGAAGCGACAGGTGGGCAACCGCGTCTATGGCGGGCAGACCTCGCACCTGCCGCTGAAGCTGAACATGTCGGGCGTGATCCCGCCGATCTTCGCGTCGTCGATCATCCTGTTCCCGGCGACGGCCGCGCAGTGGTTCACGTCGGGCGACGTGTCGAACCCGATGGTGCGCTGGCTGCGTGACATCGCCGCGACGCTGTCGCCGGGGCAGCCGGTCTACATCCTGCTGTACGCGATGGCGATCATATTCTTCTGCTTCTTCTACACGGCGCTGGTGTTCAACAGCCGCGAGACTGCCGAGAACCTGAAGAAGAGCGGCGCGTTCGTCCCGGGCATCCGGCCGGGCGAGCAGACCGCGCGGTACATCGACAAGATCCTGGTGCGGCTGACGCTGGCCGGGGCGATCTACATCACCGGCGTGTGCCTGCTGCCGGAGTTGCTGGTTCTGAAGTGGAACGTTCCCTTCTATTTCGGTGGAACGTCGCTGCTGATCATCGTGGTGGTCACGATGGACTTCATGGCGCAGGTCCAGGCGTACGTGATGTCGCATCAGTACGAGAGTCTGCTCAAGAAGTCCAACGCGAAAGGCCTGGGTGCCTGAGACCTGAGTACCGATGAGCCGGCGTCCGCGCAACGCACCGCAGAAGAGGGATTCCGGCTCGGGGATTTCGAGCAAGGAAGACGTCATCCAGATGCAGGGCGAGGTGGTGGAGAACCTCCCCAACGCGACGTTCCGGGTCAGATTGGAAAACGGTCACATGGTGCTGGGGCACATATCGGGAAAGATGAGGATGCACTACATCCGCATCCTCCCTGGAGACAAGGTCACTGTGGAGCTCACGCCGTATGACCTTTCGCGGGCGCGTATCGTGTTCCGGACGAAGTAGTCCGGGGTTTAGAGATTTGGATCGAGGTGAAGCATGAAAGTGATGGCGTCTGTCAAGAAGATCTGCCGCAACTGCAAGGTGATCAAGCGTAATGGCGTGGTGCGTGTGATCTGTACGGATCCTCGTCACAAGCAACGCCAGGGTTAACAGAGGACGAGCATGGCACGTATTGCCGGTATCAACATTCCCGACCGTCAGTGGCCCAGCCGGACCATCACCAAGGCACCCCGCTGGTTGTCGACCGACCTTCGCGACGGCAACCAGTCGCTGATCGATCCGATGGGCGCGGAAAAGAAGACCCGCTTCTTCGATCT
>ENA-UOYA01004702-UOYA01004702.1-activated-sludge-metagenome-genome-assembly--contig:-NODE-4702-length-11245-cov-4.467560_pt1 | contig 11245 bp, 11 predicted proteins | sample MGYA00238163_ERZ764804 | MGnify/ENA primary metagenome ERZ764804 (study PRJEB28919, sample SAMN05720223) | activated sludge metagenome | isolation source: Anaerobic digester | place: Hong Kong...
AGGAGCGAGCCAAGATCCTTGAGATATAATTTCAATATTGCCTTTCTTCCATTCTGATCAGGAGGTCGTATGTAGATGTGTTTTTCAAGCCTTCCCGGCCTTAATAGAGCTGGATCCAAAAGATCTGGGCGGTTTGTTGCAGCCATGACGATAACACCAGATAGATCTTCAATACCATCCATCTCCGTGAGGATCTGAGATAATACACTCTCGCCAACTCGCGACGACCCATGGTCTTGTCCTCGCCTTTGAACAAGTGCATCAATTTCATCGAAGAAGATAATTGATGGTGCTGATTGTCTGGCTTTTCGAAATGCTTCTCTGACCTGCTTTTCAGATTCTCCTACCCATTTTGAGAGGAGTTCCGGACCTTTGACCGATATAAAATTCATCCGTGACTTTGCTGCAACTGCCTTGGCGAGCAGAGTTTTCCCAGTTCCAGGTGGGCCGAAGAGTAAAATTCCTTTTGGGGGTTTGACTTTTAGTTTTTCAAATGCCTCACGTCGATGAACAGGCCATTCGATGATCTTCTCGATTTCATGCTTTTCTTTATCCAGTCCTTCTACCATCTCCCAGGGAACTTCAGGGATCTCGATGTACAGCTCTCGCATTGCAGAGGGTTCGATACCTTTTCTCGATTCTTGAAAGTCGTGGTTGGTAATCATCAATGAGTCGATAAGCTCAGGAGGAACCTCCTCATTTTCCTTCATCGTGCTCATGATGCCACGAAGTGCATGCATAGCTGCCTCTTTGCAATGAAGAGCAATGTCTGCCCCCACAAACCCATAACTGGTTTCAGCATAGTACTCAAGATCCACATCATCGGCAAGGGGCATGTTACGCGTATGAACATGATAGATCTCGAGCCTTCCAATCCGGTCTGGAATGCCGATCTCGATCTCCCGGTCAAATCGCCCACCTCGCCGAAGGGCTGGATCTATGGAATCGGGCATATTGGTTGCGGCAATTACGACCACCTGACCACGAGAAGTCAAGCCGTCCATCATGGTCAGTATCTGGGCGGTAACTCTCCGTTCTACTTCGCCGGTCGTATCCTGTCGCTTTGTTGCAATAGAATCTATTTCATCGATAAAAATTATGGATGGTGCTTTTTGTCTTGCTTCCTCAAAAATTTCGCGGATTTTTTTTTCTGAATCCCCGTAGTATCTACTCATCACTTCAGGGCCTGATAAGGGGATGAAATGTGCATCTACTTCACTTGCAACCGCACGGGCAAGTAGTGTTTTTCCAGTTCCCGGCGGTCCGTAAAGAAGGACACCTTTTGGTGAATCTATTCCTAATCTCTCAAATATCCGTGGATACCTGAGTGGTATCTCAACCATCTCTCGGATGAGACTTATCTCTCGTGATAGTCCGCCAATATCCTCATAATGAATAGATAAATCGTCACCCTTCTTCTCTTCGGTTTTATATGGCGTATCATGAAGAATTACTTCAGTTGTAAAGGTCACGACCCCTACCCCTCGGGGGTCTAGGCTTGAGACGATAAAGGTAACCGTGTTTCCAATGAGATCGATTCGTACCGTCTGTCCTTCAATAACTGGCCGTCCTCGGAGTTTTTTTGCAAGCAGCACCTCTGGATTATTGAGTGAGATTGTGGTAACCGGTTGCAGCACCACCTTTCGTACATCATGAACGGCAACTCGTCGTACAATTACTTTGTCATCTATCCCGCAACCAGCATTACTTCGGATTTCTCCATCTATTGCGATATCATTCCTTCCAAGTGTCGTATTCTGCGAACTCCACGCTGCTGCAACGGCCCTTTTGGCCCCCAGGATCTCAATGAATTCTCCATTTACGATTCCAATTGCCCGCATGACAGCAGGATGAAGACGTGCAATACCCTTTCCTGCATCTTCTTCAGCAGCGCGGCGAACTTCAAGCCTGATACCTGATTTAACCATCATTTCAATCCCTAAGAGCACACAAATATGGATTGCTCAGTGACGATGATGTCCATTCTGATATCATGATCCTGCAGTGGGATCAGCGGGACCTCCTGGACAGAGTAGGCAATTCCTATCTTTTTAATATTGGAATGTTCAGATAAAAACCGATCATAATATCCTGCCCCGTACCCGATCCTTCCTCCAGATCGATCAAATCCGAGCATGGGTATGATCGCACAGGTGACATGATCTGGCTGTGCTGGCAACTCGCATCCGATTGGTTCAGGCACGTTGAAGGTGCTTGGAATAAGTACATCTCGTGAATGGATATATGATAATCTAAGGTTGACTTTATCTTTCTCGATGATAGGAACAATAACCGTACATTTCTGATCAAGGAGGTGATCTATAAACCAAGAGGTCTCAACTTCAGGGGCCTTTGCACAGTACACGAGAACCTGTTCAGAGGGACAGATTAATTGGGCGAGTTTTTCACATATTTGCTTGCTCATCAACTCTCTGAGGTGGGAAGGTATACTCCATCTTCGTTCCCGAAGTTCAGTTCGGATCGCTTCCTTTTGGAGAATCATGATGTCCTACCAGATATATTCCCAGATAGCGACCACAAATTCAAGGGCTATCAGTGTAATAATCACCCACTCGAGGAAGTTTGAATGTTGGATCCGGACCTCATCAGATAACATTGAATAGTTTTCTTGAATGACTTCGATCTTTCGATTAACACTATCACTCCAGAGTTGGCTTCGGAGAACTTTTAGGGCTGTTGCATACACCCGTGCATAATAGATGTCTTCAGTAACTTTGATCAGATTATTTACTTTTTCGGTGATTTCAGAGACTTCGGCATGGATCTCCATCAGTTCTGCCATGATTTGATGGTATCGTCGCATTCGTCGAATCCATGTGAATCTATCAGCACGTTCGATATCATCATACATCTTTTCCATCTGTTTTGAAAGTTCTTGATCATAATACCTCAGCTCAAATACCTGCACATTTGCATACTCAATGAGGTCAAACAAATCAGTTGGAATAGCAGGATCTTTGAGTAATGCAGCATTCCACGAGAGAATGGTTATATCATCCTGAGAATAACTCAAGGAGTTTTTGAGCACTTCTTCCCTCATCTGCTGAGAGAAACAGCATTTTTCGCCCAGAAGCAGTACGACCGGATCAATGTGATTCTCTTGGTTATCGGTATAATATATGATATAGTCTTCATAAAATGAATCATCGATTGCAATATCTTCAATATGGGGGCGGAGAATTTCTTTGAGCGTATGTAAGTACGATGAAAAAAGATCAGATAATATCTCCTCGTTGGCAAACGAAAGTCCAATCTCTTCGAGTGCATCGTTCTGATGAGATGCAGATTCATATACAAAACAAAGACTAATTGCGCCAATATCATAAATCCTTGCTGAAGCGAGGAGATCATACCGCGTGCCGTCAATGGCAACATCAGTTGGAAGCATTCGTAAGAGGAGCGGAGGAACTTCTATTTTGATAGATTTCGGTTTAATTCGTTGGAAGTTTGCACGAGCAGTATAATAACTCCGAGCAAGGGCCATTTCAAGAAGATTGATGTCAATCTCTTTTCCAATGTCATAAATTCTAAAAAAGCGAATTGAATCCATGATTTTTATTCACCTTCTCCCACCATAGGGATAATTTTGTGAGTAGGGTAGATGGGAAATCTTTTGCTGTTTTATATCTGCAAAGATCATCCATCTATGATGCGTTCTGATAGTTTAATATGGTAATATCTGAAGAATCAATGTATGATCGGTACACTGATCCTCATCATTCTTTGCTTTGTCGTACTTGTCATTTTATGGCATCTTTTAAAAAACATAGCTCAATTAGTCATCAACTCAATTCTTGGGCTTGTGTTGTTAGGTGTCGTAAAACTTTTAAATATTTTTCCGCTGCTTGGATTTCAGGAAATTGAGATAGGTTGGCTTGCGGTAATCGTATGTGCCATCGCAGGAATACCGGGAGCAATTCTTCTCATGATTCTTCATGTATGTGGCCTTACCTGATCTACGTATCTTCGAGCACTGGGATAACGAGTGTTTCCTCTGATATCTTCTCTGATGCATATGCAAGCACAGCTCGGAAATATATATAGCCTGTATGATCTGGTACGAACGGTATTGTGATCTCCTGTAAGGAGGCAACAGGCTCTATTTTTTTATAGAGATACCAGTCAATCCCGTTATCTGAATAATACAATGATAATGCAATCTCACTGAGCATGTTCTCATCAAGATAATCGGGTAGAATTGGCAGAAGTGAGATCTGGATCTCTTCGGCGACTTTTACATGAGGGGATGAGGTAGAAAGGTGTACCTGTCCCAACGGTTGGTCAATACCTGTGCCATACGAAGGATTATCATCCATACCAACTGGGGCTCGTACGGTAAGGGGGAGAACATTTGAATAAATTGGTGGAGTAGTAGTATTTCCCTCTTTTTTAACAGATAAGAGGTACATTCCGGGGGTTTGGGGTGCGCTCACCGTGCATTCAAACTGTCCGGAGGCATCGGTTAGTATCATACTGCTATTCTGATATTGATCCCATATCTTCCCCCCTACATTATACCAGACGAGATGTAATGGAGAAAAAGATCCTGCTGACCCATCAGATCTACAATACCATCCATAAATGGTTACATTTTGCATGGATTCAACGGTCTCATTGTCGATATATGCATCAATTGTTGCGGCGGCGTGAACAATGCGTGCAGGAGGAGGCACACCTGCTATACGGGGGAACAGGACAACTGGCTCTGAACGACTGTGTGATCTTGAGGATCCTTTCTGATACATTAGGGAAAACGATATAGGATCCGGGCCTGTCAGATGAAATGAGGCATTGACTCTCCCATCTTTTGTTGTCTGAAAAGGGATTGCCTCTCCCCACATATGGTTTTGGCCCCCTCCTGGTTGGAGAAATACCGGAGCATATGCAAGTGGGCTGTTTTGGGATAAAACAATCCCATTGAGAGATACAATGCTTCCCGGTGTGAACGACGATTCTTCTGATATGAGATCTACAAAGATATTCGCTTGATTATCTGTCACTTTTGATGAATTATTTGTTGCATCTGTTGAATCTTCGATTTGATTCCCCCTTATATCCCCAGTTTGAGCAGCATCGATACATGAAATTTCAATTTTTTGGCTTTTCAAAAGTTCAGGTTTTTTGGTATCGCTATATACTGCTTGGTACGTATATATTCCGGGTTCAGTAAGATTGTCTGCTACAGCGTATCTTCCTGAACTATCAGTCCAGGTAACCAGGGGTTGTGCTTCTTCTCGATTGAATGTACGTTCTACGGTGATTTGAGACTCTGACAATGGACCAAAAATACCACGCAATATTCCTGATAGGGTAACCATATCTCCTCTCTTGAGGTAATAGTGGTCAGGTTCGATCGATACGGTCAGCTCGGCACCTATAGTATAATCTTTATCATCGCCGATTGCAAGGATCTCTCTCCAATTGTTGGTTGGATGGGACGTATCAGCATCAACAGAATAAAAAATTGAGGATAGGATGAGGATGATTCCAAGACATAATCGGGCACTTACACGAGCTGGTATCATCTCTCACCTTCTTTTTTCATCCAAGGTAACGATACTGGGTATAGCGTGATTCGAGTTCCTTTATGGTTCGTGGGGTATATTCATCTGAACGCTTACTCATTTTTTGTTCGATCTCGCGCTCGCGCTCAGGTCGTAAACGGATGGCATTTTCATAACTTTTCATGCCTTCTGAATAGAGATCCATGTTGCGTACTTGCTCATTAACACGCTGCCCTGCAGTAGGGATGGTAAGCAGAGCAAAAATTACGTCTCCACGCTTTTCCCAGATGAGGGGATCAGAAGGAGCGAGTTCAAGAGATTTTGTATAGCGGTCAAATGCTTCTCCATACTTGCCTTGATCCAGTGCTGCATCACCGGCATATGCATACTGTAATGCATCACGAGGAGCAATCTGACTGATCTTTTCATAGGTTTGATTTGATTCATCAAAGCGATATATCGCCTGTGATATTCGTGCTTTTTTAAGTAAATATTCAATATTATTTGGATCTCGTGCAATAGCCTCATCCAGAACCGGTATTGCGTCTTCGAGCCTTCCCAATGTATGTAGGTAAAGAGCTTTTTTCCAGTAATATTGTGCATTATTAGGATACCGCTGAATCAGATAGTCGGTGATTGCAATGCATTGCTCATATCTTCCAAGAAAGGAAGAGAGATCGATCATTAAATGTGCTACGTTTTCTCTTAATCCTGCTGTATTTTCCTTCATATCCCCTGGTAATATCTGTTCGATTGCCTCAAGAAAAAGCACCGGAACAAATATTGCACAAAGTATGAATATAAGCAGGATGACTATTGGGATAGTACTCAGCCTCATGGTACTTCAGAATATCTCCTAGTACGTCCTTGCGAATACGCAAAAATTTTTCTATAGGTATTGTTTCATTTCCTCATCATACTTCTGATGTGCCATACCAGATATGAGAGATCTGACGGTTTACAAGAGTCGACGTATTTTCATGATTATCGATGTATATCGGTAATCTTATAGGAACTGTAAGCATATCACAAGTGAACGAAATACGCCGAAGTTGGCATCATGCGTTTGCCATATTATTATACATGGGGGAAAAGTTCAAAATGATACTCTGCACCAGGCACGTAATATTATGTTGTATAGTTTTTATTGGCTGCATAACAATTGTCTTTTGTCTCTCATCGCCGGTAATTTCAGATCAGATCATCACAGTCGAAGATATCGGAAACGTCCTGCCGGTATATGATTCCGTACAATATCAGGTCCAGGATACTATAGAAAAAGAAGAGACAAACGGCAGAAAACTTTATGTTTCGCGGCCATTTGGATATCTTGAGTGTACAGAGGATTCAACAGTAAATCTCTCGATTAAAAAGACGTATATTGACCGTGTTGCGAAAGATAAGGCATATATAAAAGGTGAAATCAGGAATCTTGATGATAAGACAATTGACATCATAGTTATCACATTTAACCTCTTTAATGCCGATGGCGATCAGATAGGAAATGCGTATGCAACGATTGACTATCTTGAGCCAAAGAAGACCTGGAAATTCTCCACTGAACCGATCACTCGTTCAGACTTTAAGTTTGAGCGATTTGGGTCGGTATTTACTGGAGTATATGATTAAATAGGTGAGAGATAGAGTGTGCGTAATTTTGTTATCACTCTCTCTACCTGCTCTACCGCTGTACCGATATATGACTCGGGTGTGAGAAGTCTCTCGAGGAGGGATGGAGCAATATATGCTATTACGTCTGGTGTCTGGGAAAGGAGGACCGAAAGCGGCTGTTGCGTTGCAAGGGCCTCCATACTCTTTTCTCTGATTATTTCGTGTGCTTTTTGGCGTGGCATACCTCTTTTCGTCAGTTCAATCATGACAGATTCAGCCATATTAATGCCATGAAGCAGAGCAAGATTGTGGTTAATGCGATCTTTTTTAAGGGTCAGTCCTTCAAGGACTGCGGTCATAACCTTGAGAATATGATCGGTCAAGATGGTTGCCTCGGGGAACAATATTCTTTCAGGTGATGAATTTGTCAGATCACGTTCATCCCACAGAGTATTATTCTGAAATGCTGGTTCAACTGATGAACGGATAATTCGTGCAAGTCCACATACTTGTTCGCTTTTAATTGGATTACGCTTGTGAGGCATGGTCGAGGAGCCAACTTGCTTGGTACCAAATGCCTCTTCGACCTCCCCAATCTCCGTTCTTTGGAGTGACCGGATTTCAATTCCGATTTTGTCAAGGGTAGTGGCCACGTTTGCAAGAAAGCAGAAATACTCAGCATATCGGTCGCGCTGGATGATCTGGTTTGAGACATCGACGGATGAAAGATTCAAATATTTCATCATACACTCTTGAACTTGTATGCCTTTGTCACCCAGTGCCGCCTGTGTTCCCACAGCTCCGGTGAGTTGTCCGACGCAGACTCGGGGTCTCATCTGTTTTAGTCGTTCAATATGTCTTCCGATCTCACTTGCCCATATCGCAAACCGAAGACCATAGGTTGTTGGGACACCATGCTGACCATGCGTCCGACCGATACATATGAGATCCTTTGTCTGTTCTGCACGGTTCAGAAGAACATCTAGGATCTGTTTAAGCTTAGTCTCTATAATATCGAGTGCATCACGGAGTTGAAGTCCAGTTGCTGTATCAAGGATGTCATTTGAGGTTGCTCCATAGTGAATCCACCGTCCTGCCTCCCCACATACTTCTGACACAGCTTTGACGATCGCCATCATATCATGATGAATCTCGTCTTCAATCTCCTTTGCCCGTTGAAGTGATGCCCCATGAGCATTTTTTGCAATAATATCGGCATCTTCCCGAGGAATCATCCCAACTTCTCCCTCAGCTTGTGCAAGGGCAATCTCCGTTTCAATGATACACCTGAATCGATGTTCTTCGCTAAAGATGTGTTTCATTTCAGGAGTGCCATATCTGTATTCTATCGGATGGATAGCCATTACGTACCTGTTGGACTTTATGCTAGTTAACTATACGAATTCATATGATTGGGGGTGTTGGAGAAGCGGGATCATTTATAGGCTGGCATCACTCATGAGATGATATGATAACTGATAGGGAACGGGCAGCGTTTGAAGCAGGAATCAAACTTGGTGCATTATATCACCAATGGGTTGGAGTTCCAGTCTCACGTGAGTCTGCATCCTCCCTTGAGAAGGCGATAGAGAATGCGCACATACAACAACCGTACATGACCGATATATCAGTACGGCTGGATCGAGAACTCATGATCCCCAATTCATTTGGGTACTGTGAATTGTCAGGTCTCATGCTTGATGTCGAGTTGACGGTTCGGGTGAATGAGGCATCATGTCATGCGTGCATAGCACGAGATGGCGAATATCCTATGATGAGAATTGAGTGGATTGATGAAGATACCGAAATACCCAATCCTTGATGATCATATCCATATCGACCCCAGAAACGGCAAAGGCATCGAAGCTATAAAAGAATTTAAAAGAGCAGGAGGGACGCACATATGTCTTGTCACGAAACCATCCTGGTCTTTTGGTATTCATCCTTTGCATGGTGATGATTTTAGGGAAGTGTTTGACGCAACCCTTGATATTGCACGACAGATTCACGATGTAACGGGAGTTATTGTATTTCCTGTTATCGGTGTGCATCCCGCTGAGATTACTGTTTTGTCTGAACGGATGATAAGTAGCGATGCAGCTGAAATTATGAAGGATGCCCTCTCTCTTGCGTCTCGATATGTTGCAGATGGTTTGGCGATCGGATTGAAGAGTGGAAGGCCCCATTATCAGGTCAGCCCCGAGGTTGCTGCCTTATCAAACGAGGTTTTATTACACGCATTTTCACTTGCGGCAGATCTTGGATGTGCCATTCAGATTCATGCAGAATCTGGGCCGTGTACCGATATGATTGATATGGCACGATCACAAGGAATGAATCCTGCCCGTGTTGTCAAGCATTTTGCCACACCACAAACACCACTGTTTCCGTCATTTATTGCAAAAAATGAACAAATTGCTGATTTGTGCAAACAAAAGCGTGAATTTACTATGGAGAGCGACTTTATGGATGAAAATAGCCGACCAGGTGCTGTGATTGGTCCAAAGTCAGTACCTCGTTTTACGGCACGCCTTTTAGAGCAAGGAGATATCACGGAAGATGATGTGTACCGGATTCATATGCACAGTCCCAAAAGAGTCTATGGAGTTGACATAGAACTCTAATGCCCCTAAGGTTTTTCTCTTTCTGAGGCCTGATCATATCAGGATGTTACTACGAATACACCGGTCAGCAGATAACAAAGAGGTTATTGGATTATGTGATCGGGAATTAATCGGGAAGGTCCTTTCGGAGGGTGAGATTTCCATTTCAATTAGTGAAACCTTCTTTGGAAATGAGATTGCCTCAGAGGATGAGGTTATCCGTGTTCTGATGACTGCAGACAATATTACGATCTTTGGGGAACGATGTGTAAACCTTGCGGTATCGCACGGGATAGTGGAACCTGGATCGTGGCGTCTTATTGATGGTATCCCCTATACCACCATCATACGAATATAGCGATCTACATGGATGTACAACAAGCCATCTGTCCAAAATGTGGGGGTCCGTCACAAAATGGAGACATTTGCGGAAAATGTCGTGCATCTGGTATCGAGTGGTTTTCATGTGACAGCCGTATTCGCCTTGTGCGGTGCCCAAACTGTAACTCGATACGGGATGGTAGTGGCTGGAATGATTGTGACCGTTCGAGGAACGATCTGGAGTATGAGGCCGCAATATCTGGCATCCACCTCTTTCAGGATCTCGTAGCACCTGAAATCTCGATTAAATTAGACGAAAATAGTAAAAACAGGACTTTTGCACATATTGCTATAAAAGGTGTCCTCTATAATCAGCCGGTTGAAGGAGCATGTACTATCGAAATCCTCTGGCAATATGATTCCTGTGACCGATGCAGTAGGTATCATGGTAATTATTGGCAGGGAGTTGTACAAATCAGGGCAGATGGGAGAAAAGCTACTTCCGAAGAACAAGAGTGGGCAAAACGCATTGCATATCAAGCAGAGGAGACATTACAGTTGCAAGGTGATCGAATGTCATTTGTCACTCGGATTGAAGAAGGACGGGAGGGGCTTGATATCGTCGTCGGGACTCAGACACTTGGAGAACAGATCTCCCGTGATATTATCCGAAAGATGGGAGGGAAGTACTCACTTCATCCCACCCTTGTTGGTGAGAAGGAGGGGAGAAAACTGTATCGCATCACATACGCGGTCCGACTTCCTCGGTACACGAAGGGTGATGTCATTTATATTAAAAATACCTACGGGGAGATCCTTGGTGCTGAAGGAAAGACGATCAGTTATCTGGATCTTGCATCTGGTGTCCCTCGCACCGTTCCTGATTCTACTCCGTCGCGATATATTGGTTCGGTCCGTGATGGTATTCCCATGCTGGTCATTTATCAGGATGGGAACACGCTTGGTCTGATGAATGAAGAGACGGGGAAGACTGAAGAGGTGCCTGTTCAATCCTGGCGGACGATTATTTCCGGTGAACGGGTTCATATACTCCGTGATGATGATCGCGTGCTCGTAGTCTGACACGTATGAAAGTTCGGGAAGTTTCCTGTACAGATATTGCTCGGGTTATTTCAGATTCATGGGTTGATACGAGCAGAAAGCCGTGGGTCTGTGGGGGCAGGG
>ENA-UOYA01004705-UOYA01004705.1-activated-sludge-metagenome-genome-assembly--contig:-NODE-4705-length-11239-cov-4.327432_pt1 | contig 11239 bp, 10 predicted proteins | sample MGYA00238163_ERZ764804 | MGnify/ENA primary metagenome ERZ764804 (study PRJEB28919, sample SAMN05720223) | activated sludge metagenome | isolation source: Anaerobic digester | place: Hong Kong...
CGTTGCCATACCCTTCTCTTTTCGGGTGTCTTGCAACTATCAGTTCGCACTTCACATATGTGAACTATTGTGTTGCCATACCCTTCTCTTTTCGGGTGTCTTGCAACGATTTATCTGCATCATATTTTAAAAATACAGATATTGAAGTTGCCATACCCTTCTCTTTTCGGGTGTCTTGCAACCAGGAGAGTTTGATGAATCAACTTTATCAGAATATCGGTTGCCATACCCTTCTCTTTTCGGGTGTCTTGCAACGTGTAGCGAATCACAGATGTCCCCCCTTCAGAATGAATGTCGTTGCCATACCCTTCTCTTTTCGGGTGTCTTGCAACCGCGACTTTTTTCGCTCAGATTGGCTCAAAACCTACCTAGGCGGTCTCCGATTTTGAGGTGACCTTCCCGGATCATTTTCGAGCTCTTAGTTTATAAAGAAGTAGACATACTATAAAAACATTCTGGTAACATCCGAGCCTGAATCGGGCTCTGATTGGAAAATTTTTACCCGGATCCCGATCGGTATGATCAGTATATAAAGAACTGGGAAGCCCTCCAAACGGAGAAAATACCGGGCTTCTTTTTTCCACCCCTATGATTGTGGCAGATGCCGTATACAGAACCAAATCTGATTAATATGTAATCGGATTATCTTTCTTATTTAATCCCAATTATTGGGAAATTACATGCATATCACGACATACATACGTTATTCAAGGCAATAAAACGACTCTGCATTATTCAGGATGACAGATCGACTGAAACTCACAGCTGATACAATGATTTATATCCGGATTAACAGGATATCCCGCAATGTCATATGTTCTGTTCATCTCCATGAACTCATGAGTGATAAAATCCTGTATCACATCCATATCCGGACTGCTGAAAGCGTAACTCCTGACCGTCCCGGTGGAAAGCCATACGACCTGACCTGTTATCTCCTCCACATCCTTCTGAAAGAACTGACAGGCCCAGAGGACATAGACGTTCATCTGCAGGCTGTGCAGGGGATCCTCTGCACGAACATGACCGGTCTTCCAGTCGGTGATGAGTATAGAACCATCCGGCATCATACTGACCAAATCCACCTTGAGAGACACAGGAGTATCGCCCGCCATGCACCGGTCAAATTTCTCATGCCTCATATAGGTATACTCTTTCATCTCCGGCCATATCTTCGTAAAAAAGTTCTCTAACTGCTCTACCCCGGTCTTTCGAATCTGATCAAAAAAGGTATCATCTCTGGATCTGTTATAATATTCAGTCACCGTATCCCGGGCTGTATTCTCATAAAGCCGGGTTTTTTTGAGGTACAATCCGATAAGATCATCCGTGTGGACTGATACTCCTGTGCTCTGTTTTTGCAGCATATCCTCGAGTACCTCGTGAATCAGAGTTCCCATAAGGGCATTTTTTGGAGTCAGACTTTTCAGCCGTTTTATCTTTTCAATATCATAACCGGTGGGTCCTTGAACTGCCGGTGCGATATGCTGGTAATAATATTTTCTCCTGCATCTGGTCCAGATCTCATGTCTGGCATGGGACCAGGCATTGTGCGAATAAAACCAGGGTGCCAGTTGTGTCATAAAATTCCTCACATATCCGGGTGTTTCCGACTCCTTACCTTCTCCATTGGATGATGATACTCATATCCTCTGCTCTGTAATAATGAGACCCGGCTGTTCCCCTTTGGAGCATATCAGATATCATATCAGCATGGATTAGATCCGGCAAAAAATTATCCTGCCAGGTAGTCACTGGCTGAAAATCGTTTTACCGAATGAACAGAAATTCTGACAAGATTTCGTTGTGCTTTTGGTGAATAACGTGTTTTCCCTGCACTCGTATTGCCGGTAATCTGTATTTCCTTCTCAAAAAATTTCGTAATATGCCCGATTTCATCAGATGTCATGTTATCAAAGACCATGTACATCTGAAGTTTTGTATCCTCAGGAATTATGTCGTCATCAATCGATCCTTTTCCTGCCTGCCAGGCATCAGAGACGATAAGCCGGCCACGTCTGCTTGTATCTCCAAAGACAGATTTTATCATCTGTGGATTTGTATGCTCTTTCTCAAGAGTATGTCTGAAAAATCCCTTGATTGTCGAGCCAGGGATAACAGGATAAAGCCCGTTTGTCACCGTCGGTTCATCAAGCCCTTTCATTGCAAAGTCAGTACAGCAGGTAACAATAAGCGTTGCAACAATATGCCCGTCATCCCACTCATCTCTGGCCGGTGTGAACGCCTTGTAGTACCGGTCAAAATCCCGGCCTGAATCATGTGATCCTTGTGGACTGGACAACCTTTTTTTTGCAGCCACAATACAGTCTTTTGTCGGACGTCTCTCCTGATGTATCATTCCGTCATGCATGGTGATCCGGGTAACTGACCAGGATGGAACAGAGCAAAACCCGTGCCCCCGTGTGGCTCCTCCTCCAAGATGTGCTCGATGCTCGTTTAATTCCAGGAGAGCAAGAAGAATAAGACCTGCCTCTTCATCGGTCCCGTTATCCAGATCGATCTGGAACGAAAATGCAGTCCCTGCTGACACCGACTCTTCAGGTCTCATCATTCCGTGGCTGTGAGGCTTGGGACTTCCGAAATGCGGTTGTTCACGGAGATATCCCCGTCGGTCAGCCATGGATAGGCACTCATCGGTCAGGTGTGAGTCCCGAACCCGTATCTTTGCCCCACCTTTCATGGATCCAAAGAGCTGACAGCAGATACATGTATTCTCACCACAGGGAATTGTCTTTCCGGGTTCTTTCTTACCTACACTGATGCAGCACCGGGAATCATCAAAGGTCCTGATAAGCCGTTCAAGAGCATTTCGAAGAACCCCTTTCAGGCTGCTCCCCGGAATATACGGCTCATAGATCCCTGATCCTGCATCATAACATTCAATGACCGGAGCCGGCGATATCGAATACAAAGCCGCATTCTGACCGCCGCCAATCCGCATCGGAGTTTTGAGTTCTATCTTCCCTTTAATCACGTACCGGTTTGAAAACCGGTCTAAAGGCTCCATATTCTCATCCCTCCTACCTGTTAAGTCCGGCCATACATGCTCTCCAGGCCGCTTGTGCCTGACTGCACAGATGCTCATACTCATCGGTTCCAGCCTGATAGGAATTGCCCGAATATGCCCCGTTCAGATAATCCGTTGCTGTAATTATCTTTATCTCATGAATCCTGATCTCCACCTCACCATAGCCGCGGGAGACCGAATGGCCGATTGTCCCTGCACAGGCGTTAAAGAACGAAACAAGAGAGAGAAGACCTCCAAGCCGTGCATAATTCTGCCCTTTCAGCGAGCAGTTATCAATGGTCACCTCGCCGGAAAACACCGTTCCTTTCGGAACCGCTTCAAGATCATACTTGGCACTCCCCTGTGCCTTTCGTGTTTTCCGGTCGATGGCAACCCCGTCCCGGATCACCGTCCCTCTTTTATTTGCCGTCAGATCCCGGATACGCACCGAAGCACAATTTCCGCCTGATCCAAAGAGCTGACAGACGAGACATGGATCGATGGGCATATTCCTCCGCTCCGGATGGTTTCTCAGCCACCGGGAAGAGTAGCACACATCCGGGATGGTGCAGACCTCAAATCCGCCTCCCCTCAGGAGCCGTTCCAGTTCCGTTCGTAATACTCCCTTCAGGCTGCTTCCCGGAATAATTGGAAAATCCTCGCTGTTGCGTAAAACCGGGAGATCGACATCAGCAGGACCGGATGTCCCATGCCCGCCGATATGAAGATCAGATTTTGTAAGAATGTCCCACTTGATGACAGCCCGGTCGTTCATATGTAAAAACATTAATGCTTCCCCCCGAATTTGGATAATCCTTTCACATTTGATTTTCCGAAAGAGCTGGTATTATGTGATTTAAACTGGTTGCTGTCTTTTTGCGAAAAAATGGGCTTATTACTCTGTGATTTCTCATTTAAATTATGACTTCCAAAATTTTTTAATGCCCAGGGCTCAATTTTTGATACAATCTCTCCAAGTTCAGTTGATGCATGTATCACTGTAAGTTCAGCTTCAAGCATCTTTTTTATCATCTCTTTGGCTTTAATGGAATTTTCGTCAGCAGCGGTCAGAATAGCACAGACAGCGTCGGCATTCCAGTTTGCATACCCGATAAGTAACTTCAGTTCTTCCCGTACGATCTCAGGTTCTTTCGTTTCATCATTCAGATTCATTACCCGTTCGATCAGTCTCTCGACAAATGGCATAATCTGTTCAGGTTTTACCTTTGCCTCTGCTCTGGGTAGAAAATATGCTGCATTCTTGACAAAATGGGTGATGGATGCAGCGGCGTCATCAAAGTGCCGAAGTGATTCTGGAAGCGATTTGAATTTGTTTCTAGATTCTATTTTATATTTTTTCCCGGTTCTATCGAACTCAGGTGATGGCATAAGTGCAGTCAGCTCATATGACCAGATAACCAGTTTCTTCAATTCATCCGTTTCGATCTGCATTCCTATCTCCTCCTTTGACCTTTTTTCTGATTCTGCGAATTCAATTCGGAAATCTTTTTCAGTTGGTTCAGTATCTCATCCGGCTCATCAATTTTTTCAGCACGAAGAATCGTCCGTATTCGTTCCGGATCACCACTCATCTGCTCAATTATTTTTACATTCCAGAGCAGGTACTGGGCAAACCGGATACGCTCTTCAGGTTCGAGCATCTTCATGACAGAAATGACCTGTGATCCAACTGAGGAATTGATATCCGTGAGTTTTTTCATCTCTTCACTGACCTGCCCGATATTTCCTGATCTTCCGTCAGGAGGCTGAGGCCGGTACCCCTCTATCTTATTTGAAATACTGGTCTCAAACCCGGATGATCGTGCCTGTTCAAAGAAGAACCGGATCTGACCGGTTGAATACGCCTCAACTCTGTTCCCCTTTGCTACCATCGCCTGGGAAGCAATACGCCATGCATGCCGGTTTATCGCCTGTGCGTCCATCAGATCCCTCCGATATACATCTCACCACACCCCATTGAGAGCAGATCACCAGCTCCAAGCACCTCAAGGGCTGCGAGCGACACCGGCGATCCGGAAACATACGTACAGCTCCCCGGTCCCATGGCAGGAATTATCTCATCAACCATGTTGCCGTTCTTTAAAGACCAGCCCCGGACCAGCGTTCTGTTCATGGCTGAAGATCCATCAGCAGGGGAGATATCTCCGGTATAGCCTGCCACAGACAGCCGTTCATTCACCGCCGTGAAAAAGTGCCGGTCAAATCCGAGATATGATTCGTTTTCCGAGCGGAGAATACAGGGAGCATTCAGGACAAGCAGGAAGGAATCCATACCGGATAATTCCTGTGCACGGTTTTGTATCATATCATCCACTGATATGGGGGCATTGAGCGAGAAATCAACCAGTCCGTACCCTCGTGACCGGAATCCCCCAAGGCCACAGGCATACGAGGCCTCCTGAAGGCATGCCGTGATACCATCGGCAACCGATTCATCGGCAAGATAAGAAAACCCAAATGATACTCCAGGTTCGATACTCTGGATATGGTATGGTGACAGTTCCCAGTCCTTTCCCATACTGGTATGCCCGTCCCGTGTGATCGGGCACTTCGTCTCTATTCGTAAGGGGACAGAATCAGGAAAAATCAGTCTCTTCTCTGTAAAGGATCGGTATGAGATGAGCCCTGTATGTTTCCTGCCTTCCTGCAGGCACAACGCCCCCTCATGCACCTGTTGACATTCACGGGTATCAGGTGGAATCAGGCTCTGGCATCCCTTACACCAGTGGAGGATGAGCGGTGCACATATCGCCCGTTTTCCATCAGCGAACGGATAGGCATACCTGAAAAAGACCTTCATCTTCGATGAATCATGATCCTCAGACAGACCGCATGCATCAAAGAGGCTTCGGTTAAACTGGTACAGATACCAGCCGACCATCCCCCTGATGGTCCTTCCCGGAATATAGGGCAGTGTTTGTGAAAACGTCCCTCTGGTCCTCCCATTTCCAATATGAACCGGTGAGACAGTCGTTATCGTGCCGGTAATTATCTGCATACCGCTCCCTCCGGAATACTGACCCGGTCGGTTTTCTCCACCTTCAACACTTCAATCTGACCAAATCCCCGTGACCGGTTCTTTCCAAGACCATATGCGGCCATGGCGTGAAGACTGGCCATAAGAATCCGCTCCTCGTTTTCAGACAACGGAGTTCTGATGATGATATGCCCGGAGAATATCGTCCCTGCTGCAATCGCCTCTTCCGAATACAGTCCCTCATCTACCTTGACAAGGAACTCCCGATCGATCATGACATGGGTCCGGCGTTTGATATCCGGCTGATTTGGGAAGTGTGACGGATAGAAATCAAGCACCCGTATCTTTCCTTCCCGGTACCCGCCTCCTCCTTGCGTGTTGGGGACCCCGAACAGAGAGCAGATCGGGCACCGGTATCCTCCCCCATTCACCTCATCGCATACCACAATCTTCTTTGGATGATCAGGATTTGGGTCACCGGTTATGAAACAGGGAATATTCTCAGTTGTCCGAAGCATCCGCTCTGCCTCGCACCGCATCACTCCTTTGATGTGAGTCGCCGGAATATACGGAGTTATTCTCCCGCCTGGAGAACGCCATTTCAGGACCTCTATAAATGATCCGGCTACCGCCCCTGTGGTGTGAAATGGAGACAGGCATTTGAGATCTACAGCCAGGATCTCCATCAGGCTTCACCTCCCTGATGCCAGTAGAAAGGAACCAGCATCTTTACCGCTGCATGACTTTGTGGTGTATTCACAACAGCGGCCATCTGTTCAACCATACAAAGCCTGGAACTGGCATCGGCTGGTTTTCGAAGCACCGATGCATAATTGGATTTGATACAGTTCAGTCGTTCAGATACACTCTCTCCGCAGGTGACCAGATCCCGGACAATTGTTTTCTTATTTTCATCAAGACTGTCACGGGCGATCTCCATGAGAAGATCAAAATCGGCAGCGGTCTGATATATTCCTTTTATACGTGCGTTCACCTCATCATCACCAAACACATAACAGGCATACTCATGCGAAGGCATTGCTCCCTGCACGGATGTGAATGCAAGGGCACCTGCAGGAAGGTGAAAGAGATTCAGATCGTCCGTTTTCTTTCCTTTCCGGAATGCCTCTTTTGCCTTCTTCTCCATCTCCCTCGCCTTGTCAAGCAGGAAATAGATGGGGAATTTTGCATCTGCGATTGCAACACCGCAGGAGACGGTCACTGAATAATATTTCATGTCGTGGTATTGTGCTCCATCATACAATCGTCTGGAGAATGCAAACGCCTCAGCGACCTTCATGATAAAGTTCCGACAGAAATCAAGGGCTGCCCGTGCATTCATGATAATAAGCAGATCATCACCACCGGCATACACAACATCAAATCCGCAGCTTCGTCTCTTCTTTCCGGAATTATGCTCCGTCGATGGTATGTCGGAGAGTAACCGCCAGTGTTTTGAATTGTTTTGTGTGAGATCTGCCAGAATAAATTCCTTAAGAGTCTCTCTGATGAGGGATACGAACCGTCTGGAAAACTCCTCGCTCTTGAAGGTATACTCAGCAGGAGTCTTGGTGTGGGAGAAAAGCCGTCCCATCATATTCCCATCCACGACAATCACCGCAATGGAATCCGCAATCTCGGTCAGTTCGTTCGGAAATGCGAGATTGTGTTCTTTTATGATCGATACCGGCACCGGTGAGACGGATTCATTCTCCCGTCGCTGGAATGCAAACCTGGTCTCTCTGCCACAGGTGTGTTTTTTCACGCATGGCTGACAATACCGGCGGGGCTGGCCGTCTATGGTTATTGTCCCGTTGCCGGTTATCAGCCGGTTCCGGCAGGCCTCACAGATCTGATCCTTTGTCGGCGGGTGTATCACCGGTTCAATGACCGGAGCCTGTTTCTTTGCATTGAGTGCGTCAAAGATGGTCTCCAGCACATGCTGAAACTCTCCGGCAAGAGCTGCCAATGGCACAACTCCGTAAACGATGGCAGCCCTCAGACAATTCCCACTCTTTGATGAGATGATTCGTTCAGCCTCCATCGTTATCCGGTTTACCAGTCCCTCATGAACCGGGACAAATGAGATCAGGTTTCCCCCGTCAGCAAAGAGCACTGCTTCATGACAGACCTGATCGGCGATATAATTCCGCATATCCTCAAGAATGTCTGAAACAATCTCACTTCCTCCCCGAAGCATCTGGAGCTTCTCTGCTTCCGCGATAAACTCCTGAATCTGCATCACATCAAGTGCAAAATAGCCGATAGAGCCGGTGAGTCTGGCCGGGTGGCCTGCATAATACCCCGGCCCGCCGCTGACCACCGAATCCTTAAATAAAATCCGATACGTATCAGTGGTTTTTTTTTCAGTTACCCTCCGCTCACATGTCTGTTTATATCCAAGCAGGATGGTATGCGGGGTCTCCATGCAGGCATAATCCCCGTCATTGCAGTTAATCTCGTGTGGGAATACCGGATCGTGTGAGGTAATCACAAGCGTGGTATCCCTCACCTCACCGCTGACCTCATACCGCCGGTCTGCAGATGATGAGATCATATCCCCTGAATGTATCAGTTGTTCAAGTCTTGTCTGAGCTTTATCTCCATGATGATGACTGGCGAGCCGTGGAAGGATGGCTGAAAGACCATACCTGGACACAAATGCCTGGTCGGCGTTCTTCAGGATCTCATGGACAATCTCTTCAGTAATGGCCACATGCTCGTAAAATCTGACATTTTTACGGTCAGAAGAGTATGTCCTTACCTTCCCGAGATCATGAAAGAGTGATGCAAGAAGGACAATCCCTCGTACATCGTCTTTGGAATATTGATCGATCTGCTCCTTGGAAAGTTTATATTCAGAGAGTGCATCTGCGATGAAATGCTCATCAGCATGCATAAGGTCAACAAGCTGACATACCGCAATTGCTGCTGTATTTCGGAGATGATGGTATAAGGAACAGACCGGCAGCCGGGAGTCTGAACAGACCGATTTGAGGAGTTCATCCTGCTCAAGAAGTCTGCTGACACGGCCTGCTGCTTCGGATACGTTCTTTCCTCCCAATTCTCTTGCAATATCCCCAATCAGAGTGGCAAGACGGTTATTACTCTCATCCCCGTACCCAACAGAGGTCCTGACCTTGGTAAACCAGTCAGTAACCCCAATATTTTCTCCCATACTGCTCATATTACGCCTCGTTTTTTACCATGAACCCACCAAATCCATAGGTTGTATGCTTTCCGATCTGCACGTATGATCCGATCTCTAAAATCTGGGCTGCTTCGGCAGGCACCGTTGACGTATCATAGAGAATACTCCCAGATATCCCTTTTAGCGCAATTTTTCGTTTTGCCATTGAAGTATGGCGAATCTCTACTGTTTTTATATCATAATCAAGAATGGGAGCATGAGCAGTGAGTACCTCTGGACTTGCTCGGTAGGGATATACCTCTCGGTCATAATACTTTGTAATCCGGTTATATGCCCGAATACATGCAGAAAGAAAATGTGAAAATTCGGGTAAGATCTCCATTCTCTCATTTTTTTCAAGGTATATGGGAGAAAGCGATTGTATTCGCATCTTTGATCCCCACTCAAGTGGTTCTGACTCTTTTCGCTGTACTGTAATCTCCTCAATCTCGTATTCGCGACCATTAAAATGCAGAGCACAAAAATGATCATTGATTCGTGAGACGATCTCAGGTACGTGTCTTTGTTTTGTTCCATGTACCTTGATAAAGCCCCGAATAAGATCTCCTGCTTTGAATGCAAGGATAGAATATGGCTTTATGTCCTGTTTTTCTTTGAAGACCATGTAGTATGAACAATTATTCTGATATGGACAGTCATTTACGCATGAACGATGATCATGACAGTGAAGCGTAGCCCCAAGCCAACCACGAAAGATGGTACCAACATATTCTTCCCGTATCGGGGGATACGCTTTGACATCAACAGATATGAGGGTACTTTTCATAAGCACACCACGTATCAATCGTTAATTACATACATATTATGTCTACCGATTTTATTTTTGACCTTGTAAAAAGTAAGATTAAAGTTCAGAGTCATTCTTATGAATATCACCAAATGAATAAGGAAGAGTATCCCATCGGCTGATCCGTGATTTCGTAAATTCAAGAGCACGGATGAGTATTGGATCGGTGACGATACGAAGACCGGTTTCAACAATGTCCATTCCCTTTTGAAATTCAGCAACCCGCCGATACAACGTTGCAAGTACGAGTTCGTATAATCCGTTTTCTGTCCAAAATGATGATCCCATATCTTTTCCTTTGATCATCCAATCTATTGCCTGTCTTCTACATGCTGATGCCAGTTTTGCAAGCTGGAGATCATCACACGCCCAGGATGCTTTGAGTGTGTCATGAAATGCTGCTTCGTACTGTTCCCTGCGTCCATGCACGTATGCACTCATAAGAAACCTTCGGACAAGATCTGGTAAATCTTGATTGTTGAGGTAATCGAGGTATTCTCCTTCCCGAATGATAAAGATAAGTTCATCATCGCCTATTGTGATGTCTGGGGCGCAGTAGCCACAGGAAGGGCACTCCTGAACTTGATAGGGGAGAGTAAATCGTGCTGGAGGTGGGGGCCTCAGATCTAAATCAATACATCCTATTCTATCAGCACTTATTACGTGGTATTGTGTGCAAATAGATCCGCATACGGCACAAGATATGTTTCGTTCCTCAACGTTTATCATATGGCTTCACATCCGTTACATTAGATATTTTGGTTATGGTACTCATTTTATGCCCAATATCTGCTCAAATTACTCTCTACTCCAATCTCTCTCCATAGGTATCCACATATGATATCTTCGTAGTACGATATAAATCTTTATTTATATCGATATAAATGCACTTATTATTATGTAAAATAATGCATCTTTATAAAAAATAGTAATGACTGGTATATGCATTGAAGAGCATATAATGACGTATCGTCATCATTAAGCCCAATACGTTCAAGTAGCCCCATCTCATATTATGTATACATTGGCAGGTGCGATGAAACCCGACAAAAGTTCTGATGGATCTTGGATCATTGCTGAAGATGAAAATGGCCCATACTTGGTTGGATTATCAACGGAAAGAAAGGTTAGAAACCTATTTGAATTGCAAAAAGGGAAATTTTTTCGGACCGATACAATAGCTGAGATCCTTGATATTGAACCTGAGGTCATTCG
>ENA-UOYA01004708-UOYA01004708.1-activated-sludge-metagenome-genome-assembly--contig:-NODE-4708-length-11226-cov-4.774416_pt1 | contig 11226 bp, 10 predicted proteins | sample MGYA00238163_ERZ764804 | MGnify/ENA primary metagenome ERZ764804 (study PRJEB28919, sample SAMN05720223) | activated sludge metagenome | isolation source: Anaerobic digester | place: Hong Kong...
TTCCAGCTGTTCGTTGCAAGTCCTCAGCCTAAAAAGTGTTTTTGTACGGTTTTTTCAAGCTTCTAAAGTCGCTTTCAAAATTCTTCAAAAACTACTTTTTAGTCTTGTGGGCTTTACACTTCCATCTGGGCTAAAGCAGTTACCCTAAGAATAAAACCTTTATTTTAAAATTGTATATCTATTAATCCCAAAACCCAAAACCCACAACTGACAACCGATAACTAATATTTTACAAACTCATAACCTCCATTTTCTGCACCCCAAACTTGTTTACCATTTTTATCAAATCCTTGATCCCAAGATAAAATTTCATTTTCGGTAACTGTTACAATTGAAGTAGCATAACTTGCACCTCGCAATTCGCTAGGACAAGTTTTGTCTCCAGTTTTACCTGAAAATTTGTTTTTACCTATACGTTTTAAAACTACTTCGCAGCCTTGTTTTAGTTCGATATCATTCTCAGTTAATGCATCAAAAGCATCAGGAGTTTTCCATTTACCTATCCAAGCTTTTTCATCTTTTAGAGTATGAATTTGACTGATAAATTGGTCACCATTTTGCGTTATTTTATAAATTCGAACTCGATATGGTTTTTCTTGTTTGCTAAACATTGCTTGTTCAACATAAAGAAAATGACCTTTATTTTTCCATATTGGAACCATTCGCAAAGAAATATTAAAATAGGATGTATCTCTTTTAGAATGTGCTTCAGATGAATATTGACCCTGCATAATTGAAACCAATTCTTTCAATTCAGAACTATCTTTTTGAGAAACAGATGACTTTGAACAATTGCAACCAATTATAAAAACACTTAGTAAAACTAATAGAAATAATTTTTTCATTTTACATCAATTTAAATTCCACGAATGATTGATAAAATCGCACTAATGATATATTGAATACCAATAGCTACGGTTAAAAAACCCACAATTCTTGATATGGCAACAATACCAGATGCGCCTAAATATTTTGCCAAATAGTGAGCACTTCTTAGTATCAAAAATATTAAAAACGAAACCACAACTATTGCTGTTGTTGAAGCTGCTACATCAATAGTTGAGTTATGATCTTGGTAAAAAGCAATCAATAGAGAAATAGAACCAGGACCAGCCAACATTGGCATTGCTAGCGGAGTAAGCGCAATAGAATTTCGAGTTTGTAGGTCTTCCTCAACTTCTTTGCTGATACCTTTTCGCTTTTTTGGGTTTGCATTCAGTAACCCAAAACCAGAACTAGCAATCAAAATTCCACCGGCAATTCTTAACGCAGAAATGGTTATCCCAAAAAACTTTAAGACATATTCACCTACGAAAAAAGAAATTAGCAAAATGATACAAACATTAATAGCTGTCATTAATGAAACTCTTGAACGATCTTTTTTTGAATAATCATGCGTTAGTCCAACAAAAAACGGAATAGCACCAATAGGGTTCAAAACAGAAAAAATTGCTCCAAGTAAAACCAGAAAAGTGTTGAAAAATATATCCATACTCATTTTTTTACAAAAGTAAAGCCAAAATTTGGATTTTATTAAAATCAAATGTTATTAAATTTGCTATAAATAGGAATTTTATGAAAACATTAGTAATTGGTGCATCAACAAATCCAGAACGATATAGTTACAAAGCAATCAATAGCTTGCTAAATCATAAGCACGAAGTTGTAGCTGTTGGTAATAAAACTGGAACAATTTCTGGTATAGAAATTCACAAAGAAAAAAAACTTTTTGCTGATGTGGATACAGTAACGCTGTACTTAAGTGCAAAAAATCAGCTAGAATTTTACGACTACATACTTGAACTAAAACCTAAGCGAGTTATCTTCAATCCTGGAACAGAAAATCCAGAGTTTTATGCTATTTTAGAAAAAAACAACATTCAAGTTGAGGTTGCTTGTACGCTAGTTTTATTGGCTACAAATCAGTATTAGTAGTTTTATTACTTTGTCATCCAGAAAAAATTTACTAAAACCTCGTTTCACCAGTTGCAGGTTTGCTAATCATCAATAAACCAATAAAAGTTATCAAACCATTGATAATAATCATTTCATTATCGATCACATAATTTCCAAAAATAGCTGCTGAATTTTTACTGATAAAAAAACAAATTAATGGTGAAATGATGCAAACTATTGGGACTAGTTTGTCTTGTACCGTTTTCTTTTTCATAAATAAACCAAAGGCATACAAGCCTAATAATGGTCCATAAGTATAACTAGCAACTTTAAAAATCATAGTTACAACCGATTTGTCATTCAGTGAGTTGAAAATTATAATTACTAGAAACATCAAAAACGAAAACCCAAGATGCACAAAATGTCTTTTTCTCTCTAGTTTCTGGCTGTCTGCATTGGTTTTTTGACTTTCTTTATCCATACCCAGGAAATCCACACAAAATGAAGTGGTCAATGCTGTTAAAGCACTATCTGTAGTGGCAAATGTAGCAGAGGTCAAACCAAGAAGGAAAACCACAGCTGGAATAATATTCAAATGATGAAAAGCAATTTCGGGGAACAACAAATCGGTACGTTTTACATCATCAACTACTGGAACTGAAATGCCATTTTTTTCTGCGTACAAATAGAGTAGTGCACCAACACTCAAGAAAAATATATTTATGATTACAAATATTCCTGTGAAAGTAAACATGTTTTTTTGTGCTTCGCCAATGTTTTTACAACTCAAGTTTTTTTGCATTAAATCTTGATCAAGTCCTACCATTGCAATGGTGACAAACATGCCGCCAAGAATTTGCTTCCAAAAATAATTTCCTTTGTTGATGTCATCAAAAAAGATAATTTTGGAATAATTACTGTTTTTTACCGCTTCAAATGCTTCAGTAAAATTGTAATTCAAGCTATTGCAAATAAAAATAATGGTCAAAAAAACAGAGGTAACAAGAAAGAATGTTTGTAAAGTATCTGTAATAATTATGGTTTTCAATCCGCCACGATAGGTGTAAGCAAAAATCAACAATAGCGATAACAAAACTGTGACTGCAAAAGGGATTTTAAACTCGTCAAAAACATAGCGTTGTAGCACGATTACAACAAGATATAATCGAAAAGCAGAACCAATCGTTCTGCTAATCAGGAAAATAGTAGCAGCAGTTTTATAGCTTACTATACCAAGTCGTTGCTCGATATAACCATAAATGGAAGTTAAATTCATCCTGTAATAAAGTGGCAGAAGCACTTTAGCGATTATCAAAAAGCCTATTGCATTGCCAAGAACAAATTGGAAATATTTAAACTGTAAGTCTGGATTTCCTACTTCACCAGGAACAGAAATAAAAGTGACACCTGATAGTGCTGTACCTATCATTCCAAAAGCAACTAAGTACCATTTCGAATTTTTGTTGGCTTTGAAAAAAGTATCATTGTCAGTGCCTTTTTTACTTACAATATTTGATATTAAAATCAATAAGCCAAAATAAATGATGATTATAGTTAAAATGGTGATTGGCGTCATCTGTTTAAGAATTTTAGCGAAAGTAGAGAAATAAATTTCATTTTCAAATTATCTGTTTTTCAAATTATTTAATTTTGCAGAATGGAATTTTCTTCAAAATTATTAGAAAAAGCAGTCAATGAAATGGCACAATTGCCAGGGATTGGTAAACGAACTGCTTTAAGATTAGTGCTGCATTTACTGAAACAACCTTCTGAACAAACGCAGTTTTTATCACAAGCATTAACCACAATGCGCGAAGAAATAAAATTTTGTAAATCATGTCACAACATTTCAGATGTAGATGTTTGTGAAATATGCTCAAATGAAAAAAGAAATCATAGCATAATTTGTGTAGTTGAAGATGTTCGTGATGTAATGGCTATAGAAAATACGGGTCAATTCAAAGGTATTTATCATGTTCTAGGTGGAAAAATTTCTCCTATTGATGGCGTTGGGCCAAGCCAATTAAACATTAATTCATTGATAGAAAAAGTTAAAAATGATAAAGTTGAAGAATTGATTTTTGCGCTTAGTTCAACAATGGAAGGTGATACAACTAACTTCTACATCTATAAACAGATAAAAGATTGTCCTGTAAAGACCTCCACAATTGCTAGAGGAATATCAGTTGGGGATGAATTAGAATATGCAGATGAGGTTACTTTGGGACGTAGTATTTTGCACAGAATTCCTTTTGAAAATTCCCTTAAAAATAATTAAGTATTAATGGCTTAGTTTTTTTGTAATTAAGTTTGAAAAACTATCTTTGTCAGCTGTAATAATTGTAAATATCAATGAATAAATATCAAATATATCTTCTTTTTTTCATTTCACTTTTTTTTACATCTTGTATTCCTACAAAAGAATTGATTTATCTTCAAGATGATGGTAAAAAGAATAATGAGCAAACAGTTGATCAAGTAAATTCGAAGCCCTATAGACTTCAAGTTGCCGATATCATCAATATAAATATAAAGGCTATTGATCCTGAGCTAGTTAAAATTTTTAACGCGAGTGATTCTGGATCTGCATCTGCTAATGAAATGTCAAATTACTACAATGCTTATGTTATAGATGACCACGGTAATATTAGGTTTCCAGTGTTGGGAGAAATTAATATTTTAGGTTACACATTGGAAGAAGTAAGAATAAAAATAGAAGAAAGATTAATGAACGAATATTTCAAGAAAGAAGCAGGAGTGTTTGTTATTGTTAAATTGGCTGGATTCCGTTTTACTGTGAATGGTGAGGTAGCTCAAAAAGGTTCAAAAGTTATTTTTCAAGATAAAGTAAATATCATGGAAGCTATTGCTAACTCTGGAGATATTGAAATAACTGGCGACAGAAAAGATGTGAAAGTTATAAGAAGAACTCCAAATGGAAATCAAACATACAGTATTGATTTAACGAGCTCTAATGCTGTGAATTCTCCTGTATTTAATTTGCAACCAAATGATTATATTTATGTAAAACCATTGCGCCAAAAAACTTGGGGAACAGGAAAAACAGGTTTGGAGTCAATGACAACAATCATAACATTCTTATCATTAGTAACAACAACATTTTTATTGTTAAAATAATTCTACATTCATGTTAGATATTAAAGATTTATCTTTCCTTGAAAAACAAAACAACTTTGATTTTAAGAGCTTTTTAATCAAGATAGTAGGCTATTGGAAGTGGTTTATTCTTTCTTTTATCATTACTTTTTCCATAGCTCATCAAGTAAATGTTAGAAAGCAAAAGATTTATGGAATTGGCACAACTATATCTGTCAAAGAAGAAAACAATCAGATGTTTACTTCCAATACAAGTTTAATTTTTAATTGGGGAGGAACATCAGACAAAGTTCAGATGATTGCTACTTCGTTAAAATCTAGATCTCACAATGAACTTGTTGTAGATGATCTTCAGTTTTATATAGATTATATTATAAAAACTCCATACTATTATAAGGATGTTTATGGTCAAGTTCCGTTTAAAATTACTATTGATAAATCGCAAAAACAGCTTTATGAGGAATTTATAAAATTAAAATTCCTGAATAGTAATACATATCAAATCTCCATTCCTTTTAGTGATAGTTCAGCTAAATGTATCAATTATTTTGATAATACATTATCGCATGTTACTGTCAAAAAAGGAGAGTTTGTCAAAACATTCAAAGTTGGACAAAAAGTTGATTTGCCTTTTTTGAATTGGAAATTGATGTTAGAGGAAAATCCAGCAGGAATAATTGGTCAAGAAATCCTAATAAGGTTCAACTCTTTTAACAATACAGTTATTAAATACAAAGGAATAACAATTGACATTGATGAAAAAGCTCCTTCAATAATTAACCTTTCGATGCAAGGAACTAACAAAAACAGAATGGTTGATTATTTGAATTCGACTGTTGATGTTTTGATTAAAAGACAGCTCGAAAGTAAAAATAAATTTGCCGAAAATACGATTTCGTTCATAGATGAAACCTTGGCAAACATGGAAAAAGAGCTAAAAAATTCTGGCGATGAATTGAGAGATTTTAGTAAAAACCATGATATAGCAGAGATTGAAGAAGGAGGTTCAAATTATAAAAACCGACTGATGGAATTAGATAAAGAAAAAGATGCTGTGGAGAGAAAAATTGCTTATCTTAATTCACTAAAATCTTATCTACAAAGCAGTACTGATTTCTCAAAATTGCCAGCACCAACTATTGCTGGAATTGAAGAACAAAACATAGCTGTAAATGTTGCCAAACTTATTGACTTGTCTATACAACGTTCAGAGCTTCTTTACTCTGCAAAAGGAGGTATATTCTATGAAAGAAAAGATAATGAACTTCAATCAGTTAAAAAAGTTCTTCTGGAAAACATCTCTTCTTTGAGAAGTGTTCTGCAATATGATTTGACTAAAGTTGATCAAAAATTAGCCCTATTGGAAGGTGATTTAAAGAAACTTCCTGAGTCTAAACAAAATTATTTGAGTATATCAAGAAAGTATGATTTGAACAATGGTATTTATAATACATATCTTCAAAAGAGAAGTGAAGCTTCAATAATCAAAGCTTCTAATCTTCCAGATGTTCAAATTATAGACCCAGCAAAAGATGTTGGTAAAGGATTACTTGGTCCAAAAACTAGTGTAAACTATGTAATTGCATTTTTCTTAGGATTGTTTATACCTCTTTTTGTTGTATTCTTAATTTTCTTCATCAATAATGCCGTTCAAAACATAGACGATATATCATTGGTAACTCAACTTCCATTAATAGGAATCGTTGGTATAAAAAGAACAGAGTCTAACCTATCGGTTTTTGAAAGACCAAAATCTGCTCTTTCCGAGTCGTTTAGAGCTATTCGTTCCTCTCTTCAGTTTTTATACAAGAAACAAAGTAGAGAAGGTTCAAAAACACTAATGCTTACATCTTCTGTCAGTGGAGAAGGAAAAACATTTTGTTCGATAAATATTGCTACAGTATTTGCGTTGAGCGAAAGAAAAACAATAATACTTGGTCTTGACCTTAGAAAGCCAAAGATTTTTGATGACTTTAATATTAGAAATGATATTGGTGTTGTAAATTATCTTATAGGTCAAAAGAAATTGGATGAAGTGATACAACAAACACATATTCCTTATCTAGATGTAATCACTTCTGGACCAATTCCTCCTAATCCTTCTGAGTTAATTATGGGTGATTCAATGAAAGAAATGATTGATAGACTCAAAGAAAATTATGATTATATTATTCTAGATACACCACCAGTGGGATTAGTTTCTGATGCATTGGAACTCGATCAATATAGTGATGTTACATTGTATGTAGTTCGTCAAAATTTCACCAAAAAAGAAATGCTTACTTTGTTGAATAACAGAACAAAACGCGGTGAATTGAATAACGTTAGTATTATATTTAACGGTTATGAAAACAAAGCTAAATATGGAACAGGTTATGGTTATGGTTACGGATACGGATATGGTTATGGCTATGGTCAATCAAGTGGATACCATGTAGATGATGAACCAGTTGGTTTCTTTAATAAATTAATGTTTAAGATTAAAAATATTTTTAATCGATGAATGAAAAAAAATCCATACTGATTACTGGAGGAGCAGGTTTTATTGGTTCGAACTTGTGCGAATATTTTTTGAATAAAAACTATAAAGTTGTTTGTTTAGACAATCTAGCAACAGGTCATTTATACAATATCCAACCATTTTTTTCTAACGATAATTTTACCTTTATCGAAGGTGATATTAGAGATTTAGAAACATGTCATAAAGCTTTAGAAAATATAGATTATGTTCTACATCAGGCTGCACTTGGATCGGTTCCTCGTTCATTGAAAGATCCAATCACTAGTAACGACGTAAATGTTTCTGGCTTTTTGAATATGCTAGTAGCGTCAAGAGATGCTGGCGTGAAACGTTTTGTATATGCTGCTAGTTCCTCTACCTATGGAGACTCTGAGTCGTTGCCAAAGGTTGAAGAGATTATTGGAAAACCTCTTTCACCATATGCGATAACCAAATATGTTAATGAACTTTATGCAGATATTTTTAGCAAAGCATATGGTTTAGAAACAATCGGTTTAAGATATTTCAATGTTTTTGGCAGAAAACAAGACCCAAATGGAGCCTATGCTGCAGTAATTCCTAAATTTGTTATGCAACTAATGAATTATGAAAGTCCAATTATAAATGGAGATGGAAATTATTCTAGGGATTTTACTTATATTGATAATGTTATTCAAATGAACGAATTGGCAATGTTGACTGAAAACCCAGAAGCAGTAAATACAGTTTATAATACTGCTTTTGGCGATAGAACTACGCTAAATCAAATGGTGGCATTGTTAAAAGAGTATTTGTCTGAGTTTGATAGTAGAATAGCTAATGTGGAAGTAATTCATGGTCCAAATAGAGCAGGAGATATTCCTCATTCGTTGGCAAGCATTGAAAAAGCAAAAAAATTATTAAATTATAATCCTCAGTTTTCATTTGGGAATGGATTAAAAGAAGCCGTAAAATGGTATTGGGGAAATTTAAAAAATAAATAATGATTAAAAATATTTGTTGTATTGGAGCAGGGTATGTTGGAGGTCCAACTATGGCAGTAATTGCTGCAAAGTGTCCCGATATAAAGGTTACAGTTGTAGATTTAAACCAAAAAAGAATTGCTGATTGGAATGATCAAAACATTGACAATATTCCAGTCTATGAACCAGGTCTTGGAGATATAGTTCTTAAAGCTAGAAACAAAAATCTTTTCTTCTCTACAAATGTAGATGAAGCAATTGACCAAGCAGATTTAATTTTCATTTCTGTAAATACGCCAACAAAAACCTATGGCTCTGGAAAAGGAATGGCTGCCGATTTAAAATATATCGAACTCTGCGCACGACAGATTGCCCGTGTTGCAAAGAATGACAAAATTGTAGTTGAAAAATCAACTCTGCCTGTCAGAACCGCAGAAGCTATCAAAAGTATTCTTGACAATACTGGTAATGGAGTACAATTTCAAATTTTATCAAATCCTGAGTTTTTAGCTGAAGGAACTGCTGTAACAGATTTATTAAATCCCGACAGAGTATTAATTGGTGGAGAAAATTCTAGAGAAGGGCAAAAAGCTATTCAAAAATTAGTTGATGTTTATGCAAACTGGGTTGATAGAGAAAAAATATTAACAACCAATGTTTGGTCTTCAGAATTGTCAAAATTAACAGCAAATGCTTTTCTTGCTCAAAGAGTTTCGTCCATCAATGCTATTTCTGAACTATGTGAAAAGACAGGTGCAAATGTAAATGAAGTTGCTAAAGCTATTGGAATGGATAGCAGAATTGGACCAAAATTTCTTAAAGCGTCTGTAGGCTTTGGAGGTTCATGTTTTCAAAAAGATATTTTAAATCTGGTTTATATCGCTAAATCTTTTGGATTGAATGAAGTAGCTGATTACTGGGAACAAGTAATCATTATGAATGATCACCAAAAAAGAAGATTTTCTAGAAACATAGTAAAAACACTTTATAATACCGTTGCGGATAAAAAAATCACTTTTCTTGGTTGGGCATTTAAAAAAGACACTAATGATACCCGAGAGTCAGCTGCAATTTATGTCGCAGATGATTTGATAAATGAACATGCAAGAATAGCAGTATTTGACCCAAAAGTAGAAAGTAATCAAGTCCAAACAGATTTGAATTATCTTGAGTCACGTCCTTCAAAAGAAAATGAAATGGCAATAAAATGTTTTGAAAACCCATATGAAGCTTGCAAAGATGCTCATGCAATTGCCATTTTAACTGAATGGGATGAGTTCAAAACATATGATTGGCAAAGAATATATGATAACATGCTTAAGCCAGCTTTCGTTTTTGATGGAAGAAATCTTTTGGATGCGTCAAAAATGAAAGAAATAGGCTTTATTTATCAATCAATTGGTTCTTAATTAAAAAATATAAGTAATAAAATGAATATTAAAATTGCAATCATAGGATTAGGTTATGTAGGATTACCACTAGCAAGATTATTTTCTACAAAATATTCAGTAATTGGTTTTGATATAAATAAAAGAAGAATTGATGAGCTGAACTCTGGAGTCGATACTACTTTAGAGGTTTCTCAAGACGACTTAGAAAAAGTAATCCTTACCAAAAATTCTGGTGATATTGGCTTGTTTTGTTCGAATAAAATAGAAGATATTGCAAATTGCAATTATTACATAGTTACTGTTCCAACACCTGTTGACAAAAATAACAGACCAGATTTGACACCATTATATAAAGCCAGCGAAACTGTTGGTAAAGTATTAAAAAAAGGAGATATAGTAGTTTACGAGTCTACTGTTTACCCAGGCGTTACAGAGGATGAGTGTATTCCTGTTTTAGAAAAAATGAGTGGTTTGAAATTCAATAGTGATTTCTTTGCAGGTTATTCACCAGAGAGAATTAATCCTGGTGATAAAGAACATACTGTTGAAAAAATATTGAAGGTAACCTCTGGTTCTACACCTGAGATTGGTAAAAAAGTGGATGAATTATACAAGTCTGTTATTACAGCAGGAACTCATTTAGCACCTACAATCAAAGTGGCTGAGGCAGCAAAAGTTATTGAAAATTCTCAAAGGGACATCAATATTGCATTCGTAAATGAATTAGCAAAAATTTTCAATTTGCTAGAAATAGATACTCAAGCTGTGCTCGAAGCAGCAGGAACAAAATGGAATTTTTTGCCGTTTAAACCTGGTCTTGTTGGTGGACATTGCATAGGTGTTGACCCATATTATTTAGCTCAAAAAGCTCAAGAAAAGGGATATCATCCCGAAATAATTCTTGCCGGACGTAGACTTAATGATAGCATGGGCGAATATGTTGCAGGACAAGTTGTTAAAATGATGATAAAAAAGAACATCAAAGTAAATGGTGCTAAGATTTTGATGTTAGGTATAGCTTTCAAAGAAAATTGTCCAGATGTTCGTAATACAAAAGTTGTTGATGTCGTGAGGGCTTTAAAAGATTTTGAAACAGATGTTACAATATATGATCCATGGGCAAACCCTCAAGAGGTAAAACATGAGTATGGAATTGAAACAGTTTCTAGCTTGCCTGATAATACTTTTGATGCGATTGTACTAGCTGTAGCTCACAAAGAATTCAAAAACCTTGATTTTGTTAAATTGAAAAATCAAAATGCAATTGTATTTGATGTAAAAGGAGTCTTAAAAGATTTGGCTGACGCAAAATTATAATCATGAAAAAAATTCTAATTACAGGTGGAGCAGGATTTATTGG
>ENA-UOYA01004711-UOYA01004711.1-activated-sludge-metagenome-genome-assembly--contig:-NODE-4711-length-11222-cov-6.384526_pt1 | contig 11222 bp, 7 predicted proteins | sample MGYA00238163_ERZ764804 | MGnify/ENA primary metagenome ERZ764804 (study PRJEB28919, sample SAMN05720223) | activated sludge metagenome | isolation source: Anaerobic digester | place: Hong Kong...
GCAGCGGGCGCCTCGCTACGGAACAGAGAAGGAACACTCCGGACAGGCGAGTCAATGGACGAAGCGCGCATACGCAAGGTCATCCATATCGACATGGATGCCTTTTTCGCGTCGGTCGAACAGCGCGACAACCCGGACCTGCGGGGAAAGCCAGTGGCCGTCGGCGGCGGCGGACTACGCGGCGTGGTTGCGGCGGCAAGCTATGAAGCCCGCACTTTTGGCGTCCGGTCCGCCATGCCCTCCTCACGCGCGCGGCGGCTTTGCCCTGATCTTGTCTTCGTGCCGCCGCGCTTTGAGGTGTACCGGCAAGTCTCCGGCCAGATTCGCGACATATTCCTGAGTTGGACACCCCTCGTCCAACCCCTGAGCCTTGATGAGGCCTATCTGGACGTCACCGACAATCTCAAGGGAGAGCCCTCCGCCACGCGGATTGCCGAGTCCATACGCACCGAGATCAAATCCGTCACAGGCCTCACGGCCTCTGCGGGCGTTTCATACAACAAGTTCCTCGCCAAGATCGCGTCGGACATGGACAAGCCTGACGGGCTCTATGTGATCACCCCGACGCAGGGGCCTGACTTTGTCGCCGGGCTGCCCGTCCGCAAGTTTCATGGCGTCGGCCCGGCCACGAGCGGACGCATGGAACGGCTGGGCATCATTACAGGCGCTGACCTGCGCGCGCGCAGCCTCGACTTCCTGCAACAGAGTTTCGGCAAGGCGGGCCATTATTATTATTGGGCCGCACGCGGAATTGACCACCGCCCGGTCAACCCGAGCCAGGAGCGCAAGTCGATCGGCTCGGAGACGACGTTCCGCGAAGACCTGATGACCTATGAGGCCTGCATGGAGGCGCTGACCGGACTGATCGCGACCGTCGCCCGCCATTGCGAGAAACGCGACATGGCGGGCAAGACGGTGACATTGAAGCTGCGCTATGCTGATTTCCGGACCGTGACACGAAGCCGCACCGTGGCACGTGCGATCTCCGATGCATCGTCCATGGAAGACATTGTCAGCCTGTTGCTGAAGGGACTGATGCCGCTCACGCAGGGCATCCGCCTGCTGGGGGTGACGCTGTCGGGCTTTGGCGATGCCGGCAAGACTGTCGAAGAGGCGCAGCCAGCGCTGTTTGACGACCTTTCCTGATCCGCACGCACAGAGACGAAGCCAGTTCGGCACAAAGCCCGCGCGCCCAAAGCTCGCGAATTCAGGCCGCCTTCTGGTTAGCAATCACCTAACCCTTTCGCCCCTGCCAGACTGGCATCAGTTCGCGTTGATCCACCCCGGCATCGGTGGGAAACAAAACTCCTGTTCGTGGCCAGTCCACGTTCGGGTCGCACAATCTTGTCACTACGCATAATGACAGTCATGACGCAGGTGGCCCCCGCCACCTGCGTCCTTTTTTTTGAACGCAACATCTCCCGGTGGGGCCGGTTCATGACGCGACATTCCAGCAGAACGAGACACGCGCGCAAGCAGTCCCTGTTTGTCGATCTTGCGCATATTTGCGTGATTGCCGCCTGCGCAGTCTGGACAGCCACGCTCATCGTGCACGAGCGCGGCCTTGTCCCGATCTATACCTCAACAAGTGGAGACGTCGTCCGGATTGCCCGCAACGACGCCGTGATCGTGCGCATCAGGCTTGACGAACTGCCGCGCTAGAGGTCGTTGGCGAAATCAAGAATGTCGGCAATGCGCGCCGGCTTTGAAAGACAGCCGACCGGCTTGATCGGCAAGCCTTCCATCTCAGATGCATCCGGCGTGCGACCACTGAGCACCAGAAACTTGAGGCCACGCGCTGCGAGCGCGGCATCATCCGCCGCGCGCCGGATGAGGTCAAAGCCACTTTCTCCGGCAAGCCCGAGATCGACGAGCACGCCTGTAAGCGAGGCATTGGCCCGCAGCTTCTCGAGCGCCACATCGACACCGCCTGCAGAAACCGCGCGATGGCCGAAGCTGTCGAGCAGCTCCGTCATTTCCTCGGCGAGTTCGCTTTCGTCCTCCACCACAAGAACGACCGGCGCGTCGTCCGCCGCCAGCTTTGGTGCAGGAGCGGCTTCCGCCTGGGGAGCCACATTCTCCGCCGCATCCGCACCATTTGGCAAATGCCGGGCAATGCAGGCGAGAAGCTCATCATAGGACACCGGCTTGATGAGGCATTCACGCGCGCCGAGATTGCGCAGAGTCTGGACGGTCTCATGGTCGCCATAGGCGGTCATCATGATCATGACAGGAGGCGTGTTGCGCGAGCTGCGGACGGCCTTCAGAATGCCAATGCCACCGAGGCTCGGCAACTGAACATCGCAGATCACCAACTTGGGGCGATACAGCTCGATGGCAGCAATCGCTTCGCCCCCATCGCCGCGATGGAGCACATCATAGCCCTCCGCCTCGAGCAGATCGACCAGATCAAGCCGCAGTTCTTCTTCATCCTCAATCACGAGGATACGAGCATCAGTCATTCAGCCACCTCTTCTGTCCGCTTGCCCCGACGAGACGCGGACGCCAACCGGAACCTCAGCGATACGCACGTACCGCCATTGTCACCATCCAAAACCCTGATCTCGCCGCGGTTGGTCGCGGCAAAGACGCGCGCCAGATGCAGGCCGATGCCCGATCCCACCGTGCCCGTCGCATTCGCGCCGCGATAGAAGCGGTCGAAGATATGCGGGCGGTCTTCTGCCGCGATGCCGTCACCATAGTCCGAAACCGTGATGACCACATCCGACTTCCGCCGCTCAAGCACGACATCAACCGGCTTGTCGGCAGGCGAATATTTGTCGGCATTCTCAAGCACGGCCACGAGCGTCAGGCGCATCAGTTCGGGATCCGCCTCGACAACGGACTCCTCTCCCGGAGACACGCGCAACTCACGACCAGATGCCGTGACTTCAAAATCGGCGCAAACCTCTGTGACAAGCTTTGAGAGATCAACGGGAACAAGCGGTGCCTTGCCTCGCCCGCTGTCAATGTCGAGCAGGCGCACAAGGCGCGTCAGCAGGCCCGAGATGCGCCCGGTCGAACGCCGCATCCTGCGGGCGCGATCCGCGAGAGCTTCGGGCGCCAGTCCGTTCGCGCGCCGCTCCAGAATTTGAGCGCTGGAGTCGATCACCGCCAGCGGCGTGCGGATTTCATGGCTCATCACGCGGATGAAACGACGCTGCGTCTCGTTCGCCTCGCGCTCCTTTTCGAGCGCGGCAGCCACAAGCCGCTCCTGCGCCTGGCTACGCGCTTCGGCGGCGGCCAGCTTCTTGTGGACGTCGATCAGGTGCGAGCCGAAACGGTCGATTTCTTCAACCTCGGAGCCACTGAACTCGGGGTCCTTGCCGCCCCTGCTCATGATCTCGACGACGTCGGTCAACTGCTCGAGCGGCTGGGCCACGACAAAGCTCATCCGGCGCGAACGGACGTACAGGAAGGCGAAATAGCCCATGTAGAAGACGACAAGGATCGCCAGCATGATGAGCGTGACGCGCATATATTGCGCGCGCAGATTTTCTGCCGTCAGGTTGATCTGCTCTTCAGCGCCGACAATGATGAGGTGCCAGCCCGGCCCCGCGACGGCCGAATAGGCAGCGACGCGCTCGGTTCCGTGGAGCTTGAAGTGCACCAGGCCGCGCGGCTTGGCGAACACCGTTTCCGCAAGCGCCCGCGTATCATCCCGCTTGCGGATGTTGAACTGGGCGGGCTTGAAGGTGTCGCCCTCAATTGCCGACGCGTAAGTGTGGTCCTTCAATTCCTTGAGATCGAGATCTTTCTCGCCCCCCGGCTGCAAGGCGATGATCGTGCCATCGCGGCCAACCAGCATTGCATAGGCCTGCCACGGCAAGTCGGCCGCCAAAACGCGGTTGACGATGGAGCGGATCGTCACGTCGATCCCCGCCACGCCTTCAAGGCGATTGCCAAGATAGACCGGAACCACTGACGAGACGAGCCAGCCCTGCCCCGCCGGATCGATATAGGCATCGGTCCACACTGGTGCACGGCGCGGATTGTGGGCCGAATCGGCCTGATAATAGAAATTGTAGGACGGGATATCCATGCGCACCGGATAGGTGGAGGTATCGAAATAAGGATATATGCGGTTGTAGCTGTCAAAGGTGTTGAAATAGATCTGCGTTACGAGGCTGTCGGTCTCCTTGATGTTCGCCATCATCGGATCAAGGCGTTCCAGCCGCCAGACTTTTTCGATCTGCGCCGGGCCGATGGGCTGCACGCCACTGTAGAAGGAGGCGGTCGTCCCATTGTCGCGCACCGTGCGGAACGCGCCATTCTTGTCGAAGGCATAGCGGCTGCGCTCCGCGTCCGACACGGAATTTGGAGAGGAGAGCGCCCGCCCTGCCTCGCGTGCGAGCATCCCTGTAAGGTGCTCGACGCCACGTAGCGTCTGAGAGATGGTATCAGCCTCGCGGTCGGCGATATCCTGCAGGTAACTGTGCGAGATTTCCTGCACGGTGTCGGTATTGGCCTCGTAACTGAAGCGACCGCTGAGCCAGTAGACGCCCAGAAAGCTCAATTCGATAAGCAGCAGAGGCACGATGGCCGAGCGGAACAGCGCGCGCCAGAACCAGTCCTGGAGCGTCACGCGCGGCTGCAATGTCGTCGCCATGTCCACCCGTTGAAATCCCCTTCAATGCCCCCATCTTCAGTATTGAAGGGCAATATACTTACGACCGCTCACGCCAGAACTGAAACCGCGCCTCTTCTTGAGAACGCGTGTGACCGGTTTGACTGCATGCAATCGTATAGCACGGCGCCATCACCAAAGTCTTAACATTGCTTTAAGGGAACCGTGCCAGACTGCTGCAAAATGGCACCGTTTCCGTTTCACGGCGGAACGGAAAGCCAGTAATTGCGGGCAGAATCGTGGGAAGCCAGGGGAGTGGCGTTCGATCCACGATGACACGGATCGCAACAATTCAGATCTAGCCACGGTGGGGTAAAAGGACGTCATGTTGGAAGGAAATGTCAAGGCTGCACTGCAGTCCATGCTCAAGATACTGCTTGTCGATGACGACAAGGACTTGCTGCTCGAACAGGCCGACCTGCTCGATCTGCTGGGCTATAGCTGCCGAACTGCCGCCTCAGCAGAAGAGGCGAAAGCGGTCTTCAACGAGCACGCAGATATCAATCTCGTGATCTCTGACTGGTCACTTCCGAGCGGAAATGGCCTCCAGTTGATCAAGTCGCTGGGGGAAAGCAACCGGAGTGGACGCAATTTCGTTGCCATTTTGCTCACCGGCTACCCGTCAATCGAACTTGCCGTGCAGGCAATGCAGGATGGATTCGTCGATTTTCTGAGCAAGCCGGTGACGCGTGACATGTATGAGGCCGCGCTGGAACGTGCAGCCCAGCGTCTTGCCACGATGGAAGCATCTGCCCGCGATACGCAGGTTGTCGAATCAGTCGCCAACATTCAGGAATCACTCCATGCGCTGATGAGCAAGCTTGGGGTGAGCGACAAGGATGCCGGCGCAGGCGACGATGATGTCGCAGCCTCGATGGCCAATCCGAACTCGGTTCACCCTGCGGTGCTCAAGTCGATCATCAAGGCCCGCCGCAACCGCCAGAAGTATTTCGAAGGCGATCTGTTCTCCGATCCCTCGTGGGACATCCTGCTCGAACTGACGGCTGCGCACATCGAAAACCGTCAGGAATCGGTGACGAGCGTCGCGATTGCCGCGTCGGTTCCGGCGTCAACCGCCATCCGCAAGATCCGCGAACTGGCAGACCGCGGCCTGCTTCGTCGCTGGACCGACCCGAACGACGCGCGCCGCATATTCGTGGCGCTGACGGACGATGCGGCCAAGCGCATGCTCGCGATGCTGGCAAGCGCCGAGAACACGCCGATCATCTGATAGCGTGAAATGGGGGCAGCACGGAAAATGAGCGGCGTACCACGCCACGACCATCGGGGGTCGCTGGGAGAGCTCCTGCGCGACTTCTCGGAGCTGCTTGTCCGGCGGATGCGCAAACTTTTGCGCCTGCCCCGCCGGACGGCGCGCACCGTGCCGTCCATCATCACCGCGATGAAGGAAGCGGGCGCCGCCGTGGCGGGCGAAGACGCCGTGTGGGATGCCGCACGTGACCGTCTGAGCCTGCGCGTCACAAGCAATCGTGGTGCTCCGCACATTGCCGAATGGTCGATGCGCGACATCGACGCCCGCACATTTGCAGACTCGCTTCATGACGATCTGGTCGCCAATTGCTTCTGGGCGGAAACGCCAAGCGGACCGCGCTGGTGCGCGTTCTTCGGCGAAGGCAATATCGGCCCGGGCCATTGGAAGCATGGGGGCGTCGTTGAACTGCGTCGTGCCGATGGCCGCCGCGATTCCAAGCGCGAGGCACGCCTCGTCCAGCTTGGTGCCATGGCCTCCACGCTGAGCCACGAGTTGAAGCAGCCGCTGGCGACGATTGCCTTTGCCGCTGAAAACGGCCGTTTGCGCCTTGTCGGCCAGCCCGACACCAACAGCCAGAAGGCCCTCGAGAAGTTCGACAAGATCCTCGAACAGGTCGAGCGCGCCCGTGCCATTTCGGGCAAGATGCTCGCCCATGCCAAGTCCGAAGCCGACGCGCAGGCCGAGTTTGATCTGGAATCTGCCATTCGCGCGGCGCAATCACAGACCGCCAATCTGATGGAAGGCGCTGGTGTCCAGTTTGGCGAATTGTCGATCTCTGAACCAGCGTCCATCCTCGGCTTTTCGCGCCTGTCGTTCGAGTTGATCCTGCTCAACGGGTTTCGCAATGCCATCCAGGCGATCCGCGAGGCACGGTCGGGCAACCTCGTCACGCGTGGTCGCATTGACATCAACGTCAAGCGGCTTGGCGATGGTGGACTTGCGTTGTCGATCATCGATGATGGCGCGGGCATCTCGCCGGAAATCGCCAACAAGCTTTTCCATGCCTTCTCGACCTCCAAAAAGGGCGATGATGGCAATGGCATCGGCCTCCACATGTGTCGCCAACTCGTCGAGAAAGTCGGCGGATCGCTCGACCTCGTCTCAAACCCCGATGGCCGCGGCGCTCGGCTGGTCATGACTTTCCCCGAAGACGTGGTGCGCTTCACGGGTTTTGGGGGCTGGGGGCACGCCTAGCATCGCGCGTGGTTGACCGTGGCGGTCAGCACCTGTTGATGGCATAGCGGTCAGCAGACCCGATGCCGGAGGACAGGTTGACGACCCCGAACGAACGATTTCACCCCGTCTATGCCAGCATGGGCATGACGATTTTCGAAGAAATGTCAGGCCTTGCCCGCGAACTTGGCGCGATCAATCTGGGCCAGGGCTTTCCGGACGATCAAAGTCCAGCCGAACTCAGGGCCGCAGCAGCCCGCGCGCTGGAAGAGCGCTCCAACCAATATCCGCCCATGGCAGGCGTGCCAGAGTTGCGCGCAGCAGTCGCCGGATTTTATCGCCGTCATCAAGCGCTTGAACTTGAGCCTTCGCAGGTGATCGTCACCTCGGGCGCGACCGAGGCGATTGCCGCCGCCATTCTCGCGATTGTCTGCCCCGGAGATGAGGTTCTCGTCTTTGCGCCTGCTTATGATGCCTATGCGCCTCTGGTGCGTCGGGCAGGCGGAATCCCCGTCATCATCGCGCTGTCGCCTCCCGATTGGGCCTATGATCGCGCGCAAATCGAGGCCGTCATCACGCCACGCACCCGTGCGCTCATCCTCAATGATCCGCTCAATCCCACAGGCAGTGTGGCGGACGAAGCGGCGCTCTCCATGTTGGCAGACATCTGTGTTGCCCATGACCTCATCGCCATCTGCGACGAGGTGTGGGAGCATGTGCGGTTTGACGGCAAACAGCATCGCTCGCTGCTTGCCTTTCCCGGCATGGCAGACCGCGCCGTCAAGATCGGCTCGGCAGGCAAGATCTTCGGGCTGACGGGCTGGAAAATCGGCTGGATGTGTGCAGCACCAGAGCTGGCCCCCCTCGTGTCACGCGCGCACCAGTTCCTCACCTTCACCACGCCGCCTGCGCTGCAATATGCGGTGGCGGAAGGACTGGCACGCGATGATCTGGCGGCGGCCCGGCTGGCGGGATGGTCGCAGGGGCGCACAAGGCTGCTCGACGGTTTGCGCGAAGCGGGCTTTGTCACGCTTCCCAATGCCGCGACATGGTTCAGCTGTGTTGATCTGGCCGCTTCGGGGCTTGCCATGGATGATCGGACGTTCGCGCGGCGCGCGCTGCACGAGGCTTGTGTTGCCAGCATTCCGGTGTCGGCCTTTTTTGAGGAGGAAGCGCCCTCCTCCATCGTGCGGCTGTGCCATTGCAAAGGCGTGGACATGCTGGACGAAGCGGTTGCCCGCCTCGCGCGCTTCCGTGCCCAGACTTTGTCCCGCTAGGCGGGCGCTGCGCAGTTCTGGGCGATATATTGGGCGTGCGTGGGCATCTGGTCCGCCGCACGGCCGAGCGCTGCCTCCAGCTTGCCCAGCCATTCCACGCCGTCACGTCCGCGGTGATCGAGCAGCGGATCGGTCCCTTCCGGAATATTGCCCTGCCCGATGTGAACCGCCAGCCAGCTCGGCGCGCCAAACAGGTCTGCATCGCGCGCCAGCAGGCGGCCATAGCGGCGGAAATGTTCGATCTTCCACGTCACGGTATCGGGTACGTCCATCGCGCCGCAATAGCGCCACAGCTCGGTGTCGGTGCGTTCGGTGAGCTTATAGTGCAGGATGATGAAGTCGCGGATGCGCTCAAACTCGTTGATCGCGATGCGGTTATACTCGTCGGTCACCATCGGGTCGAAATCGCGGTCGGGGAAGAGCGCGAGCAGCTTTGAGATGCCTGCCTGAATGAGGTGGATCGAGGTCGATTCCAGCGGCTCCATGAAGCCGCCGGAGAGGCCGATGGCGATGACGTTCTTGTTCCAGAACAGATTGCGCCGCCCTGTCACGAAGCGCAGCGGCTTGGGATCAGCCAGCGCCTTGCCGTCGAGATTGGCGAGGAGCTTTTCCGCCGCTTCGTCATCGCTCAGGAAGTTGCTGCAATAGACATAGCCATTGCCGGTGCGGTGCTGGAGTGGAATGCGCCACTGCCAGCCCGCCTCGCGCGCGGTGGAGCGGGTATAGGGCGTGAACTCGCCTGCCTTGTCGCACGGCACCGCCATGGCGCGGTCGCAGGGCAGCCAATGCGTCCAATCCTGATAGCCGGTTTCCAGCGCGCCTTCGATGAGAAGCCCTCGGAAGCCCGAGCAATCGACGAACAAATCACCTTCAATCGTCGTCCCGCCTTCGAGCGTTACGCTTTCGACAAAGCCCGTCTCGCCCACCTGCGACACGCCCGAAATCTTGCCCTCGATGCGCGTCACCCCGCGTTGTTCGGCATAGCCGCGCAAGAAGCGGGCATAGAGCCCGGCATCGAAATGATAGGCATAGTCGAACGTTGACAGCACGTTGCGCGGATCGGGTGCTGGCTGCGCGAACTTGCCGCGCTTGGCAGCCGCCCAGGCCATGCAGAGATCGTCCAGATCAGGCGCTACGCCCTTCTTGTGCGCCTCGAGCCAATAATGATGCATCGAGACGATATCGAAATTGCGGCCATAGGTGCCGAAGGGGTGGAAATAGCTGTGATTCGTCTTGCCCCAGTCGACGAACTGGATGCCCAGTTTGAACGAACCTTGCGTCGCACGGATGAAATCATTCTCCGCAATGCCCAGCGTTTCATTGAAGGTGCGGATCGGCGGGATCGTCGCCTCGCCAACGCCAACCGTTCCGATCTCGTCCGACTCGATCAGTGTGATCGTGCAGTTCGCCTGCACCGAATTGGCGAGCGCGGCCGCCGTCATCCAGCCTGCCGTCCCACCGCCGACAATCACGATTGACCTCAATGCCCGGTCATTGCGCATCGCACTCTCCCTGTCCCTTGGCCCGATGATGGATGTGGGACTCAAGCTTCTCTACAAACAGCAATTGCAATCGATTGTCTTCACGTCAACGCCGAAGAAACACTCAATAGCCTGGCGTCCGGATATCAAGCGCAATCACGAGGCGCTCGCCATCGTTAAACGGAACGGTTCCGTGCCACATGGTCGACGGGAATATCGCGATACGGCCAGGCTGCGGCTCAATGTGGCGATAGGCCTCAAGCCCGGTTTCGAGTTCGACGGGCGGCGTCCCAAAGGCGATGTGCCCCGCAGGCGCCGCACCCATTTGCCCAGCGCCCGGGAGCGAAATGTAGAACGCCGTGCTCAACCATCCCTTGGGGTGGGTGTGCGGCACATTATAGCCTTGCTGCAGCAGCCGGACCGACCAGCTCCCTTCGATGAGAAGATGGCCGCGTGGCACCCCCAGAAGCGGATGCCCCTCTTCAACAGCGGGAAGGTCCGCCACATAGCCGCGAATGGCGTCCAGAAGCTGCGCCTTCGCCCGCTGGAGGATCGGCTCGTGCCGCAGCAGCACCGAGCGATCAGTCTGCGTGCCGCCGCGCACCGATTGCTCGACATAGGGCTCCTGCGCCACATGGAGGTCGCGCAGCACTGCCGCCAGTTCGCCAAGCTCGCCTGCCGTCAGATCGACCTCACGCGGCTGGATGAATTGCTCGGGACGGTCGAGCCATTCAGCGCGGGCGTCGCCCATCATCCGCCATGCAATCGACAGATAGGGCCAGAAGAGCGGCGCGGATGGCTTTGCCGTCAGCGGCAGTGCAATCGTCTCTGCCTCGCGCGCCCGTCCCTGCCGGACGAGATAGCGGATGCGGCACAAATTGGTGACGTCGCCCTCGATATGCGCCGCACGCGGGAACAGCGCTTCTGCGCTCGCCACATCGCCCGATTCCGCCGCTACGAACAGCCGCCCGGCAAGGATGCCTGCGGTTTCTCCCAGATGCCGCTCGGCGCGATCCAGAATGTCGCGGCTCGCCGCCCAATCCCGCGTCTGGGCAACTGTGCTGAACCAGGCGAGCCAGAGCTGGGCATTGCCCGGTTCGGCGGCACAGGCGCGCGCATAGCTGGCTGCAAAATGCATCTTGTCGCCGCGCGTCCAGCGCAGGGTCGACAGCCCCTTATGCCCGTCGAGCCAGCCGGGCTGCTGCGCCAGAACCGCATCGAACAGAGCCTCCGCGCCATCGGGATCGCCTTCGCTCGCCATCGCGGCTGCGCGGTTGCGCAAAACTTCCGGGTTGGACGGCATGGCCTGCTGGGCGGCAGCGAACAGCCCGGCAGCGGGATGCCCCAGTTCATAGCGTGTCTGCGCCTGCCCGAAGACGAGGCCAGGCTCG
>ENA-UOYA01004723-UOYA01004723.1-activated-sludge-metagenome-genome-assembly--contig:-NODE-4723-length-11203-cov-4.323735_pt1 | contig 11203 bp, 10 predicted proteins | sample MGYA00238163_ERZ764804 | MGnify/ENA primary metagenome ERZ764804 (study PRJEB28919, sample SAMN05720223) | activated sludge metagenome | isolation source: Anaerobic digester | place: Hong Kong...
TGGGTATTTAGCCATCTGAGTGGTGAGGGAATAATAGATCTCCCCTCACCTTATCGGACACATACACTCGTAAAGAAGATACTGCTTGGAAGACTCTACCCATCTACGATTAAACGATTGTGTGAACAGTACAGGTTTGTCCACCGCAATACGATCTATAGTGCAGATGATTTGCAAAGCAATTTTTCCAAGATGATACTCGCTGCTGATACTCCTGATTACAATCCGCTCATATACCTAAAACCCCGCCATAAAAAAGAGTACTACAAAATGGTATATGACGGACAGGGGACGTTCAAGTACGAACGAAAAACACCCCCAAAAGTTGGATTTTACCTCTGGTTAGAATCACTCGAGCCAGAACTTGGATCGCAAATCGCAATTACGCTGATCAATTCGTTATCCAGATATTGTTTCTCTGCACCAGGAAAGCAGCCACCTGGCTCATAAAAATAGTGATGGGATATAACAGGAAAATTCCTGATTTACTCAAGTAAAATATCCCATGCCTGGTCACGATATGCTTCCATAACATAGGGGATGCCTGATACTTCTGCCGCTTCAGGGGTCAGTGCCATCAGATCATTTCTGCTTACTGACTTTAACGAGAAGTTCCTACTGCCGGCCATGATCTGCTGAAGACCTGTCCTGAACTTTTGTGCATAGGTATAAATGCCGATTGCCCCGACTGGAATCTCGCTTAAGCGATTTCCATACTTTTCTTTCAAGGTTTCATAGGTCACAAAGAGCTCAGGAATCGTTGAACCATATTTGGAGACCGTCTTTGGTAGTTCTCCATCCTTGATCCACTTCTCAATATTCTTTCCTACCATTCCTGGGATCATCAAGGCCCGACCCATACAGACTGCCTTAAAGTAGGGGGCACCCATTGCAAGTGCTTTGAATGCATTTGCTTCATCGGCAAACCCACCGGCAATGGCGAGATCTGGAACACGCATTCCTTTCTTCTTTAATGCCTCAGCCATCTGGTACGCAAGCGACTGGAGATAGAACGTTGGAATACCCCACTCATTCATCATCGGCCATGGGCTCATACCGGTTCCACCTGGTGCTCCATCGATGGTTAAAAGGTCAATCTTTGCTTCTGATGACCAGCGAATCGCCATAGCAAGTTCCTTCATGGAGTAAGCCCCGGTCTTTAACGTGACACGCTTAAACCCGATGCCACGCAGACGGTCGACTTCCTCGAGAAATCCTTCCTTAGAGACAAAACCAAGTCTTGAGTGCCGCTCAAACTCCTTAATTGCTCCATCCTTGAACGCTGCGATATTATCACTCTTGGTGGGATCAGGAAGAACAATGTATCCGCGTTTTTTAAGTTCCTGTGCCCTTTCAAGGTTTCTTACCTTGATCTCACCACCTATGCACTTTGCACCCTGTCCCCATTTGAGCTCGATGGTCTCAAGATTATGCTTGGAGGCAACGTACTCAGCGGTACCAAGTCTGGTATCTTCAACATTCATCTGAACGAGTAACTCTCCATAGCCCTCGTGGAATTTTTTATAGGTGTTAATTCTCCGATCCATCTCTGGTGAGGAGACAACCTTCCCATCAGAACCCAGCTTCAGTTCAGGATCGACACCACAGACATTTTCACCACAAACTAGCGTGATGCCCGAAATGGCTGCTCCAACGGCAAAGTGCTCCCAGTTGATTCGTGCAATATCAGTAGAGCCCAATGCGCCGGTGAAGATCGGGACGCGCATTTTTACTTTGATATCCCATCCATATTCAGTCTCAGTATTGACATCCTCAAATACTGCCGTATCTGGGTTTGCTGCAACACCAGCAGGAAGACCATTTGCTCCTTGTGCATATCCCTGAATATTTAGGTGAGAGTAATCGATCGGGTAGTTCTTGTCTGCCCCTGCAGTGACCTCACCAAAAGGCCCGGGATACAGAACTTCTCTTCCCCGAAATGACGCAAGCCATATATCACAGGCGCCTTTGCACCCGTCCACACAGCGGGAACACATACCCGACATCGGAACTACATCACGTGAACGGTTTACAGTCCCGACAGCCTCATTGGAATTAGGACGTTTAAGATTCATGATAACTTCTCCCTTTGCACAGATTTACACCTGTACCGGATGAGATTGTCCGGTCATTCTCCGAACAAGCTATCGTTCGTTGTCAACTGTATAATCTCTTTCCTTCCGTGTCTCTTAAAATATATTTGGAAAGTCTTTATGTGGAAAGTAAGAAGGAAATAGATTATCAAATAAACCACGGCACATATCAAACACCTGTATCTTAAAATATGAACAAAGATAATCACCATTCATGCCCCCAAAAGTAAAGATGACTGGCACATCAGCACATGGCATGAATCCAGCAGTTGAAAAAGCACTCAATGAACAGATCAATGCAGAATTTTACTCTGCATATCTGTACCTCTCCATGTCATCCTGGTTTGACTCAATCGGTCTACGCGGATTTGCTACGTGGGAACGAGTTCAAGCAATGGAAGAACGAGATCATGCATTAAAGATATTTGACTACGTGCTGGCCCGTGGCGGTCGGGCTATTATGCAACCCATTGCTGCCCCACCAACCGAATGGATGGATCCAAAAGATGCGTTTGAAACCCAGATGGCCCATGAAATCAAGGTCACCGGCCTTATTAATAATCTTGTAAATCTATCAATGGATGAAAAAGATCATGCAACCGTGAACTTTTTACAGTGGTTTGTAAATGAACAAGTAGAAGAGGAAGAGAATGCACGAACAATCCTGGAGCAATTGAAGATGATAAGCCAGGAGAAAGGTGCCGGATTGTTATACATGCTCGACAAGGAACTTGGGACGAGAGTGTATACCCCACCTGTTCCTCAAAATTCTTAAATTTCTTGCACCTCTATATGAGCATCGGATTAAATGGATTTTTATTTTCCAAGGCGTACCTGCCACGGGAAAGTGATCGTACCGATCATGTGTGTCGTGTATCTCAATATTTCTTAAAAGCAATTATGGGATCATACTCTAACCAAATACCTATGCCTCGAGTATTGTCTGAAGAGGATATACGCCTCCTTAAGATTCTCGCACCAGAATTCTCAGGTGAAATCTGCAATGGATCTGGGATGCCATATCGTTCAATTCTGCCACCAATCGCTCATCATTATGCTACCAGTACTGACGATTTCAAAGCACGAATAAATCGATTAAATTCGGATGAGATTCAGTACCTCGTGGATCTCATCATAACCGGAAAAGAGAGTCTGCATTGTCTTCCACTGGAGTGCTATGACTTTTTCGAGGGGAAAGTGATGGAAATTCTTGGAAAAGAGGTTGCCTCCCAGTTGCGGAGACTGTACGCCATAACCTGTGAATAAAACTCATGCAGTATGGCAATATAGAAGAGTGGCAGAACCATATATATGGAAAAACGGTTTTTGTTCATCACCTTGATTCTTCTCATCGGTGCAGTCAACTTTGCTCAGGGATATATCATCAGTCTTGATGCCCCAAAGACCGTCATCAAAGGAAACCCTCTTGTGGTTACGGGAACCACAACCTTTCCTGAGGACTCGTACTTTGACCTCGTCCTTTTTTATTCAAAATATACGGCAAACGAAGTTGCCCGGACGAGAGTAATTGTTGATAAAACACAACTATTTCGGGCTGATTTTGACACCCGCCATCTTGAACGGGGCCAATATAAGGTTGAGGTCCACAACATAGTATCTGGAAACGAATTGTTTGTCGAACGGCAACTCGGCTCATCATCAACCATACGCCGAATCGTTCAGATCGAAGATCGTTCTGATGAGATCACGATAACCTCACCATCCACTCAACCACTTACCCAAGCATTGACCATAAGCGGAAGAATGAGGGGTGTAGGTGACAGCGTCCTTACCATGCGGATCTTTGGACCTGATACGTTCACGTACGGGCCTGTCCAGGTAATCACGAGGAAAGGATTTGCAGACACGTCAGGAGATTTTTCCGCAACCATCCCGGTTTCACTGCCAGGAGAATACCATGCGGGAATTTCTGATAAAAATGGTTATATTGGGGAGTACACGTTCATTGTTACCGAAGACACCCCTGAACAAACACAGACAGCCCTCCCCAAACCAACCGCTGAAGAAACGCAAGAACTGGTAATCTCGGTTAAAGACACTCCCTTCTCATCACCAACACCCACTCCCACTAAACAGGCAGGTATCGGGACACCAGGGATCATCGTGCTGATGACATGTCTTGTTCTGCTCCTGGGGAAGAAAAAATAATTGTCTGAAAATCTATCCCACTACCTCTATGAACTCAATATTTCCCACACTTTCATTTCCAGGAAAACCGGGATCAATGTGCATGAGAGGCCATGCGGGGGTTGACACATTTTTTGCAAAGAGATCTACCAAATATTTTGGTAACTCTTTTCCATCACGTTTGTCAGCTATGAGATACGCTGGAGAGTCTGCAATCATCTTCCATGGAATTTCAGCCGTATACCCATCCTGACCAATGATCTTGACAGATGCATCATCAGGAGGTATGATCTCCTGGGACAAGAGAAGATCTGATATGGTTATTCCCTCAAACGTTCCCACCTTTGTCGTCTTTTCCGTACGATACTGCGCGGCCAATTTGTTCCATTCATCTTTGGTAACGAGTCGCTCGATACCCAATACGCCAATGTGAAGAGTCCAATCATCTGTTGTTGATACATCAATTGCTGTGATCTGCATCACTGCTTTTTCCGGATGGGCTGAACCAATAACGAGGACAGGGCCAGACACATCATCTACAATCAGATAGGTGTTGTTCTTTGCAATCACCTGATATGGCACATCGAAAAGAGTATTTCCTGCAATGTGGACAATATCACCAGGCCCCAACGTTTTCTTCCCATCGCACAACGCAAGAACTCGCCAAAGAGCTGCACCCTGATATGGCTGATCATCGAGCATAATTGGGACTCCTTTCTTTTCGATGATACTGTTTATATCATCGGCCCCAACTGATATCGTACCATCAGGGCCGGTAAGGGTGATACTCCCTTCACCCGCCTGTGCGGCATACATTGCAGAGATCAAAGCAAGACACACCAATAATCCAACGAAAGAAAACCGGCTATACATGCATGATACTAACACTCATTCTAGATATACTCATCCCGCCCTTTGAAATGGGAGAGAAAACGTGAATATTATTGCATTATTTATCAAAAATGACCTATTGCTTCATTAATTAGCAATACCACTCAAAAAAGGGTTCATCATTGGTGATGATACAGCACGTGAGATCTCACGATGATCCAAACAGGTTACTTTCAGGCATGAAGTCTTGATTCAATAAACACCTTTCCAACCTGCAGAGCTTCATCTATTTTGGAAACATCAGGTCCACCGCCTTGTGCCAACGTTGGCTTTCCACCACCTTTACCACCAAGCACTGCACACACAGCAGCGATAAGATCACCAGCCTTGATATCTTTATGCCCTGATGATACCACTACCCGTGCTGACTCCCCACCTGCAATAAGAATTGAAATGCCTCCCTTGTCTGATATTCGGGTTGCAACCTTAACCAACTCAGGATTGGGAAGATCCAGGCGTTTTATGAGGAGAGAGACACCATTACAATCAATAGTCTCCAGATTTTTAATCTCCATCTCACTAATTCGTGCTGAAAGGCGTTCTATCTCCTTTCTCTGTTCTTTCCATTCCTCAAAGAACCGTTTTGCAGACGCAGGAAGTGCCTCTACCTGGACTGAAAACGCTTCAGCGGTTCGATTTAAAAGATCCTCTTGGTGATGCTTGTGTTGGATTGCTGCAAGCCCTGCTGCAAATTCTAGGCGTTCTACACCATCCTGGACATGTTCGACGCGGATGATGGAAATGGGACCTACATCACCCGTATGCGCACAATGCGTTCCTGCACATGCTTCAATATCACCTGCAACCTTAACGACCCGGATCCGTGAGCCTGGAGGAACACCACCTTGGTACAAGCCAAACCCATATTTCTGTTCTGCATCGGTTCGATCTTCCCAAGCAATTGAGGTAGCACTATTTGCCATTACAAGTCGATTTGCAACGACCTCTATCTTTTTCAGCTCTGCTGGAGTGATGTGCTTGTAATGCCGAATATCGATTCGGGAGCTGTATTCACCTTTCTGTGCTCCTGCCTGGTGAATATGGGCACCAAGCACTTCTTTTGCAGCATAGAGGAGAATATGTGTTGCGGTATGATGCCTCATCAGGGACAACCTGCGATCTTCATCGAGAATGCCCCGAATCATATCTCCTTTTCTTACAATTCCCCCGCTAATCCGATGAAGAATAGACTCACCAATTTTTATAGTGTCACACACCCGAACCGTAAGACCATCAGGAGTAAGGAAAAGGCCTGTATCACCTGGCTGTCCTCCTCCTTCAGGATAAAAGAGTGTTTGGTCAAGGACGACATACTCGCCATCAAAAATATCAAGTACACGGCCTTCAAACTCCATGGAACCCGGCCGTTCGTAATATAACTTTCTTGTTTCGGGAAGATGAGCAAGCCGATCGAAATAATCAAAAAGTGGATTCCTCTCTTCAACCTCCTCTGACTCAGAGTGCATGCTCGCAATCCGCGAGTAAAAATCATCCGGAAGATCAACAACCGCACCGTGAGCAGTTGCAAGATCCTTTACCATATCTGGCGGTACCCCATGAGAATCATACAGAGTTACAATCTCTTCAAGCGGAATCTTTTCACACTTTTTCTTGTATATTTGTGCCAAACGTTCTACAGTTCTCGCACCACGTTCCATGGTCGTGCGGTACTTCTCTACTTCACGCTCAACAATTTCCCTGACCACATCCAGATCCTGTTCAAATTTAGACGGGCCAATGATCTTCATCTGACGTTCAATCAGATCACCGAGCGAATCATCTGACAGATCGAGATCACGCATCATCCGAAGAGTACGCCTGATGACCAACCTGGCAAGATAGCCATCCTTCGCATTTGAAGGGACAATACAATCACCAAGCATGTACGCGAGACACCGAGTATGATCCACAATGGCATAGACGTTCTCAACCGGTGCAATCATCTTTTCCAGTTTATCAGTTGGGATACCAATCTTCTCGGCGACCTTCTGCCTCAGCTCAAAGATCCGGTGCCCAGATATGTCCATCAGACCAGCAAATTTAGCATTTTCACCAAGAATGCGTATGAAGTCCGGATCATGGAGACGGTGACCAAATCCCGCCTCCTGCATGACATGACTGACCATCTCTGGAAATACGGCATCATAAATTGTTGGAGAACCCTGGGAGGCCCAAACAAACCTTTCAAGACCATAACCAGTATCAACAATTCGAAGGGTCATCGGATAATAGGGAGTTCCTTCAAGCTCGATTGGCGGTTTATCGGTCTTCTGTTTCCCAAGGCTCATGAACACAAGGGTAGCAACCTCAAGGCCTCCAATGAGTACCTCAACGCTTGGACCAGCATTTCCACCCCCTATCCATGGGTGTTCTTTATATGTCACCATCTCCTTTTTGGCGCCAAGGGTCGCGAGAAATTGATCACACAGCTCAACCGTGCGATCCTTCCAGTAAATCTCTTTTTCATCTGAGTTAAATGCGTGATGGGCCATCATCTCAAAACAGGTCAGATGCCGTCCGGACCGCCCGACCGAATCAAGATCATTTAACCGAATACAGGGCTGAGAGATCGTAAGGGGGTTTGCTGGGGGTGGAACAATGCCACTCGTTACGAACGGTTGAAAGTCAGCAATAGATGCAATGGTCAGGTAAATATCATCACGCCATCGTGCTGCAACAGGATATCGACCAATCCGAGTGTGACCCTGCCTTTCAAAAAATGAGAGGTATGATTCCCGCATTTCATCCACGGTATGTGGTCGAAAGATCGAGTTTCCAATAAACTGGTATGGTTCGCAGGGAGCATCCCCGCACACGGTTCGATCGGGATCACGAGTCCAGAATGCTTTGCCACAGGAAGTACAGATGTTCCGGGTCAAACCTTCCGACTTAAAATATTCAAGCTGATATTCATTTTCCATCATGAGGATTGCCTGCGATGCCTTAGATATCCGTTTGTATTCTATATGGGTTAATTCCCTGATCTTTAAGATCCTCGTAATACCACAGATCAATGAGCTCATACCTGCCAGTAGCTCGTGCTATGAGTACCGCAAGGGCATGAGCGCAGATACTTCCCCGGTGAAGAAAATCTTCGCAAGAACAGAAATTTCCTTCGACGAGATACTCTCCAGTCTCACCTACGACCACAAAAAAATCACGATATCGTTTAACACGATTGCCATCGACTATCTCAAGAGCTTTTTTCCCACGGTGCCGATAATATCCTGCGATTCGCTTACGCATTCGCTGATCAAGTATATTGGATTCATATAAATCCTCAAGCGGGCTCGTCATGAACGGATGTGCATACGTGGCATGTCGTCAATGTACTCCCACCCATACCGCTCGGCGAGAACGCGCATTGCAGGTGATTCAAGTGCATAATGAGTCGACTCGAGCAGGAGAAGGGGTGATGATCGGTAGACCGAATGCTTCAGTTCGGCAGAGAGAAATGCATCTGCACCAAGTTTTTTCGCTTCCATGATAAGAGAACTGTCAAAACCAGAACCCGCAACTATTGCAAGTCGGTGAATATCGCAGACATCACCCCAAATGCGCAGCGGTGCCTGCAAAATCCGGATAATCTCATCTAACGAGCGGGTACAGGATCCCACGAGACCAAGTGGCATCGGATAGCGATCGATAAGACCCAATATATCTGCAAGGATATCATTTACTCCACCGGGTGCATGATCCCAGTTGGTATGCATGACATAGACATTCATCTCCGAACGAAGAATCATCGAGAATAAAGTAGCATAATCTCCCGTTATCGAGGTCAGAGGTGTCCAGATGGGTGTATGGTGAGCGATGAGCAGATCAGTCCCATTCTCTATTGCCCGACAAACAACTGCATCGGTCACATCAAGACAAGTACTTACCTTACAGATACGTTCTTTGCCTTCAATGATCAGGCCAATCTTTCCAGTATCAAATGGCTCAGCTAATTCGGGTGGTGCCAATTCGGCAAGAAATGCTAAAATCTCATCGCGTGATCGATACGGAGTATTGCGATGATCTAACTTCATGTACTGAAATTGGAGACAAGCCTGAAAATGATTGCCAATTTACGTATCCAATACATCAAGGACTCTTAATTCATCTTCCCCTTCTTGGATCTGACCCTGACAAATGCGGACGGCTGCTCGAATAAGTCTTGCTATCCGTACATCGTCAGATCCTGGATCTCCACGTTCAATAATTTGGGCAACGAGATCAAGTGCTTCATCATCTGCCGCCGCCTGCATAAGGGCATAGGCATGAGCAACATATCGTCCACACTTCCCAGGTTTAAATCGATGAACTTTATGATCAGACGCAAACCAGTCCTTGTGATAGGTAATACGCCATCCAATCACATTCAGTAACTGACCAGACTGATCAAAGACCATCCACTCAGGAGGGGAAGTGAGGAGGATCTTCTGCAGCAATTGAACCGCTATATCCATATCTCCATCTTGCTTTGATACTTCATTCAGAGCTTTTTGAAACAGTTGATGGAGAAATGAGGGATGTGCTGAGCAGAATGGTGGCGCAATCCTCCCCGCTATCATGTACCAAAGATCTGCTACATAATCAGTGACTGACATCCTACCCTTTCTCTGCCTTCTCTTCCTTCATCACATATTTTGCAATTAAAAATACAATCGCTGCAATGATTACGAAGTTAATGCATTCAGCTGCAAAAGGACCTATGCCAAGCTTAATAGGACCTATCGCTAAAATTGCCTCTCTCCAATCTCCAGAGGGAGTAAAGATGCTGATCACCGGCATGATAAGATTGTCGACCAATGATTTTACCAAAGATGTTGACGCAACGCCCATGATAAACGCAATTGCAAGTGAAACCACTTTATACTCTTTTAAAAACTCTAAAAATTCATTAATAAGCGACATACGCATCAGAATTACATCTACGATGAGAACAAAGAAACTTTTCCTCTGCAGATGTTTCATGCTGATGGCTGTTGTTGGGTCGCACAATGAATCGTTCCAAAGCCCTCAACCATTTTCCTGGCTGATATGCCAATAACCGTTCGATCGGGAAAGAGATCACGGAATATTGCAAGTACTCGCTGATCATGCACATCTTCAAATGTTGGAACTAAAACAACGTGATTTCCAATGTAAAAGTTAAGATAACTTGCCGGATATCGGAGCGAATCATCCATCACTGGGCAAGGCATAGGTATGGGAACGACCGTGAGAGGATTATCATCCTGATCAGTTGCTGATGAAAGAATCATGAAATTTTCCCGCAGAAGTTCATAATTATCATCCTCTGGGTTGTTTTCTACAGCACAGACAATCGTGGTTGGATTGACAAAACGGGCGATGTCATCAATATGTCCATCAGTATCATCTCCTGCAATGCCCTTCTCGAGCCAAATAATCTTTTCAACCCCAAGATAGGAACAGAGATACTGTTCGATCTCCTCAGGAGAGAGCTGAGGGTTCCGATTTTTATTCAAGAGACATTGTTTTGTCGTAAGAAGAGTTCCCCTCCCATTTGTGTCAATCGAACCACCCTCAAGAATAATTCCAGGCCTAAATATCAGCATGGAAAACGTCTCAAATAATCCCCTGGTTTTTATACCATCCAAGAGAGGTTCATCATACTTATTCCCCCACGCATTAAACTCCCAAAAAACCGCTGCAGATTCATGGAGAGCTCGATTGGTGACAAAAATAGGGCCATAATCACGAATCCAAACATCAGAGTACGGAACAGAGAAAAACTGGAGAGAATCACTCTGTATCCCTTTGAGAGAGAGAAGATGAGTGACTTTTTCTTTATATGCCAAATTTGGAATGAGAAGCTTTATCGGTTCATTCTGGAGCGATGAAATGATTTTGAGATACGTCTCTTCGACGGCTGCGAGATGTGGAAATGTCAGATCATTATGTGGCCAGGCAAGCCAGACTGCATCATGCGGCTCCCATTCGGCTGGCATATGATACCCACGCTGTGCAGGAGTTTGGATATCATGGGGGAGGACATTACCCGTGACCGCGAGATCCTGGTACGTATCAGGCCTGCGGTTCCTAAAAAATCCCCATCCTTCACG
>ENA-UOYA01004724-UOYA01004724.1-activated-sludge-metagenome-genome-assembly--contig:-NODE-4724-length-11202-cov-25.996232_pt1 | contig 11202 bp, 10 predicted proteins | sample MGYA00238163_ERZ764804 | MGnify/ENA primary metagenome ERZ764804 (study PRJEB28919, sample SAMN05720223) | activated sludge metagenome | isolation source: Anaerobic digester | place: Hong Kong...
CGGTGGCGGCGCATTTGGAGCCGGAGATTTTGCTGGTGGATGAGGTGCTGGCGGTCGGTGATGCTGCCTTCCAGAAGAAGTGCCTGGGCAAGATGGGCGATGTGGCCAAGGAGGGCCGCACGGTGTTGTTTGTGAGTCATAATATGAGCGCCATGCAAACTATTTGCTCGCGCGGACTCTTAATCCAAACAGGGCTATTGATTGATAATGGCGCTATAGGAGATATTGTTCAAGAATATGTCAACCGACTGCAAACACAACAGCATAAGAGTGCTGCTGATCGGCTGGATCGGCGGGGCTTAGGACGTTCAAAGATAATGTCTGTTGACGTGCTGTCACAGAAAAAAGGAGTTTTTGTTGGTGACGAAGTCCAGTTTGCAATTAAGATTAATCGTTTTTTGCAGAATTTATCCTGTATTTTGACAATTTATAATGCTCTTGGACAACGAGTGGCTGTTTTTGATAGCAGTTTGCGTTCAGAGATAGATTATCAATCAAAGGATCTTTCTTTTACTTGTACGATCCCAAATTTGTGGTTATCGCCAGGGAAGTATTATATCAACGTTGCTTTGACCGTTGGTGGCGAGTTTGAAGACCATCTTGAAGGTGCTGCCTTTTTTGCAGTTGAGGAGATGCCTGTTTTGGGAAGGGCATTGCGTAATTATTCTGCTCCGGTTGTTTTTCCTCATGTTTGGAGCGTTCCTGAGGGGGAGTCATAATGCGTATTGGCGTGATTGGTTACTTTGGCCATGGAAATTTGGGGGATGAACGAATTCTTGATACTTATCGTTTTCATATGAAGGAATGGCAGGTTATTCCAATTCATTGTGGCTTTGCTTTTACAGAAGATTGGTTGGCATGGCTAAACACTTTTGATTATTTGATCCTGGGTGGCGGAGGACTGTTTATTCAGGGTGTTTTGCCACCTTTTGACACCTTCCATTTGTGGGGAGATAGACTTTCTACTCCCATTTCGGTTATTGGGTTAGGCGTAGATAGGGTTCCATCACTGCATCGAGACGCTTTACAAGCCCTTATACAGCAGACGCATATGTTTGTTGTACGGGATTTGCAGAGTGCAGAACTGATCAACTCACCGAAGGTCGAGGTTTATCCAGATATGACCTTTGCTTATCCTTTGAAGCAGTCATTAAGACCGCGACCGAATCAAATCCCTGTTTGCGGGATTAATTTGCGTGCCTGCTTGCGAGAAAATTTGCCAGCTTGGCAACAGGTGCTGCAAGAAATTGAAGTTGAAAGGGTAGGGTTGCCTTTTTGGAAAAATGTGGATGTGAACGATGCGGATGTCGTTTTATCTTTAGATGAGAATTGTGAAGAACGTGATGTTATTAATGCTTACCAACAAATTGATTTTCTGGTTGGAACAGCTTTTCATTCAATTGTATTTGCGGTGCAGGCAGGTATACCATTTGTTGCAATTGGGTATGCTTCAAAGGTGAAACGTTTTGTTTCTGATTTGGGATTAGAAAACTGTATCTTAGATGTTAATCAGGCAAATATTTTTTTGCGGTGTTATCAGCATTGTATGGATAATTGGGATGAAATTCGTTCTTGTTTATTGGATCAGGGTAGTCTGGCAAATCATAAAGCATTAGAGATGATGGCAAGGTTGAAGGCCGATATTGCAACTGTGCAGCCAATGGAACAACAGACAAAATTAAATGTGCGCGCTATTGTTATTCGCGAGCCAGGAGACGATTCCTTTTGCTCTCAACAGTTTTGTCAGAATGAAGGATTCGAGATCGAATTTGTTCAAAAGGAATTATCAGCCGAGAATGTGAATTGTGAACAGAACGAGTTTGTGGTTTTAATGCGCTCAGGCGAAGTGTTTGTTCCGGGGGGAATTGGGTATTTGATTAAACAGGATTGGGGCGATGCAGATATTGCTGTCTGCGATGGCTGGACTCAATGTGACAATAAAATAGTAAGCGGTATATCGGCGGAGCGGTATTCTCCGTGTATTATTCGCTCACCAAAGACAAGCAACAGTAATGGTTATAAACATTTTCGCGTTGGATTGTTTTATTGCCTCGAATCCAAGAATGTAATTCAACTGGAAACTGCTTTGCGATATTATTTTGAGGGTCAGATTGAGCAAGCTCAACAAGTGTTAGGCTGTCTTGAAGAAGAGGTTTTTGACTTTGCAGAAATTGTAATGCGTCATTGTGTTGCAATTACAAACTCGTCGGAACAACTGGAAGCGATACTAAAAAGAACGTTTTATGATCTGTTCCGAAAGACCCAATACAAATCTTTTGAGAAGAAATTGATTGCCAGAGTTTGGATGAAAGAGTTTTTTGATGCTTATCAAACAAAACGGATTGAAAGTATATGGCAGTCTTTTGGGCGCAGTGTGGTCAATGATCCGGCCTGGTTATTGAATTTTGGGGTATGGTCTATTTTGTTCCAGGCATTATTGAGGCGGTGGAAGTGAGAAAGTTGTTTCTGGTTGTGTTATTTTTGACGATAGCTTTTTTGTTTATGGCTTTTCAGATGGAAGCGACATGGCAGCCATTGGAATTGCTTTATGAAAGTCCGCAAATTGAGCGGCCTGTAGCTGTTGCGGATCGTTATGGCGGTGCTCATTTGTTTTGGTGGGGATTGACAATGAACCAAGAGAAGGATGAACCAACTGGCATTTTGTACTCTTACTGGGATGGACAACAATGGAGTGTTCCCGTAGATGTGCTGGTTAGTCCAAATCGAGAGCGAGCTTTTTTTCCTGAAGTGGCAATTGATTCTTTGGACACTATCCATGTTGTTTGGGGGGGGGCACGTTTGTATTACAGCTCGGTGCCTCTTGGCAAGGCAGACAACCCGACTTCATGGTCCGCTCCGCTATCTATTGGAGACGATAAATCGGTAGCGTCTACATCCAGTATAGCGGTTGATTCAGAGGATAACTTGCACGTCGTTTTTTCCGAAGCTGGAAGAGATGTATATCACCTAGTATCTTTTGATCATGGTCGCTCCTGGCATCGCTCAGCTGCTGTTTCATCAGTTCCCCAAAATGTCACAACACTGATGCCTCATCTTGCAGTTGATGGCAAAAATTGCGTACATGTTACATGGTCTCAGGCAGCTTTGCCAAATGCGTACCCTCCAGATGGCGTTTTTTATTCTCGTTCTTGTGATGCTGGAGAGAACTGGACAGAGCCTGTGCAATTAGCTGGTCAGAATTATGGTGAATCGAACATTTTGGTTGACCAGAATCAACTGATTCATGTTGTGTATAATGGACGTGTCGGTGTTGGTGGCCGCTACCATCGTTGGTCAAGAGATGGTGGAGAGTCGTGGTCGGACGTTGTTGAAATTATTTCACCACAGGATAGCCCAGCTGGTTTGACAGGCGAACCCTGCGTTGTTGGCGATGCAATGGGACACATTCATTTTATTGGTGCAGATGCATTGTATAGTGTATGGGATGGGGAAAAATGGTCACGATTTGTTTCTCTAAGGAGTCCTTCCCCGCTTTCGTCCTATATTGAATTTCCTACGCTTGTTATAAGCGGTGGAAATCGCTTGCATGCTGTTTTTTGGTATAACCGGGTGCAGCTATGGACAACTTGGAGATTATTGGATGTGCCTGGTTTGCAACTTCCCCGACCTGTTGAATCGGGTTCAACTGTTGATTCAATGATGGATGGTTTGAGCTCAAAAACTCCTACACCTCAGACTTTGACATACAAGGATTCTGGCTTTGAGACTGTTTATCGTGCAACTGGTTGGGAGTTAATAGCTGGCGTTAGCGTGTCGGTATTATTATTGTTGTTTGTTTGTGTGATGTCTGTTCGCAAGAGGGCTTGACTATGAAGGTGGCTTTTTATCCTGAACTTGAAAAATTGTCTGGCAATCCATATTGGGATATGTTGGTAAGTGGATTACAGACGCGAGGTGTTGAAATTGTTTCGGGAGGGAACGGTGGGCGACGCTGGCTGTTGAAAAATCGAGGTAAAGTTCAGGTTTTGCATTTCCATTTTATTCAGCAGTTTTATGGGTATGAAAAAACACGGGCGCGTTTGCCTTGGGTATTGCGTTTTATGACAAATTTGCTTTTGGCAAAGTCATTGGGATATCAAACTGTATTTACTGTGCATGACCTGAGACCAACTTGGCCCTTATTGCCCCGATGGGTTGATTATCTTGGTCATTGGTCAGCAGTTACTCTCTGTAATCAGATTATTGTGCATTGTCGGATTGCCGCCAGATCTATACAGACTATTTATGGAAGAAAAAGCGATATTTGTGTTGTAACACATGCGAATTATTGTGAATACTATCCTAATTCAATTGGTAAACTGGAAGCAAGAAAAATACTTGGGATTGAGGATGGCAGCAAGGTTTTTGGTTTTTTTGGTGGCATTCGTCCTAATAAAGGGGTCGAGCAGCTGATTGATTGTTTTAAACGGACCAATGCCGACAATGCCATTTTGTTAATTGCTGGAAAGTCTTGGCCGCCGTTTGAATACACACAAAATCTTTTGAACCTGGCTCAGGAAGATAGACGAATTCGAATGCAAATTGGTTTTGTGCCAGATGAGCGTGTGCAAATATACTTAAACGCCATGGATTGGGTTGTTTTACCATTTCGAGAGATCTTAACTTCAGGCTCAACCTTGTTGGCCATGTCCTTTGCTCGTCCAGTGATTGCTCCACAAAGTGGTTGTTTGCCTGAGGTTTTGAAGCCAGAAAGTGGCATTCCATATTCCCCAGACCATTTAGATGGCCTATATGAGGCGATGCAGAAAGCATTGGTGATGGATGCTGACAGAATGGGGCAACAAGCATTTGAACAAGTGCGACCTTTTACGCTGCAACGCATGGCAGATGAAACGCTTAACGTGTATTGGAGGGGTAAAAAATGAAAGTGGCTTTTGTACATGGCTTACCAACGGGGGGGGCGCGGCGGTTTTCCTTTTATCAGCTAAAATTTCTTCGCGAACTTGGATATCAGATCGTTGAATTTGCTCCCTCTACTGCAAATGTCAAGCCATTAAATTTCAGACCAGTTGTTGAAAAGCAAGTTTTCTATCCGGATTCGGAACACGAAATGTATTCAAAACGTATTCCGTTACTAACGCCGTATATTCATTCTTTACAAGGTGTTAGAGCCTTGAAAGATCAACAAAGGCTTATGCGTAGAATGGCTACAGACATTGATGCTGCTGGATTTGATTTGGTTTTTGTGGCAGATAGTCTGGTGATGGCTTGTCCTTATGTCTTGAGGTATCTGCAAACACCATCCATTTTTTATTGCCATGGTTTGGAGCGTCCTTATCATCGAGAGAAAAAGAAAGACCTAAAAGAACTTTATTATTGGCCGGCGTATTGGTTGTTTCGCTCTCTGTACGTTGCTGATGAACGAGAAAATGCAAGATTTCCGCGTTTTGTTATTACGAACTCGAAATATTCGGCAGACAAACTATTGGCAATGTATGGTCGTTCGATACAAGTGATTTACCCTGGAATTGATGTAGATTTGTTTCGACCATTGAATTTGGAACGAGAGCCATACCTTTTGTGCGTCGGAGCAATGATTCGTCAGAAAGGTTACCGTTTTTTGGTGTCTGCTCTTTCGCTGATAGAAGAAAAATGGCGTTTACCGTTGCTTATTGTAGCAAACTCTGTAGATGCGGAGGAATGGAAAATTGTGCAAAAAATGGCAAGCGAACGTGGTGTGCAACTTGAGCTGCAGAAGATTGAGGATGACGAGCAATTGGTTCAGGTCTATAACCGTGCAAAAGCTTTTGTTTATGCACCTTACAATGAAGCATTAGGGCTTGCTCCATTGGAGGCAATGGCCTGCGGAACGCCAGTTGTAGCTGTTGGTGAGGGGGGCGTTGTTGACGTAATGGCTAACAACATGGAATATGTGACAAAACGCGATGAAGTTGCTTTTTCACAAAAAATACAAGAAGTTTTACAGGAACAAGATAGACAGAACTTAAATTTGCGAGATATTGTTTGTCAAAAATGGAAATGGCAGTCTTCGATAGAACGTTTAATAAAGTTTTTTGTTTGTGCAACGACGACCAAAGGTTGTTAGTCAATATATTTTTGAGAATACTGCGATTTTAAGGCATTAAAGGATTGAAGATGACGATAACTAAACCATATGCGTCTGTGATTATTTTAGTGAAAAACGGATTGCCTTATATCAAAGAATGCTTGGACGCTGTGTTTTGTCAGGATGTCCCCTGGCCTTTTGAGGTTGTAGTGATTGATTCTGGCTCTCAGGATGGTTCTTTGGATGTGATAAAGCGAACTCCTGCAAGGCTGATAAACATACCTCCTGAGGAGTTTAACCATGGACGTACGCGAAATTTGGGGGCGGACATTGCTTTGGGAGAGTACTTAATTTATCTTGTGGCAGATGCTACACCGGTTGGAAAAGATTGGATGTTGAACCTTGTTCGTGCCGCGGAGATTGAGGGCGTCGCTGGTGCATATAGTAGACATTTACCGCGCCCTGAGCATTCTTTATTGACTAGAACTTGGGTCTTGAGGTGGCATAATCAAACGGAAAGGCTTATTAAGAGCTACCCGCAAAACTATCAGTCTCTTTCCCCTGAGGACCGTTTCCGAATAGCGTTGTATGATGATGTTAGCTCCTGCATGAAAAAAAAGGTTTGGGTAGATTTTCCTTATGGTGAATTTACTTGTGAAGATGTTGAATGGAGTGATCGAGTATTGGCAGCAGGGTATAAGATCGTTTTTGAGCCTACATCAATAGTGCTACATTCTCATCAACGCTCGCTGAAAAGTGATTTAAAGAGGATTTATGTTCATAGCAAGCAATTATATAAGTTCTTTGGTCTTAGTCCAATCAAAAATTTCGCTCAACTCTTAAGAACTTGTTTATGGGTGATTAAAGATGGCTTTTTATTAGCCTGCCAAAGTAACTTAAGTTTAAAAGATAAATTGAGCATAATTTTGCAGACACCCGGATATTCAGCTAGAGCAATAGCGGAATATCTTGGCCCTAGGTCTGAAGATTTGAGGCGGAGATTTCGTTGGTACTCTGGTTTAGATCAATGGTTAACAAGAGGAATGAAATGAGAATCTTAATTTTGACCAATTATTATCCTCCGTCTACACATGGTTGGGGATATATGCAGCTGTGTGAGGAGGTTGTAAACGGCCTATCAAAGCGTGGTCATGCTGTTGCTGTGTTAACGAGCACTTATGGAGCTAAAGGATCACAGCTCCATTCTTATCCGGTTTGGCGTGATCTTCAAATTGATCCAGATTGGAACATCTCACAGTCGGCTGCTGTACGTTTTTTCTTTGGTCGTCATGGCCGTGAGCGGTGTTCAAGCCAGGCTTTACGAACAGCGATAAAAAATTTTCATCCCGAGATAATTTTTGTCTGGCATGCAATAGGTCTGTCGCGACAAATGCTGGCAGAGGCGGAAAACTCAGACATTCCGGTTGTCTATTATTTAGCGGGTTATTTGCCGGAACTTCCAGACGAGTATATGGCATATTGGCAATCACTGCCTCAGCGTCCATTGACCCAATGGTTAAAGCGTCCGCTGGCGCGCGTGGCGTTGGCTATGTTGCGTCATGAGGGGCGACCAATTCATCTACACTACAAGCGTGTGATTTGTGTCAGTAATTTTGTGCGTTGTTATTTACAGGAAAAAGGCTTAATTGCGGGTGATGCAGTTGTGATTTATAATGGTGTAGATACAGATGTTTTCCGTGCTACTCGGCAGCGTTTGTTTAAGGATCGTCCAATGCGTTGTTTATTGGCTGGCAGGGTTGCTCCTGAAAAGGGTGTTCATACTGCTGTTGAAGCAATGGCGCTCTTAAAACAAATGGGGCTGATTAATCAGATGCAGTTAACTGTTTTGGGTAGTGGCCCGCAAGACTATGCGACGCAATTATATCGGCATGTCAGAGAAGCTGAATTGCAAGATAAAGTTCTATTTGAACCGCCGGTAGAACGAAGTCGCTTGCCAGCTATAATGGATGAATATGATGTACTTTTGCTACCTTCAGAGTATGATGAGCCGTTAGCGCGCTCAATGCAGGAGGGAATGGCGATGGGGTTGCTGGTTATTGGTACAGTTACTGGGGGAAGTGGTGAGCTGTTGTGTGATGGACAGACTGGCTTGGTATTTGGAGCGGGACGAGCGGATGAGATGGCGGATCGGTTGAGACTAGCGTTGGAGCAGCCTGAAGTTTGTCAGCGTCTCGCTCAGAAAGCACAAAAAACAGTAGCTAATCAATTTACCATCCAACACACGATTGAGGAGATAGATAATTACTTGCAGAAGGTTTTAACATCATGATGTTAAGCATTATCATTCCAACCTATAATCGTCCGGAGAGCCTGTTGCGACTGTTGGAGAGCCTGGCAGCACAGCGAGATGTGGATTGGAGCGCGGGCGAGGTGATCGCTGTCGATGATGGATCGAGCGTTTCGTATGAGGCGGTGCTTGTGGGGCGAGACTGGCCGTTTCGCTTTCGTCTGCTGCGGCAGGAGAATGGCGGTGAGGCGCGGGCGCGCAACACCGGCGCAGCACAGGCGAGGGGGGGATTGTTGCTGTTCCTGGATGATGACATGGAATTGCTGCCTGAGTACGTGTCGGCGATGTGTGCAGAGCATGAACAGCGGCCGGATTGGATCTTGATTGGCAACATGCAAACACCGCTGCAGCCGGATGGGACAACCTTTCAACGCGTGATGGCGGCGCAGCTGACGCCGACGGTGTTTGGTGAGGTGCCTTTCACAGCCATTTTGGCAGGCGTGCTGGGCGTTTCGGCGGCTTTGTATCAAGCGTTGGGGGGAATGCAGGCAGTGCCAGATGCCGAACGCGGCCTTTGGACGGATTTGGATTTTGCTTACCGGGCCTATCAACGACAAACGCGTTTTTACCGAGTGCAAAGAGCGGTTTCATTGCATCATGACGCGATGATAAAGGATTTTGAAACAGCCAGTCGGCGTTATTACCGGATTGCGTTGTTAGCGCCGGCGCTGTTTGCTCGTTATCCTGAATTGAAGATGTATGTGTCAGCATTTACTGATATGTCGCCGTTTGAATGGGGTAAAGATTCTTTGAGACTTGGGTTGCGCAAATGTTTGCGTCGGTTAAGTTCGTCAAAGTTGGTCGATTGGTTATTAAGAAAATGCATAGTTTTGTGTGAGCGGCTTAAGTTGCCTAGCCTTGACTTTGTGCTTGTGTGTTTGTATCGCTGGGCGATGGGCGCTTACCTCTACCGTGGTTATCATGATGGATTAAAATTGTTACAAACAACGGAACTTCCATCTGACAGAAGTTGAGGACTTTTATGGAATGGAAAGCACTGATTCGTCCATTGTGGCGCAGGTTGAGCCTGCGATATTTGGGCCTAAAGAATGTGGGACGGGCTGTCTATGTCCATCCAACGGTGCAAGTGGAATATCCGGCGCGGATTTGGCTGGGGGATGCTGTGCATGTGCATTATCACAGCGAGTTGCGCTCTGGTCAGGATAGCAAAATTCAGCTTGCCGATGGCTGTCGGATTGGCCCGTATGCAATGTTGCTGGCGAACGAAGGATATTTGAAGATGGGCTGCAACGGCTATGTGGGGCCGTTTTCGATTTTGCGCGGTGATGGTGGATTGGAAATTGGCTGTGATGTGCTGATTTCGCCACAGGTAGTGATTATGACAGCTAATCATGCTTTTGAGGATTGCATGCATCCAATTCGACAACAAGGTGACGTGCGCGAGGCGGTTGTGATAGAAGATGATGTATGGTTGGGGACGGGCGTTAAGGTCATGGCGGGAGTGCGGATTGGACGCGGGGCTGTGGTGGCAGCAGGTGCGGTGGTAACAAAGGATGTGCCGCCTTTTGCGGTTGTGGGTGGTGTACCTGCCCGGCTCATTCGCTTTCGTCAAGGGGGGCGTAATGAGAGGTGAACAGGCCTTGCTGCCGCGTTCATTGCTGCTCTGGATGGTTCCTGGGCTGGTGCTGCTGTTGGCGGTTGGCCTGAGCTGGCGCGGTGGGCGCAGCTCGCTGCTGCTGGCACTGTTGCCGCTTCTGCTGTTGCTTGGGCTGGCGGCGGTGCGCCGCCCCGGATTGACCTTGACGGTGTGGCTGTTGGCGGCCCTGACGCTGCGTTTTGAGCTGGGCACCGGCACGCAGACGACGCTCAACCTGGCGGTGTTGGGGGCGGGTGGGCTGTTTGGCCTGCACGTGCTGCGCGGCTTGGTCTCGCAGCGCTGGGCTTGGCGGCGGACGCCGGCCGACCTGCCGCTGTTTTTGCTGGTGCTGGTGGCGCTGTTTTCGCTGTTGGCCGGTTTTTTGCCCTGGAATGCGTTTGCCGGGCGGGCGAGCCTGGCTTCGCAGGTGGGCGGCTGGGCGGTGTTCGCGCTTTCGGCGGCGGCGTTTTGGCTGGCGGCGCAGCAATTGGATGCGACCTGGCTGCGGCGGGCGGTGACGGGCTTTTTGGCGCTGGGTGGGCTGTATTTGGTGGGGCGGGCATTGGGGATTGGTGGGCTGGTGCGCCTCCTGGCGCCGGGGGCAGATGGCAGCCTTTGGTGGGTGTGGTTGGCGGCACTGTCGGGCGGGCTGCTGCTGTTTGCGCGCCGCCTCTCGAGCTGGGCGCGATTGGGACTGGCGGCGCTGTTGGTGCTGAACGTGTGGGTCGGCTGGCAAAATCGCAGTTGGGCCTCGGGTTGGTTGCCGGTGTGGGCAACGCTGGCGGTGTTGGTGTGGCTGCGCAAGCCCTGGTTGGGGGCGGCCTTGACGCTGATTGGAGGGATTGGCATTTGGCTGTTGGCACAGGGCCTGCCAACTGAATTGTTTGCAGCGGATGCCTACAGTGTGGATACGCGCCGCTTGGCCTGGCAGATTCTGGTGCCGGCTGTCTGGAATAGCAATGCGCTGTTGGGCTGGGGGCCCTCCAATTATTATTTTTACACGCCTGTGTATCCGATTTTGGGCTATTACGTGTCGTTCAATTCGCATAATCAGTATGTGGACTTGTTTGCGCAGGTGGGTTTGTTGGGGGTGGGCTTGTTTGGATGGGCTGTGACGGCGTTGGCGGTTTGGGCGCTGCGCTTGCGACGGCGGGTGCAGAGCGATTTTGGGCGGGCCTACCTGGCGGCGGCGTTGGCCGGGCTGGCGGGCATGTTGGTGGCGGGCATGTTGGGCGATTGGTTGTTGCCGTTTGTCTATAACATTGGCCT
>ENA-UOYA01004725-UOYA01004725.1-activated-sludge-metagenome-genome-assembly--contig:-NODE-4725-length-11201-cov-10.842275_pt1 | contig 11201 bp, 10 predicted proteins | sample MGYA00238163_ERZ764804 | MGnify/ENA primary metagenome ERZ764804 (study PRJEB28919, sample SAMN05720223) | activated sludge metagenome | isolation source: Anaerobic digester | place: Hong Kong...
GTGACTGGAGTTCAGACGTGTGCTCTTCCGATCTGATGCCGAAGAGCTGGATAAATTAAGAGTCATATTAAATAGAGTAGACAAAACATATTCTATGCACATAAAGTATATTTTCTATAATAAAAGAGTTATTAAAACAGTTAAAAGAAGGAGTACTGGGGATATTGAAAATGTTGAAAAGCAAGATCTTAAAAAATACTATGCATTTGAAAGTAATTATAAAAAGCCACTAGTAGATTTTTTAAAATTACAAAGATCTATATATGATGAAGTAATTGATTTAATCGATCCAAATATAGATACAATAATGGTGGAATTCATTTTCAATAAACTATTTGAATTATTGGAATGGATAAATAATACCGGTGAGGAAAAAAGAGAAATAATAGGTAATAGATATCGTAATATTGATAATAACGGAATTGATAATGCCGATAATAATGCTGTTTCCAACATTGAAAAATTAAATAATCTAGATTTTGAAAATGAAGTTGAAGAATTAAAAAAATTAATTAAACTTGGTAAATCCGAGGTCAAAAAATGCATTAATTCAATTTAAAGTGAGTATCCAGGATATGTATTTCTAATTTTATCAAATATTTCATCAGCATTTTCTAGATTCTCATCAAATCTAATATCAATTTTACTATCAAATTCTTTTTCAAACCAATTTAAAAAATCATTTGCTGCCCAAATAGCTTCTGGAGGAGCATCGCTTCCCCAAGAATAAAAAAGTGTTATAAAACATTTTATAAGATCATCTTTGTATTCACATCCAGTTTCTTTTCCAGAGTATCTCTCATAGATATTTTTAATATGTTTCATAATTAATATAATATTTTTATTTCATCTATTGTATATTCAACGATGACTTTTCTATTTTTTTCTAAATATAGAACTATCTCACCAGCTATTCTATATATGTCTCCTAAATTTTGCAAATGTTTGGATGTATTTTCAAATTTTTTAATAATAATTTTTATCTGACACGAATTTCCATCATCAATAATTTCTTTTATACATGGTATCTTATCTATTAGGTGTTTTATATAATTATCCATTTTTATGATTATATTTTATAGGATTCCAATTTATATGAGGAAGCTCCTTTTTAATAAGGGATGTTACCTTATTTACCCATTTTGAATTATCATCATAGAAATATACATTATTAAACGTAGAATTTTTAATAATATCCACAATTGTTTTAGCTTTCCATTCTCCTATTTTCTGTTCTGTTTGTCTTCTACCGGGATAACAATGTAGTCCATAATTTGGAATATCTAAATTCCAATCATTTAGTGAATTTAAAACTTTATAATTTATATCATTGTGTCTTCCGGTCACAATAGCTTTATTAGGCACCATATTATAAAGTTTTGAAAGATTTGTTATATCTATGGGCATACTCATATCTGTAAAATAAAATTTATCAGGTGGTGTTAAATATACCCTTTTGCCCTTTCTAATCCATTCGGACTTTATATTTATTTTTTGGTCCGGGTCATTTACAAATATTCTACCATTCTCCCATTTCAAATCTGATAATCTAACTCCTATTTTTCTTATTGAAGACAATAATAAAGATCTAATAGTAACATCTTCTTTTAAATACTCAATAGCCAATTCCTCAAAGCTTGGGTTTAAAACAAGCGTATCATCAAAGTCAAAAATATACAAAGTATTGTCTAATTTTGATTCAAAAATTGAATTAGATTTAGAAATAACTAATTTTGTAAATGATCTTTCAGGAGATTTTATAAATTTAAATTTGGAAGATATATTTTTTTCAAATTTACAATAGTATCCAAATTTTAAAAGCCTATGGTAATAATTTTCTATATTCGGTATATCACCACATATTATCAATATGCATGTATTGTCATTTTCCATTAATTTATAGTCAAATTCATTCATCTCTGATATAGGAGTTAATGGTGGGACATTTTTTAACTTATAGTTATCTATATATTCTTGAAATAGATCTTTTATAGTTTCTATATCTATGTTATTAGATTTTAATTCATATACTATATCATTTTCCTTATAAAAATAGATATATATCCAATTTTTATGTACTATTAGTTTATGCTTAATATTACTCCAATATCCAAATTTTCTTAACCTCTCACAAAAGGACAAAAAATCTTGATTCATATTAGTTGGTAATTTATCATTTACTAATATAAAAAGTGCACCTAATTCAGAATTCTTTTCTCCATTAAAATTATCTTCTAATTCAGATGAATATACTGATAATGGATGACCAATGATAATTTTAAAATCTAATATTTCCATATCTCTCCAAGGCATGCTATTGTTGACTTCTACCAATCCATACTTATCAATATATTCTTGAAACAAATCTCTTATTAAATTTATATCAATTTTTTTGATTTCTTTATATCTTTGTGATTCTGTAAAAAGATGATAATTTAGTATCATATAGTATATATTAAATAAATAATATAAACAACGAATTGCTTTTTACATATATTAATGTATGTCAGATTTGAGAAAAGATTTAGTAAAATTTAAACCGAGAGAAGAACAGGATAGAGTAAATGATTTTATATTTAAAATAAAAGCTGATAATCCAAATATTAAATTTTTTCTATTAAATCTTCCGACTGGAATAGGGAAAAGTCATCTAGCCATGATGATAGCTAATTCTTATATAAATAAAATAGATAAATCAGCTAAAATTGATATAATCACCGCCTCAAAGATTCTTCAAGATCAATATTCTAGTACTTATGAATCTATAAATAATTTAAAAGGTAAAGAAAATTATAAATGCACACAATATGAATGTAGCTGTGCTCAGGGGATGGAATTTAATAAATTAAATAAAACAAATTGTGATTTTTGCCCATATGATTCATCTAAGCAATCGTATATAGGAGGCAGGGTCTCCTTGACCAATTTTTATTTATATTTAATATATGCAATCTACACACCAAAGGTAATAGAAAATCGTGGATCAAAGGTATTAATTGTGGATGAGTGTCATGAATTCGATGATGTCATGAGTGATTTCATTTCTATTAAAATTACAGAAAATTTAATAAAAAAATTAAATTTCACAAATGAATATGAGATATTTAAAAAATTAAATAAGGTTAAAAATATTGAGGAATATATAAAATTTTTAAAGTATTTATTAGTTGAGATTATTGAGACCATTGAGTCAATAGGATCTGCTATGGGTATAGATAGGAATGCAATATCAGATAAAAGAGATCTTAAGCTAGCTAAATTAGCCGGGGGTGGAAATAAAGATATGAAGTTAATGCAAATAATATCTGATTTAAGGCAATATCAATTAAAAATCGAAGTTTTTTTAGAGGAATATGGTAATAATCCATCTAATTGGGTCTTAGAAACTTCAATAAATGAAAAAACAAATCAATCGGAGTTATCTTTAGAACCAATTTGGGCATATGACTACTTAAATAAGTATGTATGGTGCAACTATGATATGGTTATTTTAATGTCTGGGACTATTTTAAATAAAAAGATTTTTTCAGATTTAAATGGTATAGATATAGAGAAATCCGCATATTATTCAATGTCATCACCATTTCCAATCAAGAATAGACCTATTTATTATATACCTGTTGGCAAAATGAGTTATAGTAAAAAAGAAGAAACATTCAAAAAGTATATACCAATAATAGATAAGATATTAAATAAATATCAAGGAAAAAAGGGAATTGTGCATACAAATTCATTTGAACTAGCTGATTGGATAAAAAGCAGCGTTTCAAATAAAAGATTAGTATTCCATAAATCCGAAGATAAAAATGAGGCTCTACAAAATCATTTTGATTCCAATGATGATTCTGTTATTGTTAGTCCTAGTTTATCTGTTGGGGTTTCATTTGATGGAGATAAGTCTAGATTCCAAGTAGTGGCAAAGGTTCCGTATCCAAATTTATCATCTCAAAAAAATAAATTAAGACAAAAGAATAATCCCGAATGGTATTCTTGGAAGACAGTTTCTAATATAATTCAAATTTTTGGTAGATGTAACAGATCTATATCAGATTATGCAGATACTATTGTAATTGATGAATCATTTGGTGACGTACTTAAATATAGCTCTCATTATATTCCAACATGGATTCAAGAAGCCATAAAAAAAATTAATAAAAAATAGTATTAGAGGAATACACCAATATTTTATATATAGAATATTGGTAAAAAATTAAATACACAAGAATTTATAGAAAAATCTAACCAGGTGCATAATTTTGACTATGATTATTCTCTGGTAAATTACAAAAATAACAAAACAAAGGTTTCTATAATTTGCAAAAAACACGGTATATTTGATCAATCTCCTAATTCACACTTAAGTGGACATGGGTGCTTTATTTGCGCTAATAAAAATGATATTTCAAATTTTATAAAAAAATCTACTGAAATATATGGCGATTTATATGATTATACAAATTCAATTTATAAGAATATAAATTCAAATATAAAAATAAAATGTAAAATTCACGGAGAATTCATAACAAAACCAAGCTATTTTTTATATGAAAAAAATGGATGTCCGTATTGTTCCAAAAACAGATATAAAGATCTAGATTTTTTTATTGCTGATGCAAATAAAATACATAATAATAAATACAAATATGAATTAATTAATAATTTGAATAAACTAAGTTATATAAATATAATTTGTCCAATACATGGAAAATTTATTCAAAGAATTTCTTCACATATTGGTGGAAAAAATGGCTGTCCGAATTGTAATGAATCTAAAGGAGAATTAAAGATTTCCAAGTTTTTAGATAAAAATGGAATAAAATTTAAAAGACAATTTACATTTGAAAAATGTAAAAATAAACAAAATTTACCATTTGATTTTTATCTTATAGATTATAATATTTGTATAGAATATGATGGAGAACAACATTTTAATCCAATTAAATATTTTGGAGGTCCAAAAAGAATGCAAAAAATTAAACTAAATGATTCTATAAAAAATAAATTTTGTTCGGATTATGGAATAAAAATTATCAGAATATCATATTTAAATTATGATAAAATAGAGTCATATTTAGAATCAATTTTATCAACAATAGGTTAAATCTATGATAAATATTCAGTATTTGTCTGTACTTCTTTACCATTAATATTAACAAGAACTCTATCATCATCCAATAATTCAACGACTTTTAATGATTTACTATTATCTGGACTACCACTTGGATTATGATATGTATAAGTTTTTTCCAACTTCTACATTTTCACACTTTTTACAGCAATTTGGACACTCACAATCATCGCAATCACAGCTGTTGCAATTACAATTGCAATCGGGACATTTTTCTTCAAACACTTTTTCACTGCCATCCATAACCTCATCATCGGAGTGCAATTCAAACGTTTTTAAATATCTCATAATTAATTATATTTTTACTTATATATTAGATTTTAAAATTGGGAATTATTTATTAATATATAATGATATGAATATATTGAGATGCTCAGAATATTATAAAACGATACAAATGTCCCAAGATTTCTTAGATATAATAGGAAATACTATAACAAATGAATCAAATGAATATAAATCTGTACTTAAAAAAATAATCGAAGATCTAAAATTAAATTACTCTTTAGTATTAACATTTGGAATTGGATTAGAAGCTATGTATCCAGTTATAAAATCTCTAGTTGAAAATATGAATCTTAAAATTGATATGAAGATAGAAACTATCGTATTGATGACAATCGCTGCTATAACTATAGCATATTTAGAAGAAAAAAAAGAGGCAAAGGAAAGAAAAAAATTAGAACATGATTCTAAATCGATGCTAGAGGAATTAAAATTAAGAGGAGTTGGAAATGGAATTATTAAAAAAATAGTTGCTTGCATAAAATCAATTGGAAATTTATTTAAAATTTTATTCAAAAATAAAAGGCATATTATAAATGGATTTTTTGATATGTTTGGATATACATCTATTGTTATCCCAACAATAAATGCTATCTTATATATGATTGGAAAATACAATATGAATTTGGATACATTACCAAGCAATTTTTTATCCTTAGGGCTAGGAATAACAACAATATCAGCTAAGCACGGTCTAAATTATATAATAGATAAACTAAAAGATAAATTAAACTTAAATAAAGATGATATTTTTAAAAATATCAATGATATAGATGATCCAATATTAAAAAGGTATCCACATCCTGAATATATAGATACGGAGTATAATGTTGATAAAAACAATTTAATTAAAGAACAATGATAAAAAATTATAATAAATTTTTATTCAAAATGATATGTGAGTCGGTTCTACTCACTGACAATCAATTTATAAGCCTATTAAAAAAAATGCAAAAAAATATTATTGCAGACGCTTTAATAGACTTCATTGAAAAAAAATTAGATATTAAAACAAATTATAACGGAATAGGGCTATCAGATAAAAATGATGAGATATCGTTTATCCCAGATACACAATTCCAAAGATTTTTATCGAGCGGTCAAGATCCATGGACGAAAAATAAAAGTCAATCAAAAATAGGAAGAATGGTTAGACAAATATTAAATGACAATGGTAATGGTATGATTAAAGATGTATATATAGAAGAATTTGTTAACCTATTTAAATCAACTTGGGACAAAGAAAATTCAACAACAAGGAAAATAGAGATAGTAAAAGGAGATGATATATTATATTGGTATAATGAGACAAATTATTTCGATTTATCTGGGACACTTGGAAATTCTTGTATGAGATTTCCATCAAAAAATAATTTTATGCAAATATATGCTAAGAATCCCGATAAGATATCAATGGTAATATTAACAGAAAATGGAAAGCTCTTATCTAGGTCACTTTTATGGAAGTTAGAATATTCCAGCAATGGATATAAATTTCTCTTAGATAGAATATATACAAGAAATGATAGTGATTTTAAATTTGTACAAAGATGGGTAATAGATAATATAGTTAAGAATGAATCTGATCTTGGATCATTTCAAAATGGAAATATAGGAGTAGTAAGATGCAAATTAGATAATGTTGAATTTGATAAATACCCATATGCAGATACATTCAGATTTCTATATAAAAAAATAATAGATGGTAAAATTATCGGTGGTGGGTTTGCATCTAATGATAGCAAATTCAAAGACGATTCATTGGAACTTCTAAGATCTGAAATACAAAGTACAGATGGGGGAGAAGAAATATATACACATAGATTTTCAACACATATAGATGCCTATATTCCAATAGAAGAAGCGGTGTATATCGAATCTATAGGCACATATATGTATAAAAAAGATGCAAAATATAGCAGATATGCTAATTCATATTATATAGACGGGGATATACTATTTTCAGATTCGATGCAAGATTGGATACCTAAGAGGTATGTTATCAATAATAATAAATTTGGAATTATAGGGCAAGGATGTTTAATTAATGCGATAAGTGAGTATTTAGGATCTGAATCAAATCCAATAGAGATATCAAATGAATTTATAGGTGGTATAGATTTATTTAAAATGGAAGAATATGTAGATACAAAAGATCCTGAATTAAATAAATATTTTAAATCCTATGGTAGCCCAAGGTATTCATATAGACTATTTGACAAAAAATTCATGGTTGATGATTTACATGGAAGATCATATTCGAAATTATTTTGTTTCAAATTATTTGAAATTGATGGTAGTATAGAAAAAAATATATTAAATAATATGGGCCATGCATCAGCCAATTATAAGAAATATATATGTGAAATAGATGCAAAATTTTATAACATAAAAATTAAAAGTGATTTTATTTATATGTATTATACAGAATATATATCATATACAAGCGAAAAATTCTTTTTTCAATATAAAAAATACATTAATAAAGCTGATTTAGATGAAGATATCAAGAGAGATCACATGGAGCATACAAAATCTATACATAATTATAAATATAATGAAGATCCGTATTATAGGCAAACAATAAATATTTTAGAAAAATTAGATGAGAAAGAGATATCTATAGAAGAATTAATGTTATCGGCTGTTTCAGCATCAATAAATAAAGTTATTAGTGATTATGGAATAGATCAAATAGATAAAAAAATAAAATATAGAATTTCAGAATATAAAATTAATATAGGTGATGATGATGTTTTATTGATAAGAAAATTAATAAAACCATATTTCTTATTTTATCTACTTACTGAAGATAGCTCAGATGCAGAAACATATCTTAGAAAGCATATTTCAAACTTTGACAAAGAATTATCAAATACTATAAAAGAAAAATATACTGAATCAAATATCGACATATGTAGGTATACTAAGATTTTCTTCAACTCTGAATTAAGAACCTACGCACGTAGGGAATTTGAAGAAAATATAAATAAAATGAAAGATGACTTGGGATTATCTATCTCTGGAAGAGATTTTATGTACTACATAATAAGATTATGTGATATTTCAAACATATCCGAACTTGATATATTATGATAAAACATTTTACAGAATATTTGAATGAGCTAAATAGATCTGATATTAAAAAAATAAGATCAAATGAAATATCAAGCTCGTTTACTATTTCATTTGAAATAGAACTAGAAACTAAAGATACATCCGGAAGTGATAAAGAGTATACGGAATATCAAATATCAGATATCATGAAAATGATTAATAGTAGGATTAATTCACAATTTTTAAAATTTAATAATATAGATAATAACAAAATCAAACATTATAAAGACTTCATAAAAAATTTATTGTCAGAAATAGAGCATAATCTACATACAGATGATGAATACATAGAAGAAATATTAGATTTGGAGAAATATAAAGACCCCATTGAATATGGCATTGTACAATTAGTATGCCCGCTAATTGATACATATTTTTATCATGATAATATCTTTTACTTAAAAAATAAATTAGTGTCTTATTTACCTTCATTCTGGGAAAAATGGGGTCAAGAAATGAAATATGAAGTCGATAATACTTTAGAAAGAGGAATTGAAATATCAATGAAAAAGTATATCATAGGTATAGATAATGCTATTAAATTTATTAATGATTTTTATACCGATTTCAATAATCAAGAATATTGGAAATTCAAGTCAACAACGGGAATACATATAAATATAGGTATAAATTATGAGGCAGAATGGAATATTATAAAGGGTCTATTGATATTAAACGATACCGTAAATAATCCTTATTTATTTAAAGGTATCGAGTGGAGAAAAGATACAATGTTTACTAAATCTATTAAAAAAGAAATAAATGCCCTTTCCAAAAAAGAAAAAGATAAAATATTGTCAAATATAGATCTACATAAAATCAAATCGGTTGAAAAATATTTTAATGAATATCTATATAAAAAAGTTAAAGAGCTCGGATTTAAAAATTTTGGATTTAATATAACAAGTATTCCAACAGATAAATATGTTGAATTCAGATATCCAGGTGGAAATATAAGTAAACCTATTCTAATTGAAAAGCTATTATATTTTTGCTTCATTGTTTATTGTATGACAAATCCCGATTATAAAAAAAATGAATATCAAAAAAAGATATATAAATTTTTTAATAATTTATAGGTTTTTTAAGAAAATTTAGGATTTAAATAATATCATTTGTTATCAAGTCAATATATATTAAACTTAAATTTTTTCTTCTAATATAATATAAAAAATATTCATAAATGACCATCTCACTTGAAAAAATATTCTTTGCTTACATCTTAAGTAATAAGAAATATTTTGAAATAGTAGATAATTTTTATTTTAAAAACAATGAAATACAATTTGTATATGGAACTATTAGGAAATATATGCTAAAGAATACTGATGCTGAAGTACCGACTCCTAAACAAATATTAGAAATGGTCTTATTGGAAGATAAAGAAGGAATAATAACCAAGGATATACTCAAATCAATACTAACAACTAATCTAAAGGAATATGATGAAGATAATTTTATCATACCCAAGATGAATACATGGATACTAGGAAATCGAATAAAAAGTGGGACAATAGACATTATTGATGAAACTCGAAATATTGATAATATTATTGACTTCGAATCTGCAATAGTGTCCGCAAATAAAATAAAATCGATAGTAGATCAGATGTCCAGCACAAACTTTGTGCATGATGAAGACATGGGTACTGATTTTGATGATGCTGATTCTCACATTCAAGATACTGTAAAATTTAAGGTTAAATCCGGATTCGAGACAATAGATCATATGCTTGGTGGCGGATGGGATATACAAACCCTGAATGTTCTAATGGCTGAGACGAATAACGGTAAGTCACTATGGATGCAAAATTTTGCTGTAAAATCTTCCGACTTGGGATATAATGTTTTATATATCACATTAGAAATGAGTGAAAGGAAGGTCCTAAAAAGAATGGGGTCTATAAGATTAAAAATACCTATAAATGATTATGATAGAATATCAAAAGATCCGGAAATTATAAAGAAAAAAATTGCAAATTTAAAAAATACTCCAAATGGAATTGGAGATGATATTTTTGATAAAAAAGTTGGTAAAATAATAACAAAATTTTGGGCAGCTGGGACAACTACAATAGGAGATATAGATAATTATATCTCAAAGTTAAGAGATAAAAGAAGCATAAAAATAGATCTTATCATAGTTGATTATATAACACTAATTGCCCCACAAAAAGGTTCTGTGGATAATTTATACTCCAAGGGAAAATCACTAGCCGAAGGTCTTAGAGCCATTGCAGCTAAATATAAATGTCCTTTAATCACTGGTGTACAGGTAGCTAAAGAAGCTTGGAATTCAAATGATATTACATTAGAGCAAGTTCCTGAATCAAAAGCTATAGCTGAAACAGCTGATACATTTTTTGCTATAATTAGAACAGAAGAAATGAAAAGACAAAATTTATATAGATTTAAACTATTAAAGCAAAGAGATGGAGATTTCCTTAAATCTCAAGTTAGAATTAGTCTAAATCCAATTTACTTATCATTAGAAAATGATATATTTCTAGATTCGATATCATAAATAAAAATAATAAATAAAAAATGCCTAAAAAGAAAATTATGGAAAATCAAGAGGAAATAGAAGATATAGAAAATAGCGATGAATCAAATATAGAGAAAGAGGAAGAATCTACCGAAGAGTCGACTGAGCCACCTATTGAAATGGATG
>ENA-UOYA01004727-UOYA01004727.1-activated-sludge-metagenome-genome-assembly--contig:-NODE-4727-length-11200-cov-4.605204_pt1 | contig 11200 bp, 7 predicted proteins | sample MGYA00238163_ERZ764804 | MGnify/ENA primary metagenome ERZ764804 (study PRJEB28919, sample SAMN05720223) | activated sludge metagenome | isolation source: Anaerobic digester | place: Hong Kong...
CCTCGGCGAAATAGGCCGCCGCCGCCCGGATCACGGCCTCGCCGATCTGGTCCAGGGCGTCGAGCTCCTCGATGGCCGCGGCATCGCCGTCGGCGACCTTGTCCATGGCGGCCAGGAAGGCGTCGGCCGAGCCGTAGCCCCGCGCCAGCACCATGGCGGTGGTCTCGCCGATATGGCGCACGCCCAGGCCGAAGATGAAGCGGTCCAGGGGTATACGCCGCCGCGCCTCGATCCCCGCCACCAGATTGGCGACGCTGGTCTCGCCATAGCCCTCGGTCTGGCGCAGCTCGGCCAGCTTGGCCTCGTCCCGCGCCAGCTGGAAGATGTCGGCCGGCTCGCGCAGCCACCCACGCTCCGAGAAGGCCTGGAGTTGCTTCTCGCCCAGGCCTTCGATGTCGTAGGCGCGCCGCGACACGAAATGACGCAGGTGCTCGATGCGCTGGAACGGACAGGCGAACTCGCCAGAGCATCGGCGCACAACCGTCTCGGCGCCGGACGCGGTCGTCTCGCGCACCAGCGGCGTCTTCAGCTCGCAGGGACAGACGGTGGGAAACGCGAAGGGCGCCGAGTGGGCGGGCCGCTCCTCCAGGACCACGCCGACAATCTGCGGGATCACGTCGCCGGCTCGTTGCAGGATCACGGTATCGCCCGGACGCACGTCCTTTCGGGCGATCTCGTCGGCGTTGTGCAGGGTGGCGTTCTCGACCACCACGCCGCCGACCGTCACCGGCTTCAGCCGCGCCACCGGCGTCACCGCGCCCGTGCGGCCGACCTGCACGTCGATGGCCTCAAGGATGGTCCGCGCCTGCTGGGCCGGGAACTTGCGGGCGATCGCCCAGCGCGGCGTGCGGGTGATGAAGCCCAGGCGCTGCTGCCAGTCCAGGCGATCGACCTTGTAGACCACCCCGTCGATGTCGAAGCCCAGGCGTGGGCGCTCGGCCTCCATGCGCCGATAGGCGGCCAGAAGCCCCTCCGCGCCCGTCACGCGTTCGGCCTGCGGCGTCACCTGGAAGCCCCAGACGCGGAGCGCCTCCAGCGCCCTCCACTGGCTGTCGGCGAAGACCGTGCTCGTCAGGCCCCAGGCGTAGGCGAAGAAGCGCAAGGGCCGCTGGGCGGTGATCTTCGGATCGATCTGGCGCAGCGAGCCGGAGGCGGCGTTGCGCGGATTTGCGTAGGTCTTCTGGCCCGCATCGGCGGCGGCCGCGTTCAGGGCGGCGAACTCGGCATGGCCGAGATAGACCTCGCCACGGATCTCGATCACCTCGGGCCAGCCGCCGCCGGTCAGGCGCTTGGGAATTTCCGACAGCGTCCGCAGATTGGCCGTCACGTCCTCGCCCACGCGTCCGTCGCCACGGGTCGCGCCGCGCACCAGCACGCCGTTCTCGTAACGGAGCGAAGCCGACAGCCCGTCGATTTTCGGCTCGGCGGTGAAGGCCACCGGCTCATCGATGCGCAGAAAACGTTTCACCCGCGCCTCGAACTCGACCGCCTCCTCGTCCGAGAAGGCGTTGTCCAGCGACAGCATGGGCACGCCATGCTCGACCGGCGCGAAGGCCGCAGAGCGGGCGGCGCCGACCCTCAGGGACGGCGAGTTCTCGCGGACCAGATGCGGAAAGCGCGCCTCGATTTCGGCGTTGCGGCGCTTCAGCGCGTCGTAGTCGGCGTCGGATACGGTCGGCTGTTCATCCTGGTAGTAGCGGATGTCGTGAGCCGCCATTTCGTCGGCGAGCCGGGTCAGCTCCTCGACGGCTTCGGCTTCGGAGAGATCGGCGACCGGACGCAGGGGCTCAGGCATGCATCAAGGCCCTGGCGGCCGCACGCGCGGCGTCTGTGATCTGGGCGCCGGCCAACATGCGGGCGATCTCCTCTTCGCGGTCTTCGGCGCTCAGCACTTCCACCGCCGTACGCACGCGCTCGGCGTCGCCGGCCTTCGAGATGCGCCAGTGCGCATCGCCCCGGGCGGCCACCTGCGGACTGTGGGTGACGACCAGAACCTGGCCGGATCCTGCCAGCCGCTTCAGGCGAAGGCCCACAGCATCGGCCACCGCGCCGCCGACGCCCTGGTCGACCTCGTCGAAGATCATTAGCGGTTGTGGTCCCGCGCCACGACCGGCCAGGGCCGCCTTCAGCGCCAGGGCGAAGCGCGCCAGTTCCCCGCCCGAGGCGATGGCGCCCAGGTCGCCGAACGGCGCGCCTGGATTGGTGGCGATCTCGAAGGCGACTCGGTCGACGCCGGTCGGACCGGCCCGGTCCTCTGCGACCGCCTCGACGGCCACGCGGAAGCGCGCCTTGTCGAGCTTGAGCGGCGCAAGTTCGGTCATGACCGCGGCGGCCAGCGTCTCGCCGGCCTTTCGCCGCCCGTCGGTCAAGGCGGCCGCGGCGGCGCCATAGGCGGCGCGGGCCGCCGCCACCTCGGCGTCCGCGGCCTTCAGTTCGTCCTCCGAGCTTTCCATGGCCCGCAGGCGCTCGGCGAACCGGGTCCTCAGGATGGGCAGTTCCTCGACCGCGACGTTCAGCTTGCGCGCCATGCCGCGCAGTTCGAACAGCCGCTCCTCAGCCTTTTCGAGCTGGTCCGGCCTGAACTCGAAGGCGTCGGCCGCCGTATCCACGGCGGCTTCGGCTTCCTGGGCTTCGACCAGCGCCCGGTCGATCGCGGTCGAGGCCGCGATCAGCCGCACGACGGCAGGCGCCCCCTCTCCGGCGCCGGCGGTCACCGCCCGCTCCCGCGCGCGCTCCAGCGCCCGGATCGCCTGGGCCATGCGCGCCGACAACCCGTCGAAGGCCTCCCGCGCCGTGCCGATGTCCGAGAGGGCCTTCTCCGCCGCGCCCAGGACGGCCCGCGTTTCGGCCAGCGAAGTCTCCTCGCCAGGTTGGGGATCCAGGCGATCCAGTTCTCCCAGGCGAAGCGTCAGTTCCTCGGCTTCCGAGGCGGCCTTGGCCACAAGGTCCGCAAGCTCGTCTCGCCGTCCCTGCGCCGCGCGCAGCGCCTTCCAGGCGCCGGCGACCTTGGCGACCTGGGGGCCGAGCCCGCCGAAGGCGTCGAGCAGCGGCCGATGCGTGCGCGAGTCCAGCAGCCCCACCGTCTCGTGTTGCCCGTGCACCTCCAGGAGATGCTCGCCCAGTTCGCGCAGGACGCCCGCGCTCGTGGCCTGGTCGTTGACGAAGGCCCGGCTGCGCCCGTCGGCGCTCAGTGTCCGACGGAGCACGAGATCCTCGTCGGTGCGGTAGTCGAGCCCCTTGTCCTCGAGGACCGCCCAGACGGGATGATCCGGCGGCGGCGCGAAGACCGCCGATACGACGGCCTGGGTTGCGCCACGGCGGACGAGCCCGGCCTCGGCCCTGGCGCCGGTCGCCAGACCCAGCGCGTCCAGAATGATGGATTTACCCGCGCCGGTCTCGCCGGTAAGCGCCGTGAGGCCGGGCCCGATGGACAGGTCCAGCGCCTCGATCAGCACGACATCGCGGATCCAGAGCCCGATCAGCATACCCGGAAGATCGCCTGGAATCGGCCGCTTCGGAAGCCGGTTAGTTCGACTTTGGTTCCGCCTGGGCCGGAGGCCTCAGCGTGGCCTTCTTGTCCTTCACGAACGGCAGGCGCGACAGCATTCCACCCACGCCGCTCTTGGAGCGCGGCGCCGTGGCTGGCTGGAGCCCCTTGTCGGTGAGAAGCTTGTAGGCGTCTGCGTACCAGGGATCGCCCGGATAGTTGTAGCCCAGCACCGCGCCGTTGCGCTTGGCCTCCTCGAAGAGCCCGAGAGTCATGTAGGCTTCCACCAGGCGGTAGAGGGCCTCGGGGGCGTGGCTGGTGGTCTGATAGCGTTCGACCACGGTCCTGAACCGGCCGACGGCGGCCAGGGTGTCGCCCTGTCGCAGGTACCAGCGGCCGATGCTCATTTCCTTGCCGGCCAGTTGGTCGTTGACCATGTCGATCTTCAGGCGGGCGTCCTGGGCGTATTCGCTGTGCGGATAGCGCTGGACGACGTCGCTGAGGGCCGAGAGCGCCTGCCCCGTGGACGCCTGGTCGCGGCCCACGTCGACGATCTGCTCGAAGTAGCAGATGGCCTTCAGATAGTAGGCGTAGACGGCCGCCGGATTGCCCGGATAGAGCGACAGGAAGCGGTCGGCGTCGCCGATAGCCTCGGCGTAGTTGTTCGACTGGTAGTGGGCGTAGGCGGTCATCAGGATCGCCCGCCGAGACCACTCCGAATAGGGATGCTGGCGTTCGACTTCCTCGAAGTAGTCGACGGCCTGGTTCCAGAGGCCGCGGTCGAGCCGGTCGGCGCCCGTAGAGTAGAGAAGCTCGACGGGGCGCTCCTCGTAGGCCAGCCGGGCCTTCGGCTTCTTGTTGGACGCGCAGCCGGCGACGGCCAGCGCAGCCATGATGGCGACGAGAACCGGACGCCCCTGGGAATTGCGAAGCAAGGACACCTTCACCTCAAAGGACCAACGCGCGCCCCCGCGCCGAGTCCGTCGCTTCTACACCAGGGTGAGGCCCGCGCAAACGAAAGGGGCGATCAGACCGCCTCGGCGAGCGTCTCGACCAGGGTGCGAAGCCGCCAGGCGTCCGGGCGGGCCAGCAGCGCGCGCACGAGGGCGTTGTTCAGGCCATGCCCCGCCAGCAGCCCCTCGAAGCGGCCAATGACCGGCGCGCCCAGCACGTACAGGTCGCCGATGGCGTCCAGCGCCTTGTGGCGCACGAACTCGTCGACGCGGCGCAGGCCCTCGGGATTGAGGATACGGTCGCCTTCGATGACCACCGCGTTCTCCATCGACCCGCCCCGCGCCAGGCCCATGGCGCGCAGGGCCTCGACCTCGTGCAGGAAGCCGAAGGTGCGACAGTCCGCCAGTTCGCGCCGGAAGGCCGCCTCGTCCATCGCCAGGTCGACCCGCTGACGGCCGATGGCCGCCGAATCGAAGGCGATTTCGAACGCGACCTCGAAGCGATCACAGGGCGTGAGGGTGGCGCGCTTGTCGCCTTCGACCACCTCGATAGGAGCCAGGATCTCGATGTACCGGCGCGGCGCATCCTGCGCCCGGCGGCCAGCCCGGTCGATGATCTGCACGAAGGGCTCGGCCGAGCCGTCCATGATGGGCATTTCCGGCCCGTCGAGTTCGACGACCGCATTGTCGACGCCCAGCATCGCCAGCGCCGCCATCAGGTGCTCGATGGTCGACACGGTCACGCCGGCGGCGTTGCCGATCACCGTGCCCAGTTGCGTCTTGCAGACCGCCTCTCCGGTCGCCGGAACGCGATTGTCGCGATCCGTGACGTCGGTCCGCACGAAGACGATGCCGGTGTCGACGGCCGCCGGACGCACCGAAACGCGCGTATAGGCGCCCGTGTGAACGCCCACGCCGGCGAAGATGGCCGGGCCCTGAAGGGTGCTTTGAAACGCGGCTCCAGCCAAAGCGGACGACCTTCCCAATCTCAGGCGGCCCGAAGGCCGCACGCCACCCCGAGCGTGGGGATAGAAGCTATGCTGCGGCGCCGCAAGACAACTCCTGTTTCGGAATGTTTCGTCCTTAAAGGCGAATGAATCCTGAAGTTTTTCGCCTTGGCGGCGAGCCCCCAAACGCAAGGACCCCGGCCGGGGCCGGGGTCCAGTTACGCTGCAATCTCAATTACTTATGCCCGCTCCCCGAGACGCGGGGGAAGTCGGCTCCTCGAACTAGTTCGCGAGGCGGCGCAGGAAGGACGGAATCTCCAGGTCCTCGCCGGAATCGGCCGCGTCCAGATCCGGCGTCTCGACCGGCAAGGCGCCGCCGCGAGCGGCGCTGCGCGGCGCGGCGGGCGCCGGCTCATAGCGCGGCCGGCTGCCGAACAGGCTCAGGAAACCGCCGCGCTGCTGCGGGCGACGATCCTCGTAGGCGGCGTCGCCGAACAGGGGCTCGTCTTCCTCGTCCTCAGCCACGGCCGGATCGACGATCCGCGTGGTGGTCGGACGCACGATCTGCGGCTCCGGCGCAGCAGCGACAGGCGCGGGCGGCGGCTCGACGCGGGGCGCGGGCGCGTAGAGATCGGCCTGCTCCTCCGGTTCGATCGTCACGACCGGCGCGGGCTCGACGGCCGGCGGCGGCGCATAGGTCGGCTGGGCCGAATAGGCGGGCGGCGCGGAATAGGCCGGCTGCGCCGCATAGCTGGTCTGGGCCGCGGCCTGGGCGCTGGGCTGATAGGCGGGCTGAACCTGCGGCGCCGGGGCGCGCGACACCGTGTAGGCGGTGCTGCGCGTCGGCTCCGGCGCAGCCGGACGCGCCGGTTCGGGCGTTTGGCGCGAGAGGGTCGTGCGCTCAACCTTCGGCTCGATGGCGGCGATCGAGGCGCCGTCCATGCCGGTGGCGACCACCGACACGCGGATCACGCCGTCGAGCGATGGATCGAAGGCCGCGCCGAAGATGATGTTGGCTTCCGGGTCGACCTGTTCGGAGATCGCGTTTGCCGCCTCGTCCACCTCGAGCAGGGTCATGTCCAGGCCGCCGGTCACATTGACCAGGACCGCCTTGGCGCCCTTGAGCGAGACTTCGTCCAGAAGCGGGTTGGCGATGGCGTTCTGGGCCGCCATCAGCGCGCGGTCCTCGCCCGAGGCCTCGCCCGTGCCCATCATCGCCTTGCCCATCTCGGTCATGACCGTGCGGACGTCGGCGAAGTCGAGATTGATCAGGCCCGGCAGCACCATCAGGTCGGTGATCGACCGGACGCCGGAATGCAGGACCTGGTCGGCCATGCCGAAGGCCTCGGCGAAGGTCGTGCGCTCGTTGGCGACGCGGAACAGGTTCTGGTTCGGAATGACGATCAGGGTGTCGACATAGCGCTGCAGTTCGCCGATGCCCGCGTCGGCCAGGCGCATCCGATGACGCCCTTCGAAGTGGAACGGCTTGGTCACCACGCCGACGGTCAGGATGCCGCGCTCACGGGCGCACTTGGCGATGATCGGCGCGGCTCCGGTGCCGGTGCCGCCGCCCATGCCGGCGGTGATGAACACCATGTGGGCGCCGTCGAGATGTTCGCCGATCTCGGGGATCGATTCCTCGGCCGCGCTCATGCCGACCTCGGGATGGGCGCCGGCGCCCAGTCCCTGCGTCACCTGAACGCCCAGCTGGATGCGGCGGTCTGTCTTCGAGAAGGCGAGTTGCTGGGCGTCGGTGTTGGCCACGACGAACTCGACACCTTCGAGGTGCGCTTCGATCATGTTGTTGACGGCGTTGCCGCCTGCCCCGCCGACGCCGAACACCACGATGCGCGGCTTCAGTTCCGTCGCCTGAGGCGCTGAAAGAGCGATTGCCATAACGAGCCTGCGTCCTCCGCCTAAATTCCGGTCCGAGCGCCCGCCGAACCCGCCTCGGCGCACGCCCCCTCGCGGATGCGGTTAACTAAGCGACCACCATCCTTAATTGAGAGTTAATCCGCTTAACCTGAGTCGGACTTTGGTCGAGCCGGGCCATGGCGAAATTCTTGTTAGATAAGCGGTCGACGCGAATCGCGATTGCTGGATGCGACATCCTGGCTCAGGCGGAAATGTGGCGCAGGCGCGACGTGTCGCGCCCTGGAAGCGCACCCCAGGGTCGAGCCGGCCTTAACCTTGATTCGTGTTCTCTTGCCCCGGCGTCGCCGGCTCAGAGGTTCTCGCGCAGCCAGGCGGCGACCTTGGCGACCGGGTTGGCTCCGGCGTCCAGGGGCTCACGCCGCGGCTTGGAGCTGGCCAGCGCCTTGGGCGAGACCGCCTCGCGCGGGCCGAAGGCGGCGCGCTGGAGCACGCCGGCCGCCGCGCAGAACGCCGGACCCGAAGCGGCGTCGGCCAGGTGCGGCACGCGGCGAGGACGACCAAGCCGGACCGGACGGTCGAACACCCGAACGCAGACTTCACGAACGCCCGCGAGCTGGCTGGCGCCGCCCGTCAGCACGATCCCGGCGCCCGGCTCGACCGGCGCGCCGGAGGCCCGCAGGCGGTCGCGGAGGAGCTCAAGCGTTTCTTCCACGCGCGGCGCGATGATGCCCTTGAGCAGGCTGCGCGGGGCGATCACCGGGCCCGCGCCCGGATCGTCGCCCCGCGGCGGGGCCTCGATCATCTCGCGGTCCTCGTTGGCCGAAGCGATGGCCGAGCCATGGAGCGTCTTGATGCGTTCCGCCCCGGCGATCGAGGTCGACAGGCCGCGGGCTATGTCGGCCGTCACATGCTGGCCGCCGACTGGCACGGTTTCGACATGGACCAGGCTCCCGCCGGCGAACACCGCCGCCGAGGTCGACCCACCGCCCATGTCGATGCAGACCGAACCCAGGTCCATCTCGTCTTCTTCCAGGGCCGCGAGCGCCGAGGCGAAGGGCGCGGCGACCACGCCGTCGAACTGCAGATGCGCGCGCTCGACGCAGGCGCCCAGGGTCTGGAACACCGCCTCGCTGACCGAGACCACCAGCAGCTCGACGCCGAGGCTGCGGCCGAACATCGAGCGCGGGTCGCGCACGCCGCCATGAGAATCGACCTGCCAGGCGATCGGCAGGATATGAGCCGCCCGCCGGCCAGGCAGCTTCACCTGGGCCAGCGCGGCCTGGATGGCGCGCACCAGGTCGTTGTCGGCGATCGGTCGGGCCCCGATCGAGACCTTGCCGAAGACGCGATGGCTGGCCAGCTGGCCGCCGGAGGTCGCCACGGTGACGCCCTGGACACTGACGCCGGCCACCAGTTCGGCGCGTTCGACGGCGCGGGCGATGGCGTCGGACGCCTCGTCCAGGTTGACGATCGATCCCGCCTTCACGCCGCGCGACTGCACATAGCCCACGCCGGCGGTCGTCAGGGTGCGGTCGTTCCGGCGCACGCCGTCCGACTTCATGATGAAGCAGGCGACCTTGGAGGCGCCCAGGTCGACGGCCGCCACCACGGGCTGGCGCCCGAGCGCCGCCTTCAGGCTCTCCCTGTTGTCCTTTCGCTCCTCGTCCCGACGGGCCAAGGCCATGACTCCCCTCACCAAACCCTAGGCGCCGCCGGCGACGGGCAGCTCCGGCGCGGAGCTCCCTTCGCGAGGCCGCACCGCCACCGTGTCCGGATCGCGCAGGTCGATCCGTTCGAATCCCAGTTCCAGGATCCGTGAGCGCTCATCCAGCTTCTCCAGCAGGATCAGCGCAGCTTCTTCGTTCACCGCCGGCAGCTGGACGAGCGAACCGTCCTTCAGCCGCAGGTCCCATCGGCGGTTGTCCACCCGCACCAGCGCCTCAAGACGCCCCATCAGACGCGGCCGCGAGGCCACTTCCGGAAGGATCTGGGACGCAAAATCGTTCGCCCCCTCGCCCACGATCAGCGGCAGTTGCGGGAACTGTCGGGAGTCGGCTTCGGGGATGACATGTCCCTCTTCGTCGATGACCACCGTACGGCCGCCGTTCTGCCAGACGGCGAGCTGCCGCCGCTCTGTGACGACGAGCACCAGCGTGTCGGGCAACAGGCGCACGATCCGCGCCTCCTTCACCCAGCCCACCTGCTCGATCCGCTGGCGCACCGCCTCGAGGTCGAGTCCGATCATGGGCGCGCCCGGGCCGACGCCTGCCGCGCGCAGAATATCCTCGCGCGCCATGGGCGAGGCGCCTTCGACATGCACCGCCTTCAGTTTCAGGCCCATGCCGGCCAGGCGTTCGCCCACCGCCACGGCGACGGCGTCGCCGAGCTTCTCGGCGCGATGCCCCGTCGAGAGCGTGATGACGAAGGCCAGCGCCAGGACGCCGCCCGCTGCCGTCAGCGCAGCCTGGGGCGACAGCCCAAGACCCTGCGCCGCGCCAAGTTTTCCGGGGGTGTAGCCAGCCCTGCCGCCGGCTTGGTTGCGCGGTCTGGCCGGACTAGCGGACCCTTTGGTCCGAGGTTTCGCTTGCGCTCGCGATCCCCCCCGCACTGCCGCGGGCATAAGCGTCCTCCGTAATCCACAACACCAGACGGTCGAACGCCACGCCCTGAGCGGCCGCCTGCTCGGGGACGAGCGAGGTGGGGGTCATGCCGGGCTGCGTGTTCACCTCTAGAAGGACCAGAATGTCCTTAACGTCGTCATAACGGAGGTCGGAGCGGGTAATGCCGCGACAACCAAGCGCAGCATGCGCCAGCTCGGACATTTTCTTCGCTTTTTCAATTATTTGAACGGGCAGTTCGGCCGGGACGACATGCCGCGAGCCGCCTTCGGCGTACTTCGCGTCGTAATCATAGAAACCTGTGGACGGAATGATCTCCGTCACGGTTATGGCGCGGCCGTCCATCACGCCCACCGCCAGCTCGCGCCCGGCGACATAGGGCTCGACCATGACCGCCTCGCCGAAGGTCCAGCTCGGCGCGGCCACCGCCTGAGGCGGACTGTTGGCCCCCTCGAACACCATGAAGACGCCGACCGACGAACCTTCCGCATTGGGCTTGACCACATAGGGCGGCGGCAGGACGTGGCGGCGCGCCACCTCGAACCGGTCGTAGAGCCCGCCGCCGGGCACCGCCACGCCGGCCGCCGCGAGCACGGCCTTCGCCTTGGCCTTGTCCATGGCCAGGGCCGAGGCCAGAACGCCGGAGTGGGTGTAGGGCAGGCCCAGGGTCTCGAGCACGCCCTGAACGCAGCCGTCTTCGCCCCACTCGCCGTGCAGGGCGTTGAAGCAGACGTCGGGCTTCGCCGCCGTCAGGACCTGGGCGAGGTCTCTGCCGGCGTCCACATAGGTCACCCGCGCGCCCAGGCGTTCCAGCGCCGCCCCGCAGGCGCGGCCGGAGACGAGGCTGACCTCCCGCTCGGACGACAGGCCGCCGTAGAGCAGCGCCACATGGCGGCCGGCGAGCGGGCTCACTTCGCTCCCGCCGCCAGGGCCCGGAAGTCGATATCGCTGTCAGCCACGGTGTAGACGAGCGCGGTCCAGGCGGCGACGTTCTGCGCCAGCTCCGCGGGATCGACCTTGTCCAGCGTATCGTCGGCCGAATGGTGCAGGTCGAAATAGCGGCTGGCGTCCTGGCCCAACTCCACAGCAGGCGCGCCCGCCGCGGCCATTGGCCCCACGTCGGCGCCGCCATAGCCTGCCGGCTCGCGGGTGACATAGGCCTTGAGCGGCGTCAGGGCGGCGGCGAACGCCTTCATGGCCGGATGGCCGGCTGAGCCCTTGGGCAGATTGACCCGCCACACGCGTCCGGCGCCCTCGTCGCTCTCCCCCACCATGACGATCTTCGCCAGCTCGTCCTTGTGGGCCGCGAGGTACGCCTCG
>ENA-UOYA01004731-UOYA01004731.1-activated-sludge-metagenome-genome-assembly--contig:-NODE-4731-length-11189-cov-11.984642_pt1 | contig 11189 bp, 21 predicted proteins | sample MGYA00238163_ERZ764804 | MGnify/ENA primary metagenome ERZ764804 (study PRJEB28919, sample SAMN05720223) | activated sludge metagenome | isolation source: Anaerobic digester | place: Hong Kong...
AAAGTCACCGCCGTTAAAATGTTTTTATGATCGAAAATATAACTTACAACCACAGGCACCTGTTTAAGTATAGACTCTTCATTATAAAACATGGGTTCGTGTAAAGTGAAAAACCCAACGTTTTCAATGTTTACAAACACAAAGTGCATGGGGTCATTGGGTACTACCGCGTTTTTGCATGCGGTCATCTTGTCTAAGGAACAGCATATGTTTCCAGATTGTTTTTTGAATCCACATACAATCATGGTAGTTTCTACAACTTCCACACTGCCTATCATTTTAAAACAAAAAGATTTAAACTTTGGCGTGTCAAAAAACAAATACAACAACAAACACAATACAGCAATTACAAACGTGGTAACAGCTATACCCAAAACCATGCAAACTCCTCCACTATTTGTTCCGTTTGTTTTCGATTTTTTCAGAAAATAATATCAGAACCCAATATAGGGATATGGGTTCCCACAGCCCTTCCCCTCACCACAATAGCCCTTAACCGCGCAAGACGGACCCGCTACTTTGAAAGTAAACGGTGCGTGTGGGCGAACTAATGAAAGCATCTTTGTTGCCAGTTCCCTAATTTCCCACTGTGCTCGGTTGCACATGCGCAAGCTAAAGAAATGATGCAGTTCTCGCGCGTTCATTGTGGAAACGATTTTGGTTTCCCACCCATGCGGCAGCACAAAGCGTGCGTCTTCTGCGGAAATACCCATCTCCACCATTTTTCGATACATGTTGTGTGATGTATAAACAGCCGCGTTGAACAGTTTCAACGCTTCTTCATTTTCCAGAATAGACGGGGGCACGACCATATCTATTTCATTCATTTTTACGTACCGCTGACTTTGCTGCGAAAATGATGCCACTCTGTGCCGGACAAGCTGGTGTGTGCAAACTCGGCTCACACCCCCAATCCCGAACGTGAAGCTTGCGTGTTCAAACGGAGTCATGTGTCCGCTTTTGAACAGATGTCTAATAAGCTTTTCTTTCTTCTCTTCCGTTAGATTGTTTTTTATCTCTTCAATACCAATATCGCTGTAACAAAGGTTGGCTGCGGAAGCAATAACGGTATCCGCATCCGGTGTAAAGGCGACCAGTTGTACGTTCATCATCAACACTCCCCAATAAAAATATGTACGGACGCTACACTATTTGTTCCGTTTAAATTCGATTTTTTAGAAAAAAAGAATCAGATAAAAGAAAATCCAAAAAACAAGCGGGCCTATGCTGCACCCGCTTGTACTTAAACGCTACCCGACACGTTTGTGGCAATACAAACAGATACCCACGGATGCGCCTATGACTGTCGAGATAGTGCACACGTGTAACAGCACAATATAAAGAATATCATTCACCATTTGAATTTCCCCTTTCGTTGACAGCTTTAACCGTTGCTTTGAAAATAGCATCTTCCTCCGGAGTCATGTACGCGCTGGTGTCCACTTAATTATTGCTTAATTTTGTATATATATTATTATATCAGAGAAGTAGACTTTTGTGCCGTAAAAAGCACATTAAACTACATCTTCAGCGTATAGAATAATCTATGCGCTATTCCTTGGCAAGTCATAACTTGCCGGAAGGAGGAAACACAATGAGCCAGATCATCCTGAACCTGACACAGCACTCGGCAACCCCGGAACAAATCGCTTCTGGTGTCCGCAATCCCGGAAGCGAGAAAGATCGTCAGGAGATTGTTAAGCTCCTGACGTTCGACGAACCCCCCACCATCGAGGAGATGACGGACCGCGCCGAGGGGCTTGCAAAGATGGCGCGAGACGAGTATCGCGTCGCGTCCGCGATGATCGGTGGGGCGCCTTTTTTCATGGGCGTCCTTGAAACGGCACTCAAGAACCACGGGATCGCACCGGTATATGCTTTCTCAAAACGTGAAAGCGTGGACCAGAAGCTTGAAGACGGAACCGTCATAAAGGTTTCCGTCTTTAAGCACGTGGGTTTCGTGGAGGTGTAATAACTCCACAAACCTACAACGTCCTGAGCATGACGTTAAACTGCTCCTTTCCCTATTACACTAATGTACACTAATGTGACACGTGCGTTGTGGGTCGTATACAAGCTGTCGACCGTGGCTTGTATGCGTGATACACCCTAATAGAACGGTTGGGTTTGAATCTTAATCCCTAGATTCGCTGGTGAGTTGGAACGCATACAGGTAACTGTATGCACGTGGACCCAGCGAGTCTTAGAAAAGATTTGTTTTTTGGCGTATTTTAGATCGGCGTCTAATGCTACGAAATTAGTTGCCCATACTTAAATGGGTAAAAGGAGGAATCACAATGAAGATGCATTTTGAAACGACGGTACGTGACAATGAACTGGGATTTCTGTTTTTCTGCGAGACGGGAGAGGATTATTTTTCTCTTCCCGCGGCCCCAGAAGAAGAAAAGCTCCCCGATGGATATAAGGGGGACGTGCAATTTATCCAAATCATCCGAGAGGATGATGATTTCGAAACCGGTTCGATCCGATTCATTTATGCGGATCGGAACGGAATGCACGAATCGCTGTCTGTAAAACCGAATGAGTTCGTTCCCCGTGAAAAAGGGGAATGGCTCATCGAATCGTTAAAGCTTCGCAAGGGAAAGTTCGAATACTACGCGGAGCAAGAACGCGTAGCCAAAGAAAGGCTGCGAGAAGAGCAGCGGTTGTTCCTTCAGGAGCAGATGGAATTTATGCGCCTGTACCCGACACAGAACATCGAGTTCTAGTTCTAACCAAAAAGAGCCGTAACAATTTGTTTTACGTTACGGCTCTTTTTTGTTTGCCTATTCAAAAGGAGGGAAATGGGATGAAGTATTACCGTGTGTTTGGTAAAAGAGAAGATGGGTATTCCGTTCCTAGGAAAATTGGAACGGTTGATACCCTTAATAGAGGTATCCTCATTTGCACAGAGGATACTCTTTTGAATCATCTTGGCCCGCAGATTTTTGAAGTTGAGCCAAGCCATCCCTTCCGAGATGATTGCGGATGCCTTAGAAGTAAAAGGGTCCGCATTTCGAAGGAGACTAATTGGTCTCCTACCAACGCGCGGTTGTTTGCTTGTGACTGCGCGGAGATTGTGTTATACAAGTTCGAAAGTGTGTATTCAAAGGACAAAACCCCCAAAAACTTTATTAATCTGGTTAGGGGGTATCTCCGTCGAGAAGTTACGGCGGAAGAACTGCATAACGCGAAGCTTAAGTACCACGAGTTTTTGGATTGGGTAGAGGGGCATGATGCGAAGATGGCCGCATATACTGCCTATGACACCGACTACGGCCCATTTGAAGATGGGTGGGTTGCTGCGGTGTCCGTCGTGTGTTCGGTCCGGTGGTTAACAGTTTATATGCCGGATACAGAACAAAGAATGGCAACAATCCTTCAGAAATATTTATAATTTTGGGGATGGTAAAATGGAAATCATAAAGTTTAAGATAGTCAAAGAAAAAGACGGCTGCTTTCTGATCCACAGCGTATGGGATTGCGGTCGTGATTACACGGAAGTATACAACAGAAACCGCAAGGGAACAATAATCAATAACGGCCTAGAAGCAATTTTAGAGGCCCTCGAAGGGATAGAATTTAAAATTGAAGGAGGTAAGGGATATGCAAATCAATGTAGCAAGACCGATAATTGAATACGGACATGGTTTTGAAACGTTGCACCCAGGAATGTTTTTTGACTTCACCCAAGCCAGTATAGAAATTTGGCTGGGTGGGAAGCCCGTGAAGCAAGACAAGAAAAGCCAGTTCACCAACGTTTGTGGGTTGGCGTTCCGCATAAATGCAGTAGAAAAGATCAAATCTGAAATCTGTCTGAGTCGTGTAGACTTAGACATTTTGAAGGAGGTACAGTAATGTACACAATGAAGGAATGTGATACGAACAACAAACACGAACCATTAGTACAAGGTCCTTCCGTTTATTACTTCAAGGAAATTCTTGAAGTAATCGAAGATATAAAACTGTCTGTTTTAGACGGCAGTTTTAGTTTGAATTAAAAAATTCAAAAAGGAGGAAAAAGACTATGCACGAAAAGAATGAAGACTTCAACGGTAAACGTCCTCCTCCCTGTGGTGACAAGGCACCTAATCTACACGAACAAGCGCTAGAAGGCGAAAATGATCCACCGCGCGAAGAGTTTCTTCGTGAGATATGGGTCATGTGTGGATTTATAGGCATGCGGTTGGGGAGGAATACGACCGCATGGTGATGGATGTGTTTGAGGGGAAGCGCAACAAGTTTTATTCTTACCTTGAAGCAGCGTCCAAATACGCGAAAGAAGGCGCAACCAATGTTGAATATTCTATATTTTCTTCTTTTTGTGATATTCCTAGTTTATATTTTCTGGACAAAACAAAAACAAAAAGAAAAAGAAGTGGAAACACAGCTAGAAAATAAAATCAAAGAAAAAGAAATAGAAATAAAGAAACTGGATGAAGAAATAACCAAGCTGAATCGGCAACGCGTAATCCTCAACACGCTTTCTGGTATAGAAGGCGTGTTTACGCCCATGTTGGAGGAATGGTTGTATTCGTTTTGTGACACCATTTCCTTCCAAATTCAATTCGTTTCCAAACCCCATCGAGACAAAGCGATATTCCGTTATGTTTCCATGACGGATGATGCGATTGTCGTAGAATGTTGGGAAGGAAACAAACAGAACTACGCTGTGCTGTACATTGGCGTAGCCCAGCATGTAATGCGCTATTATAACTTGTGGAACGATTATGACATGATTATCAATTGCAACAACTATGTTAATCATGTTGTGGCGTTTGCACAGGTTATGATTTGGAAGGCGCTGGGAGAAGCAGAGTGGGCGCTCTGCTTTGAGAATTATCCCGGCATGGAGAAAGATATGATGGATGAGCTTAAAAAAGCCATTCATCACGAACCATGCAAGATAGACAAGTTTACAACATATGTGGCTTTTATTGAACAGTTCAGTAAAAAATAAAATTCAATGCACCTAAAAAGGAGGATGCGTTAAAATGGTAGAGGTTTTGCTGTTTATAGGTATTCTTATGGCGATTGCGGGGGTAACGTTGTGGCTGTTGGGGTTCGACCACGACCTCACCAACAAGAAGCCGTTTGAATACTAAAGGAGAAAGGAACATGGAAATGGAAGTCAAGTACCTTCTCAAAGGAACAAACCGCGGTATCTCGGAACTGTATGGCATGCTGGAAAGCCATACAGGAGGAGACGGTGTAGTGGCTCTGGAAATAGAGCAATACTACATCGTGGCGGAAAAAGACACGGAGCTGCGCGTTCGACGAATTGTAGAAGACGGACACCAGCCAATATATATGATAACGTCGAAGAGGAACGTACCGTCAACGTTAGGTGAAAAAGTTCTTCTCCGTTACGAAGACGAGTTAGAGATTGACTCCAAACAGTATGAAATGCTGAAACACGTAGCATTGTTTGGGGTCAAGAAAAAGCGCTTTGTTATTGACGATGTGGAAATTGATTTCTATGAGAACGGTTTGGTTCTCATGGAGATCGAACTGGAAAGTCAAGACGATGATGTTGTCCTTCCGTCTTGGCTACATGATTTTGAGATAGATGTAGTTGAGGTCACACACGACCCTCAGTACAAGAACCAAAACATAGCTAGACAGTTAAGCTTGTAAAGCTTGAGGTGCCCCCGTGGTGGAACGGCATACACAGGAGACTTAAAATCTCCCGCCTAACGGATTAAGGGTTCGAATCCCTTCGGGGGCACCAAATATTACACAAAAAACCAAAAGGAGGTTAAAAAATGTTTAAGTTGATCTTGAAAGTAGTTTGTGTGGTTGCGCTAGCACTCTGCCTTCGCGACATCACACACAAAGAAGATGCTTTCGTGTGGGTTCAGAAAACGGTTGAACCCGCAGATAGCATTTGGACGCTCGTGGCATCCGAGCCGTCCAACAAAAATGAAAACATCGCGGATCTGGTGGAACAGGTTCGCGACAAAAACAACCTAACCACCTTGTTTATTCAACCGGGGCAGAAAATTATGATTCCGGTAAAAAAGTAAGGGAGGGATGGCAATGTACATTGTGAACTGGCATGTTGGAACGAGGTTCAACAACAACGAGGTTCGCGTTCGTGTCTCTTTTGAGGACGCGGAAAAAGCGAAGCGGTACTTCGAGGCGCGTCAGAAGCAATTTGACGCACTGGTAGGAAAAACAAAGCTGCTGCAGCTTGAGCTTAAGAGGGAAGAGGGAAGCGTGACAGAGAAAATGGCAGCACTGTATTCCAGCGACGAGTACAGTGTTTTTTTGCCAAACACGCTGGAGAGGTTTAGTGTGGAAAAATATCTGAAACTGAGAGCAGAGGGTGGCATGTGCGTGATTTGGAACCACTCTCTGTAGTTAAGAACCAAAAATACAAAACAAGAAGGAGTGTGTGAAATGAAGAAGATGATCGTTGCGTTGCTTGTCGTTGCGTTTGCGGTTGCGGTTGGCCTGCTGCTTGCGGCCCAGCCGTCGCAAGCAGGGGTTATCGACAAACTCATTTCTGTAAAGGACAAGGTTGCGATCGACCTCCAGAGGACGTTGCGGCAACAGCAGTTGCAGGTTGTGAGCGGGGAAGATAGGGAAAAGGCGTGGGTAGAACTCTATGAGGACGCCACGCACGTCCCCTCTCGGCTCATGCCTCTCAAGACTCGGTTTGTTTGCTCATACGACCCAAGCATTTCGATTTGGGTTACGTATGAGAAGGACGGGTCTATAGCTATCACGCCCGATGAAACGGGCATAGTGGACAATTACAAAAACGTTGAACACCTCCGTGCAGATGTGTTCATGAAGAAGTGGGATCACAACATGATCTCCCACAGAAACCCCACAAACATGGTGCTGTGGTTGAAGTACAAGCACCAGTTGGGGAAATACAACTGAATATCGAACCCATGAAGGGGCAGGGTAGAAATACTCTGCCCATATACCAAAATTCAAAGGAGTGAGTCAACTACCCACCGCCTATAGAGGCGGGGGCTTGCGTTAAGCAAGCCATAGTTGATTAGCCTAAGCTGAAGGGTTTCTTTCAGCTACGTTACATAGGAATATATAGGCACCATGGGATGCTCCACAAGTCCTATGCTCTGCGGGTAGTGGTTAAACATCTCTGAGGGGTAGGAGAAGTGCTACTACCAAAAACCCTATGTAACATTGGCGATGTGGACCTACAGGCTTTTGCCTGACTTATCCTTGAAGGAGGATTTTATATGGTTTTCGTTTTATCTATTGAGGGTAAACCTTTAATGCCTACTAAAAGGCATGGCAAAGTAAGACGACTACTAAAGCAAGGACTTGCTAAGGTAGTTAAGGCTAAACCTTTTACTATTCAACTGCTCTACAAAACTACTACCTATACACAAAATATTACACTTGGTATAGATAGTGGTTACAATTATATAGGCTTTTCTGCTGTAACAGAAAAAGAAGAACTAATTTGTGGTGAGGTTAAACTTAGAAATGATATCTCTGAACTACTCAAAGAAAGACGTATGTATCGCAGGATAAGACGTAATAGGTTAAGATACAGAAAACCACGTTTTGACAACAGAGTATCCTCTAAAAAAGAAGGATGGTTTGCACCTTCTATTAAGCATAAGTTAGATACTCACGTTAGGCTCATAGAGAGACTTAAAAAATTACTTCCCATTACTAACATAGTGATAGAAGTAGCAAGCTTTGATACTCATAAGTTAAAAAATCCCAATATAGAAGGTATAGACTATCAGCAAGGTGAACAGCAGGGTTTTTACAACCTTCGTGAATATATCCTCTATAGAGATAATTACACTTGTCAAATATGTGGTAGAACTAACGTTCCACTTGAAGTTCATCACATAGGTTTTTGGAAGGGAGATAGAACCGATAGACCAAGCAACTTAATAACACTTTGCACTAAATGCCATACTCCCAAAAATCACAAAGAAGGTGGTAAACTTTACGGTTTACATCCTATACAGAAATCATTAAAAGAAGCGACCTTTATGTCTACTGTAAGGTGGAAGTTAGTTAATGTGCTTAACTGTAACTATACCTATGGATATATTACTAAATCGAAAAGAATAACGCTTGAGCTTAACAAAACACATTATAATGATGCATTTTGTATAGCAGGTGGAACTAATCAAACAAGAGTAGAACCTATATACTTTGAACAGATAAGACGTAATAATCGTTCACTGGAGAAGTTTTATGATGCTAAATATATAGATATAAGGGACGACTCTATAAAGACAGGACAAGAATTGTTTAATGGTAGAAGAATACGCAACAAAAACTATAACACAGAAAACCTAAGACAGTTTAGAGGACGAAAGATATCTAAAGGTAGAAGAAGTATTCGCACACAGAGATACTTCTATCAGCCTAAAGATATAGTTATATTTGAGGGTAAGAAACACATTGTTAAAGGCATACAGAATAAGGGTAACTATATCAAACTTGAAGGGTTACCCAAGCCTGTTAAAACAGAATTAGTTAAACCTTATATGTTTAGAAAAGGATTATGTATTCTATATGTGTAATTCATCCTCCACCTATAGAGGTGGAGGTCTTCTTACTATATTATTAGATAAAAAGATGAAGAAATTGACTGTGTTGGTTCTAGCTTTTGCTTTTGTTTTTGCAGCAACATGCGGGGCGTGGGCATCACCCCATCACAACAACGGCGTGATGCGGTGGGATGATGGCTACCGGCCCCGTCAGTCCAATGAAACGTGGGAGTCGCTGGCGCATCGTTGGTGTGATCCACACTACAAAGATTGCCACTACAACGGTTGTCGTCCGTATTACTATGACACGTGGCGACCCCACAATTACCACAACGACAATATGAAAGAAGCCATCCTCTTCACGCTGTTTAACATCATGGTGCAGCGTAGTGGGATGGAAGCGGAATACCACGTACAAGATGATAAATTTAAGCAACTTGAGTATGAAATCTTCATTCAGAACCAGCAGATACAGGAGTTAACCAAACTGCTGCAAATCCAAATTGAAAAGAGTATGCAGCAAAATGAAGAATGAAAAAGAACCAATAACTGTAGTGTGTGTGATCAATGAAACAGCATGTTACTTGACAGAATATCGCAATAAAATAGAAATAAACATCTGCGGATCCGAACCAAAGAAAATCGTTACACAATGGTATCGCGACGAAACATTGGAAAAAACATTAAATAAATGTTCATCAACATTGGGACATCTAATTTCGAATAACTGTAATTACATAAGAATATTATCCATCTTGTTTAATAAGTTTGAAAAAGCCCTTCGTAACGAATGGCTAGAAAGGAGTAAATAACATGAAATTGATAAACATGACATCAAAGAAAATAGTTTTGTGGAACGATGAAAAATCTGAAATTGTAAAAATTGTAGAAACAGAATCCGTTCCACTTCGTGTTATCAATATCAAATGTGGTTGTAAAAAGATAGACGGAATCCGTATGCACGAGACGAAGAACGTGTTGAACGTAAATCTGCCTCCCAAGAAGGCCCACGTGCTCTATATTGTGTCGCAGAAGGTAATGGAGTTTATACGTTACCATTACCCAGAGCGAAATGATTTCGTAACGGTAGATGTAGACCGTTACGGAATCAAAACAAAAGATGGTAAAATCTTGGGTACGACAGCAAACTTCATTCGTATCCAGGAAGCACCACGTGTTGTAGAATTAAATCTCACATAAACAAAAAAACTAGCCCAACGGATGTCTGTGAATGACACCCATTGGGTTAGTTTTATTTTTTGTTTTTTGCTGTGGTTGGTTTCACAGTGTTTGTTTTTTGGTTGGTCTTCGCACCTGTTGGTGGTCTTGTGCCGCTTCGTGGTGTGGCTTTCGGCTTCTGTGTGGGAGCTTGCAATTTTTCTTCGATTGTTTCATTGGGTACAGAAACTTCTTTTGCAAACACTACTGCCTCTTCCACCATTGCGTCTTCAGCAGACGTCTGAGGCAACTCAATATCCATCATCGTTTCAAATACTTCGTTTTGTTTTTCTTTTTGGTGAGCAGCAAAACTATTCATAATTCTTTCTTTCTTTTCTTCTTGCGTTAGAGGTGCAACCTCCACAGGTGGAACTGCAACTTCTAAAGATTTGTTTTGATGAGCAGATTGAATTTCTGGTTTAAAAGCAGCATCTCTGGGCTTCACCGCAAAAATTTGCTGGTGTCCCGTTTTTGTGTTCATAGCAATAACCACTTTTTCGTCGATATGTTGAATGGTTAAACTGCATTTTGCACAATACTTTTTAATTTCATCAAGATACATAGGCGTTGCCATGTGTCACTTCAACTCCTCATCATCTAAAAAATCTTTAATAATTTTTAAAACCTTACGCGCCCAAACCCTATCTTGTTCTTTTGATGGTTCTGATAGTTCGTCATAAGGACACCAAAGCTTTTTCCATCGTTCCTGTCTGGGTTGGGATACTTCCGGCGAAACGGCTTTGGACCACGTTACCCACTGGTCGTGTTCCAAGCTGGACAACTGTTCTAACAATTTTTCCATATTCATAATAGTAAAGAATCACTCCAAATAAAACAAACTATTGTTTATTGGCAAAATTTTGTGTGTAATAAGAACTGAAAAACATGGGTTTGAATCCGCTAAAATAAAGAAAGTCGTCCGGTGTAATGGCTTCCATAATCAACTGGTCGCCAACCTTGTATTGCTTCAACTGCATACCCAATTGATCCGCAAACGGAGCATAAGCACACTGAACCAATTCCGTACAACATACAGCGTTGTGGTTTTTGAAATCACCAAAGAAATCGTACGGTGTACCCAACATAGCTTTTGCACGTTCTATGGCTTCTCTTTTGAACGGACGAGATGGCAAATCCGGCCGAACAATTGCCATATAGTCGCAGCGCATAAATCTCGTTATACCCTCTTGAAACACACCGTCTTGCATAGAATGAATAACTTCGCCATCACCAATATACAACCCCGCGTGTGAAAAAATTCCGGGTATAAAATAACCATCCAAGAAATTTACGTAACCTCGCAACAACACATCTCCCGGACGCACCGTTGCCATAACAACCTTATCGTCCTCATCTGTCATCTTGTAACCGCTTGGGTCGTATATAACCCACAATGGATACTTGTAAACTTTGATGCGCGAAAATACTTTTAACAAACCCTTCCACAATGTCTTTAACACTACACATCACCCC
>ENA-UOYA01004732-UOYA01004732.1-activated-sludge-metagenome-genome-assembly--contig:-NODE-4732-length-11188-cov-5.820354_pt1 | contig 11188 bp, 9 predicted proteins | sample MGYA00238163_ERZ764804 | MGnify/ENA primary metagenome ERZ764804 (study PRJEB28919, sample SAMN05720223) | activated sludge metagenome | isolation source: Anaerobic digester | place: Hong Kong...
ATGGTAATATGCTCGACTTTAAAATTGTGGGATATAACCATAACACCGTTTCCCTGTTGGTTTTAAATGATACTGATGAAGATTCAATTATTCATCATTTGAGCACGTTTAATAAGCTTACCCAAAAACAACAAAATAAACTTCCCCAGCATATGGCGAAGTTGATGAAACAGTGCTTTCTTTTTGAGAAGTCGATTTTTTCTCTCACGAATGATTGTAATTTTAGAGTGATAAATAGCGAAGTTGTAGCCGAAATAATTATTGGAGATCAGGAAATTAATTCTCCTCCGCCTAAACACACTTAACATTTTCAGTCGCTCGCTTTTGATTTTAATGTACGGGCCTTATTCTTTTGCTTTCTTACAAATAATCACTTCACTATGAAATCAATTTATCTCATAGTGCTAACGCTGTTGTTGTCTGCATCATCGTTTGCACAAAATAAAATTACTGGCACTATTGCCGATAGTAAATCTCATGCACCTCTTCAAGGTGTTTCAATATTTATTCCTGAATTAAACAAAGGATCCGTTAGTACCGAAAATGGAACTTTCGAATTAGATCAACTTCCATCTAAAGTAATAACAGTGCAATTTACTTTAATCGGATATAAATCCATTGTTCAATCATTTAACCCATCTTTGAAAAGCACTATTTCAATCGAACTACTTGCTTCAAGTACAAACCTCGATGAAGTATTAGTAACATCCGGAAATAAAAAGTTAAGTAAATATTCTCCATTTCCCGTTTCTTCCATCTCTCAAAATGATATCCGGAAATATGCTTCTCATTCTGTAATGGGAAACCTGAGCTATCAACCAGGTATCGATAAAATTTCGATTGGAAACGGAATCAGCAAACCTGTACTTCGCGGATTGTCGTTCAATCAAATTATGCTTTATGGTCAAGGTACTCGTATCGAAAATCAACAGTGGGACGATCATCATGACTTAGGGTTGTCGGATGTAGGAATTAGTCACGTGGAAATTGTTCGCGGCCCAGCAGCTTTAATTTATGGAGCTGATGCGTTAGGAGGCGCACTTATCTTCGTAGATGATAAACCCGCTCCTGCAGGAACTAAAAAGGGCGAGGCCAATCTCGGCTTTTATTCTAATACACTCGGCTTTAATGGTGATGTTGGAATTAGTGGTTCTAATAAATCAGGATTGTTCTATGGCGTGCGTTTGGGCGGTGCTTCTCATACGAGTTATGTGCAGGGCGAAGGAGAAGAAGAGAATCCTTCAGCGGAAGAAGAGGAATTTGCTGCGAACAGTAAAATGATGAATGCAGTAGCTAAGGCAAATATCGGTGTGAGTAAAAGCTGGGGAAGCTCTAAATTTTCGTATAGTTTCTTTAATCAACAAATAGGAATTATTGAGGATGAAAGCAAGGCAACAAATGCTGCTACTGAAGATGAAGGAGAACAACGCGATCGTGAAATGGAAGCACCTTATCAAGATGTTTCTACTCATATTCTTTCTTCAGAAAATGTATTCTTTACCGGTAAATCTAAAGTGGGATTAAATGTTGCTTATCAATTGAATGATCGTAAGGAGTATGAGCCATTGGCAAATAAACAAAAGGAACTTGCTATTGGACTAAAACTAAATACAGTTACTTATGATGCTAAATGGACCAGCAACGATGAGAAAGCACTCGGAGTTACAATCGGATCACAAGGTTATTTTTCTAATAACACGAACAACGGAAAAGAATCTTTAGTTCCTGATGCCGATATTTCTGATGTGGCTGGCTACGGAATAGTTCACTACGATCATGCTAATTTTAATTTGATGGCCGGAGCTAGATTCGATGCAAGAAGTATTGAGGCTGAATCATACGAGAAGAATGAAGGTGTGGAGGCCGATACTTTTATTATGCTTCATACTAACGACACTGTTATTAAACCGGAAGTAGAACTTGAGAAGGAATATGCGCCAATTTCTTTTTCAATTGGAGCCGCTTATCATTTTAATGATCACCTTTCTGTTAAACTAAATGCAGCAACCGGATTTACCGCTCCTAACTATGCTCAATTAGGAACCTTCGGAAAACATGAAGGTACATATCGTTTTGAACGAGGAAAAATGAATCTTGATGTTGAGCAAAATACAGAAGGCGACTTAGGACTTGAATGGAATAATGAGATGATTACTATTAATGCAAACGCATATCTTAATAAAATTAAAAATTATATCTACATTCAAAATACCGGCGATTCAATTGTAAGAAGTACTCCCGATGTTCGAGATACTTTGGCGCTCTATGACTATAAACAAGGCGATGCAACTATTTCTGGAGGAGAACTGGGAATAGATTTTCATCCTTCCTCAGCGAAATGGATCGACGTTAAACTTTCTTATTCTTTAATCGATGGAACGTTGGATGCTGGCGGCTCACTGCCTTATATACCGTCTAATAAAACAGTAGGAGAAATTAAATTGATGAAATCGAAATTATGGAGATTGAATAATTCTTTTGTCTCTTTTGTGGTTAGTAATTATGAACAAAGAACGAAAGCGGCAGAGTACGAATTGGTTTCTTCAGCATATACTTTGTTGGATGTTTACTTGGGAGCTTCTTTTAAATTGGGTAAACAAGATGTGTCTTTCAATTTGTTCTGCACAAACCTTACAAACAAAGGTTATTATAATCAATTGTCATTGGTGAAGTATATTGGCGTTCGTGATATGGGAAGAAATATTGGTGTTCAATTGCATATTCCTTTCGGACTGTAATTTGTATCAAATAAATTATTCGGAGGTACGTTGGTTTTCTTAATCGATGTACCTCCTTTTTTTTGTATTATTGACAAATAATTATTTAAGTATGAAAATGAAATTCTTGTTGATGCTAATTATTCTTGGCTCTTTCTGCAATTTTTCGATCGTACAATATTCTTTTATGTCGTTTAACTTGCGTTACGATAATGCCGGAGATAAGGAGAATTCATGGGTAAATAGAAGAGACGAATTGTCATCAATGATCTTAAAGTATCACCCCGATGTACTAGGAATTCAAGAGGGCTTATATAGTCAAGTTACATTTCTTGATTCATCTTTAACTGATTATAATTATGCCGGCGTTGGTCGAGATGATGGCGATAAGAAAGGGGAGTTTTCTGCCGTGTTTTTTAATACGAAGAAGTTTTCTTTGCTCGCTACTAAAACGTATTGGCTTTCTCCTACTCCCGAAAAAGTTTCGGTAGGATGGGATGCTGCAATGGAACGCATTGTTACTTTCGCAACACTGATTAGCTTAAATCACTCTGATACTATCTATGTCTTCAACACTCACATGGACCATATTGGAAAAGTTGCGCGCGAGAAATCGGCAGAGTTGATTTGGAGTATTATCAAAACGAATAATCTTGCAAAAAATAAATTGATTGTAATGGGCGATTTTAATTCTACTCCCGATGAATCCGCAGCTCAATTGTTTCTCGCTAACATGGATTGTGGATTTAATAGCAAGAATGTAAATACTTCCGGACCGATAGGCACATTTAACGCCTTTAATGTGACCGATTCCGTTACAAAACGTATCGATTATATTTTTACGAAAAACATGATTGTAACCGACTATCAACATATCAACGAAAGAAGAAATAATAATTTGTGGCTCTCCGATCATTTGCCAGTATATTGCAAAGTGCATTTTTAAATTCTTTCATTTAATTCTCTCCTTTACGTTTCATAACTTTGCGAACCCAAAACAAAAAGATATGAATAAAACTTTACTTTCAATTGCTCTTCTCTTCTTCTCTTTGTCTTCCTTCGGACAAGGATTTCCTACCACCGCTGTGAATTATAGCTTGCCAACCGGAGGCTATATTTCCAGCTCTCATACTTATGGTTATTATAATTTGGCTGAAACGGGTTCTTACGACAGTAATAGCAATGGCTGGTCAGTTATTGATATGAATAATGATCAAAAGCCTGATTTGGTTGTTACAAGTAAAGGGACAGGTACTTATCGCGATTGCTTTGGACTTCCATCATCGCAATATTGGAAAGTCTATTTAAATAATGGAACTTCCTATTCAACTACACCGATCAATTGGACACTACCAACAGGTGGATATTATGATGGTAGTCACTTATATGGATATTTTTCAATATCAGAAACCGGCAGTTATCACAATAGTTCTAATGGGTGGAATTTGATGGATATGAATAATGATCATCTTCCCGATTTAGTAGTCGTTTGCCAAGGAAATGGAACGTATAGAGATTGCTTCGGATTGCCTTCTTCTCAATATTGGAAAGTATATTTAAATACCGGAAGCGGCTTTTCTACAACAGCAACAAATTATACACTTCCAAATGGTGGTTATTTAAGTAGCGGACATCTCTACGGTTGGTTTTCAATGTATGAACAAGGTTCGTATGATAGTGGAAGTAATGGCTGGTCGGTGACTGATTTTAATGCAGATGGTTATGCGGATTTAGTTGTCGTTTGTCAAGGAACGGGAACCTATAGAGATTGTTTCGGATTGCCTTCTTCTCAATATTGGAAAGTATATGCCGGTTCCGCTACAGGTTTTTCAACTACAGCAGTGAACTGGAATTTACCTACAGGTGGATACTATGACGGATCCCACTTGTATGGATACTTCGGAACTGACGAGAGTGGGAGCTATTATAACAACTGTAATGGCTGGTCAGTGGTAGATATTAATAACGATAGTAAACCAGATCTAGTTGTTACATCGCAAGGAAACGGTACCTATAGAAACTGTTTCGGGTTACCTAACAATCAATATTGGAAAGTGTATGTGAATAATGGTGCAGGATTTAATACTACTCCAATAAATTGGACTTTGCCTTCCGGTGGATATACATCAAGTGGTCATAACTATGGATACTATGCTATCAGTGGAGGACCTAACTATGAAAATTTAAGTAATGCATGGTCGCTTACCGATTTGAATAACGATCATTTAATTGATCTCGTTGTTACATCACAAGGGAATGGTACTTATGCAAATGGCTTTGGTGTTGGATCAAATCCATATTGGAAAGTTTATTACAACACAGGAAGCAATTTCACTACAAGTGTTGTGAATTGGTCGCTGCCTGCAGGAGGTTATATTAGTAGCGGACACCCCTATGGTTATTATACGTTAGCAAATACTGGTTCGTATGATTTAAATAGTAATGGCTGGTCAGTTATCGATATAAATGGTGATAATAAAAGTGATCTTGTTTTGTTTTCTCAAGGAACAGGTACTTACAGAGATTGCTTCGGTGTACCTAATAATCAATATTGGAAAGTTTTCTTGAATTCCTTTTCTCCTACTGCTTTGAACGAATCTTCTGTTCAATTTAATGGAATTTCTTTAGCACCAAATCCTGCTTACTCTACTCTTAATGTTACCGCTGATTACTCAATCATCAATCAAAAATATTCAGTTTTTTCTTCTAACGGCGTTAGAGTATTAGAGGGTGTTTTCTCAAATAATGAAGAGGCGCTGGATATTTCTTCTCTTTCTTCCGGCATCTATTTATTGCAAGTAGGAACAGTTTCTTCAAACACGATTAAATTCATTAAAGAATAAAATATTTTTATTTTCTCTAAAGGCTCCTACTTCAATAGGAGCCTTTTGTTTTTTAAATGATGTTGATTTCATTACTTAATTCTTTATTTTTGAATGAGCTCTAATTTCTGTTTGAATGAAAGATAATTTCTCTTCTCAGTCCGATCAATATGCACTTTATCGCCCAACGTATCCAGCGAGTGTTTATCCTTATCTCATGTCGCTAGTGAAGAGTTATAATTGTGCTTGGGATGTAGGAACAGGAAATGGTCAAGTAGCAGTTGAACTTGCTCCTTTTTTTGAAAAAGTTATCGCAAGTGATATTAGCTCAGCACAGTTGCAAGTAGCTCCTTCAGTAAGTAATGTCGAATACATTGTTTGTCGAGCAGAATCAACTCCTTTTCAAAGTAATTCTTTCGATCTAATTACTGTTGCGCAAGCGATTCATTGGTTTAATTTCGATCAATTTTATAATGAGGTAAAGCGTGTTGCCAAACCCGACGCATTACTCGTTGTAATGGGCTATGGAAATATTAAAGTATCGCCGGCCGTCGATGAAGTGATTAATCATTTGTATAAAAACATTACGGCTCCCTATTGGGATAATGAGCGTACTTATCTTGATGAAAATTATACTACTATTCCTTTCCCTTTTAATGAAATTATTCCTCCTCCATTTTCAATGGACCTAAAATGGAGCGTCGATTCACTTAAGGGATATTTAAATACGTGGTCAGGATTAAAACATTGCGTTCGTATTACAGGTCGTGATCCAATTAGTGAAATTAATGATGATCTGTTGAAGGCTTGGGGAGATGAGGCAGAGAAAACTGTTTCTTTCCCTTTTCTTCTTCGTATCGCTAAAATTAATAAGTAATGCAAAAAATTAATACGTCCGTTGTTCCTCTCTATAATTGGGGCGATAACTGTGCAGGATGGCGTTTATTGCAAAGTCCATCGTTGTCGGTAACACAAGAATTAATGCCTCCACATACTTCCGAAAAATGGCATTATCATCAAGTAAGCCAACAGGTTTTTTATGTGTTGTCGGGCAAAGCGGTAATGTATTTCGATACCGAGAAATTTGAACTGATTTCTGGTGATGCTATTCATGTTCCTCCAGGTGTTATTCATTGCTTGAAGAATGAAAGTAATGAAGCTCTTTCTTTCCTCGTCATTGCTAACCCACAGGTGAATGATGATCGCTTCGAAGTCGAACATCATTAAAAGCAAAACCCCGAAATCAATTAGAATTCGGGGTTTTGTTTTTGTAGTTTAATTTTATTTTACATCAAATCGATCTAAGTCCATTACTTTACTCCACGTTTTCGCAAAGTCGTTCACAAATTTTTCTCGATTGTCATTCTGAGCATATACTTCTGCAATGGCTCTTAATTGTGAATTTGATCCGAATACTAAATCTACTCGTGATGCAGTCCATTTTTTGTTTCCAGTTTTTCGATCATGAGCTTCATAGCTTTCTTTCATTTCACTCGTCGGTGTCCATTGGTTATTCATGTCAAGCAAATTCAAAAAGAAGTCGTTTGTTAATTGCCCAACTCGTTGTGTTAGTACGCCATGTTGTGAACCATTTGCATTAGCACCCAATACTCGCATACCTCCAATTAATACCGTCATCTCAGGAGCACTTAGTTTTAATAATTGTGCTTTGTCAACTAAAAGTTCTTCTGCAGATACAGTGTAATTTTTCTTTTGATAGTTTCTAAATCCATCCGCTTGCGATTCTAATACTCCAAAACTTTCTACGTCTGTTTGCTCTTGCGTTGCGTCTACTCTTCCTGGCGTGAATGATACTTTTATTGTATGTCCTGCGTCTTTTGCTGCTTTCTCAATTGCTGCATTTCCAGCTAATACAATTAAATCAGCTATCGATACTTTTCTCTCTTTGTTGGCTTCGTTAAATTCTTTTTGAATGGTTTCAAGAGTACTCAATACTTTTGATAATTGTGGAGGATTATTTACCTCCCAGAATTTTTGTGGCGCTAAGCGGATACGCGCACCGTTAGCTCCTCCACGTTTATCAGAACCTCTGAATGTTGATGCCGATGCCCATGCTGTTTCAACTAAATGCGAAATGGATACTCCCGATGCTAATACTTTTTCTTTTAGTAATGCAATGTCTTTGTCGTTTATTATTTCACCACTTCTCTGCGGTAATGGATCTTGCCATATCAATTCTTCCTGCGGAACTTCAGGCCCTAAGTACAATGCCTTCGGACCCATATCTCTGTGCGTTAATTTAAACCACGCTCTCGCAAATGCATCGGCAAATGCTTGTGGATCTTGATGGAACTTTCTTGAAATTTTTTCAAAAGCAGGATCAAAACGCAATGATAAATCTGCGGTCGTCATCATCGGCGCATGTTTTTTATTTGGATCATGTGCATCAGGAATCATATGTTCCGGCTTGCAATTCTTCGCGGTCCATTGATGCGCTCCTGCAGGACTTTTTGTTAACTCCCACTCATATCCGAACAACATATCGAAGTATCCATTGTCCCATTTAGTCGGATTAGGTTTCCATGCACCTTCAATTCCACTCGTTGTTGTGTGAACGCCTTTTCCACTTCCTAATGCATTAATCCAACCTAATCCTTGTGCTTCAATAGGCGCTGCTTCAGGCTCCGGACCAACTAACTTCGGATCTCCGGCACCGTGAGCTTTACCAAAAGTATGACCGCCTGCTACAAGAGCTACCGTTTCTTCGTCGTTCATTGCCATGCGAGCAAAAGTTTCTCTTACATCACGTCCCGATGCTACAGGATCAGGGTTTCCGTTCGGCCCTTCAGGATTTACATATATCAATCCCATCTGCACTGCTGCTAATGGATTCTCTAAATTGCGTTCTCCACTGTAACGCTTATCTCCCAACCATTCTTTTTCTGCTCCCCAATAAATATCTTCTTCCGGTTGCCAAATATCAGCACGCCCGCCGGCAAAACCGAAGGTCTTAAATCCCATCGATTCTAATGCAACATTTCCAGCAAGTATCATAAGATCGGCCCACGATATTTTGTTGCCGTATTTTTGTTTGATAGGCCATAATAATCTTCTTGCTTTATCGAGATTACCATTGTCGGGCCAACTGTTTAACGGAGCAAAACGTTGATTGCCCGTTCCACCGCCTCCACGTCCGTCAGAGGTACGATACGTTCCCGCACTATGCCATGCCATACGGATAAATAATCCTCCGTAATGTCCCCAGTCCGCAGGCCACCAGTCTTGCGAATCGGTCATGAGTTTTGTTAAGTCAGACTTAAGTGCAGCGTAATCGAGCTTCTTAAATTCTTCCGCATAATCAAAAGCTGTTCCCAATGGGTTCGATATCGGATGATGTTGGTGCAGGATATTTAGATTAACTTGGTTCGGCCACCAATCGCGGTTGCCTGTTCCTCTGCCTGCTACCGGTGCTTTCGCCCCATGATGAAAAGGACATTTTCCTTCTCCGCTGCCATTACCGCTGTGCGCGTGTGCTTTATCTTCCATTTTAGTACGTGAGTTATGTTGTTACCCAAAAGTAGAGGCTGTTAGCTTATAAACCAAATCGAATGTGTTTATGTAAACATAGATGAAATCTATTAAACGGAAATCTCCTATTGATCGCTAATTTTGTTGCTTCATAATGATCACTGCCTCGACTTTAAATTCAATTGCTCTCATTTGTTTTTATGTTGGATGATGGATAGGGAGGAGGCTGTTGGTGAAAAAATTTAAACGTATATTTTAAAACTAAGAGTTGTATGACTGAACAAATAGATCCTTGGAAAGCACGATGGGACGAACGCTATAGTGATGATGATTATGCTTACGGCGAAAACCCGAACGAATTTTTAAAATCGAAACTTGAAAACTTTACTCCCGGCAAAGCCCTTTTTCCCGCCGAAGGCGAAGGAAGAAATGCTGTGTATGCTGCGCAGTTGGGATGGACGGTCTCTGCATTCGATATCAGCAGCGAAGGAATGAAAAAGGCTGAACTCTTAGCGAAGAAGAAGATGGTGGAGCTAGATTATAGAGTTGGTCCTTTGCAAACATTGAATTTTGAACCAGAATCGTTCGATTTAATCGCGTTGATTTATGCGCATTTCCCCGGACCAATTAAATCCGAAATACATCATCAACTTGTTGAGCTATTGAAACCGGGAGGCATTGTGATTTTCGAAGCATTTAGCAAACGACATTTGGAATATGTTTCTCGTAATGAAAAAGTGGGCGGCCCTAAAGATCTCGATACCTTGTGTTCTGTTGAGGAGATAAAAAATGATTTCAAGAATTTCGAAATAATCGAATTGGAAGATACTGAAGTGAATCTCAACGAAGGCTCTTATCATAACGGAACCGGAGCCGTAATTCGTTTTGTAGGAAAAAAGAAATAATCATTTTATACCTTTAATTGGATGTCAAAAAAATCACTTTTAATTTTTATTCTGTCGTCATTCGTTGTTATGTCTTCTTTTATGACTTCAGAAACGACTGAGGTTAGAGATGATTTTAAAACGTACTATGATAAAAATTCAGTTACAGGATCATTCGTGTTGTTTAATTCAAAGGAGGCGAAGTGGATTGTTTATAATCCTGATCAAATGAATAAGGAGTTTACACCAGCTTCTACATTTAAAATTTTTAATTCGTTGGTAGGAGTTGAAGCAGGTGTAATTCGCGATGAACACTTCGTGATTCCGTGGGATAGTGTTGTTAGAAAAAATCCTAATTGGAATAAAAATCACGACCTGCAATCTGCTTTTCAAAATTCAGTTGTATGGTACTATCAAGAGTTAGCACGTAACGTTGGCGGAAAGAGAATGAAATTTACACTCGATAATTGTGAATATGGTAATCGTGATACTAGCGGTGGAATTGATAAATTTTGGCTTACTGGCGGATTACGTATTACCCCAAAACAACAAATCGAATTCCTTCGTAATCTCCACGATAACGCATTGCCTTTCTCTCAACGTACTATGTATGTTGTAAAGAATATTATGGTGGTAAATGATTCAGTAGGATTTGTAATGCGTGCTAAAACTGGCTGGGGTGTGCAAAACAATCAGGATATTGGTTGGTATGTGGGTTATATCGAAACCTCCGATAATGTGTACTATTTCGCAAATTGTATTCAATCATCTTCTCCCGATAACCATAAGTTTGCAGCTGCCCGTATCGAGATTGTATATTCTATTTTACATGACCTGAAAATTATTCAGCAACAGTAAACCATCTACTTAATGCCAATCATTAACCAAACTTTTTCCGGTTTTTGGTCGCTTTAACGCGTTTTTTTAAGTTTTCTAATAACTTTTCAATCGATGTGGGCTACTTATTGGGCCAAGCCGATATAAATCCCCCTAAAATTTCATTTTGATCATCAATCACTTACGATTTTTTTTAAATCGGAGCCTTGTATTTTTTATTTTGTGATTATATTGCAACCACTGAGTTTGATTGTAATACAATCTTTACGGCTGTTGCGAAGGAGTTTTGTCGTAAAGGTTCCCGAGGGATAAGAATAGAGTAGGGACGATATGTATTGTCATTAAATTATTAGTTGGTTGACCCGGTTCCCCTCCTGCTGCTGTCATGCGATCATCCCCGCAGACAAAGGCAATAGGAGGGGGATTAGAGGAAGAAAAA
>ENA-UOYA01004733-UOYA01004733.1-activated-sludge-metagenome-genome-assembly--contig:-NODE-4733-length-11187-cov-4.313780_pt1 | contig 11187 bp, 10 predicted proteins | sample MGYA00238163_ERZ764804 | MGnify/ENA primary metagenome ERZ764804 (study PRJEB28919, sample SAMN05720223) | activated sludge metagenome | isolation source: Anaerobic digester | place: Hong Kong...
TCTACGGCCGCGGCGCCGGCTCCGGCCCCACCGGCAGCGCGGTGGTCGGCGACGACCAGCGTAGGGCCAGCGCGATCCCGGCGCCGTCTTCGCCCGCCGCGAACAAGTCCTGGGTCAGCCCCACCCGGAACGAATGGGCGCTAAGCGAGCGGACCGTGTCTCCTTCCATCCCGGCTTCCAGCTCAACATGGCCAAGGTCGATAGCCTCGAACACCCGGCGGCGCAGGATCGCCACCACGCCTTGCCGGGTGAGCGGCTTCTGGCCGATATAGTGCCGCTGAGTCTGCTCCCCCGCATCGTCTGGCGGACTGGTCAGCACGTTGATCCGCCGGAACACCGCCCCTTGCGTGATCCCGCTCGCCAGCAGCCAGGCCGAGAGGCGCGCCATGGTGTCGGGCGAGAGCCAAGCCAGAGCCCCCTCCCCCAGCTGGTCGGTCTTCGAATGCGCGATCTCAAGCCGCCCGCTCCCATCCACAGCCTGACTGAGATCGGCTACCGTTGCCCCGACCAGCTCGGAAACTCGCAGGCCTGCGTCATAGGCAAGGCTGATGAGCGCCGCATCGCGCTTGCCCGTGATGTCGGTACCGCACGAGGCGAGCAGCCCCTTGATCGTCACCCCTTCGGGCGGCGCCTGCCCCTCCGCCATCGCCTCGCCAAACCGCAGCGGCGCGGCCTGACGCTGCCGTTCGCGCCTCTTACGCCGGATCGCTTTCAGCGTGTCGCGAACCATCCCCGCCTGCGTTGGCAGCGGCTCCTTCTCGCCGAACCCGAGGATGCGGTGGATCCGGGCGATCGAGGCGATCCGCCGCGCCAGCGTCGCGGGTTTGGCCGGGGCCCGGATTTCCGATCCCTTGGCCAGCCAGTGAAGATAGTGGACGAGGCTTTCCGGATCGGCAGGAACCGCGGTGACGACGGGCCGCCGCGACTTGCACCAGGCAAGGAAGCACCGGAGGTCGGCGGTGATGGCCGCCTTTGTCGCCGGCGCCATCGCCGCAACCGCCGCCTCGAGCGCCAGCGGGCGCGCGGCGCGCGCGTCGACCAGCGGGGCATGCGCGCCCAGCACCAGCTCGACCGAGGACCGGAAAGGTCGATCAGCGGTCATACGCGAAGGGTACTTCGAGCGGCGTGCATGGGGCAATTTCTGGCCAAAATGGGCATTTCCGGCAAGCTCGATTTTACCATAACATCCGATTATGGAAAATCCGTGTTTTCAGGGGGTCGAATGATAGGATACCAAACTGGCGTTTAGGTGAACTTTGCATTGACCGCATTTTCCGGCGCAATTATCCCACCTTCCGATGTACATCGCGCCGAGACATTTCCAGTGAAACAGTCAACCGACGCCAGTCCTATCGCTTTCCGGATCGGCCAGATCGACGCGCTGGCCAAGACCCTGCTCGCCTCCCCTGCCCTCTATTCCCCGGAAATGCGCGCGTCGCTGGCGCTGCGCTGGCTCAGCCGGGCGTGGCAGCAATACCGCCAGGACCGGGCAATCACACTCGGTCCCGCGCTGATCGGGGCCGAATGCGCGACCGAGCGCAATGCCTTTCTGACCCTGTTCGAACAGGCCCTGCCGCGCCGCGAGAAGCTGCTTTCCCAGGCGGTCCGGACCGTGCGCAAGATCGCCATCCGGCCGATGGCGAGCGAGGTCACCGAGGCCGAAACGATCGTCGCAGCAAGCACCGATGAGCTCGAGCGGGTGCTCACCGTACTCGCCCAGCCCAAGCGGCCCACTGCGCCGCTGGAGCGCCTGCTCGAGCTGGTCGACGGGTTTCGCTATTCAACCGGCGATGAACCCGATCCCCTGTCCGCGACCGCGCGAACCCCGTGCTGGGCGATCAACCTGGCCGCCACAGCGCGCGGCGACGCGTTTCGCCTGAGCGAGACCGCCCTGCCCTTCCCGGGCCTGGCCCAGCGCCGGCTGTTCCGCGCTGATCGCGGCGCGCAAGAAAGGCGCGCCGACGCGCGCGAACATCTGCTCGAGGCGCTGCACGCCACCGCCTGCGACATCGCCCGGCTTCCGCGCGCGGCGGAGGTCTTCACGCGTGAATTTCCGAGCCAACGGACCAACTCGCGGCTGTACCTCGCCTGGATGCTGCTATTCGGCCTCGGCGGGTTGACGCCGGCCCAGCTCGCCCGCGCGCTGCCAGCGACCAAGGCCGGGGCAGGCAAGCTCCTGCGCCAGTTGGAGGCAGGCCATTTGGCGCGCAGTCAGGGGCCATTCGCGCCCTTCCTGTGCACCCTCAATATCCCGGTGGCCATGCCCGACTGGCGTTACCTGAGCTCAAAATAGCTGCCGCGGGCAGCCCCAGCAGGCCGCCGAAGTGGCGCTCGAACACCGCCGCCCTGGCCTCATCGATATCCCTGCGCTCCCGCACCCAGGCATAGGCGCGCAGCAAGTCGAGGAACTCCGGCGCCATCCACGCCGAGGCTGACTTGGGCGGAGCACAGGCCCGCAGGCGGTAAGGCATTTTCACAGGCGCTTGAACGCCGCCGCCGACTGTCGGACATTCGGGCAATCGTGCCGCAACCAGACGCTCGAAGCGGCGCGCAAGCGCATGCCGGTTGCCATGCGCGAGGGCCAGCATGCCGATGCGATCGGCCGAAAAGTGGAACAGGTTTGCGGCGAAACGGGCATGGTAGCGTTTGTTGGGCGGCGCCATGCCATGCCCATCGCGGGAGCCGGCCAGATAGGCCAATTCCGCCGCATTACGCCGCAGCGCGCCTGGTCGAACCCGGTATGCCCAGCGTCGCCGCTCCGCCACAATGGTAGCCAATCCCAGATCCGCTTGCGAAATCGGGCTCGCAACGTCCCGCAACAGGCTGGCCATGTCGGTCAACGGCAACTCGTGGTCGTGGCAACGCCAGCTTGCCCGCAAGATCCATTCCCGGCGGACGATCATCGGCTTGCCCGCCCGTCCCGCTTCGTACCAGCAGCGCGCACAGGCGTATCGCCTTATGCGCCGCGGCAGCACGTCGTGCGCCTGGCAGGCGAGAAAAGTGGCGGAAATCCTGTCGTTTTGGCATTGCACGGCCCAGGCGAGGCGCTCGACCAGATTGGCAAAGGCACTGTGCCAAGCCACGTCCAGCCCCCGCGCGCCGCGCGCCAGGTCGTATCCAGCAAGAGCCGGTTCGATCCCGACATGGCGGAAAAGCGCCGCACGGGTCGTCTCGTGGGCCCGGGTCACCCGGTCGATCCAGGAGTCGAAACATTCATCGGCAAGCGGTCGCACCCGGAACGCCAGCGGCTCCGGCTCGAGCCCGAGCGCGATCACCGCGCCGGGTGACCGGGGAGCAAACACGCAGCCTCACGGATATCGGCGAATTCGACGCATTCGCGGCCGTGACGACGCGCAACCTTCTGTCCCCAGTGCAGCAGCCGTTTGAAGTTGCCGGTAACCCCGAGACTGTGGCGCCACAGGAATTCGGCGATTTCCGGCTCAGCAAGCCGGTCAGGCTCAATCAGCTGCATCCCGTGCGCCAGAACGCGGATCAGCCGCTGCGATGCCTCGCCAGGCGCCCAGGGATTGAGCCGCACGATGATCGAGCGATAGGCCAGCTCGACATCTTCGGCAAAGATGTCCGCCGCGACGTCGAGCCCGGCGACCACCATCGGGACATTGCCCTCGCTCATCAGGAAGCGGAATGCATCGAGCGTCTCGCGCCGCGCCCTGCCGCCAGCGGTGAGGATGGCATGGACATTATCGATCCCCACGAGCCTTGTGCGCTGCCGACGCAGGAGTTCAACCACCTTGAGATCGGCAATACGGTGGGTTTTCCCGGTGATCGGCCAGCCCTGCTTCCACAGCAGCGTCAGGTTGATCTTGAGCGCGGTTGAACCCGACGGAATGACCGTGCGCAACATCGGCTCGTAACGGGCCTCACCCCAATCGGCAGGTTCGGGAAAATCGAGCGCAATCCGGCGCTGGGTCTCGCGCAGGATCGAGGTCTTGCCCATCCCCGACTGGCCGACAAGCAAGACGCAGGGCGGTCGCTCGTCGGGCTCGTCGTGCGCCAGTTCGACCAGTGTCGTAACCGCCGTGCGCGCTTCGTCGAAATCGATCCAGAAGGCTGAATTTCCGCTCATTTGCGCCATTTCAGCCAATCATTGTCCGGCAGATCCGCAGCCGGGATCCAATGAACTTCGGCCCGTTCGATCCGCCCCTTGGCCTGGGGTGAGTGTGCCACGCCTTCGCGCTCCTGCCGCTTGCGCTCTTGTCGGCTACTCGCTGTGCGCTGCCGTGCCATGGCGACTTCGCGCCGCGCGGCCTGAATGTACCGGGCGGTCGCTGCCTTTGCGCCATCCGCCTGAAACGCCGCCCCTGCCCGCCGCTGGCGTTGCCGTTCGGCTTCCCATTCGGGCTCGCTGATATCTGGGTAGTCGCCGACCACGGGCAAGACTACGAACTGGCCATCGATCTCCGCATAGATCCGCTGCAGCGTGCGCTCATCATGATGCACGGTGATTTGTTGGCCAATTCGGGCCGCCAGAACCGGATTCCAGTAGCGGCGGTGCAGGATTTGAACGCCGTAAGCCTGAACGGTTCGCTGCCGCGCCGGCAGGAACTGGCGGGTGAGATGCTCAACATCAAGGCAAGCCGGTAGCAGCGGAGAATGGCCGGAAACCGCCGTTTTCCACGCCTGTGCAGGACATTGTCCGCCCAGCCCCTTGTGCGGACCGTTGTGATAGATGGCGATCTGGAACAGCAGCCAGCGCTCGAATTCGGGCAAGGTCATCGCTGCCGCCTGTCCGGCGTCATAACCATCGCGCTGGGTGACATTGCCGCCCGTCGCACCAGGTAGCAGCCGCATCTTCCCAACCATTGTGCCGATCAGGCGCTCGATGTGGCCTCCGAAGTGGGCCGGTCCGCGTGGACGGATGTCGGGATCGATGCCGTTGGCCAGGCAAGCTCGCCTGAAGCTCTCCGCCCGGTGCGGTGCTGCGTGATCGGCATGGAGCCGCCGGAATTGCCCATACATCGGGTAGGAGACATCGACGCCCAATTGCTCAAGCAGCGGTTCCTTGGGCAGCAAGGCGTTGGCCACCGCCCGGCCACAGCGGAAAATCGAAGGATCGCCGAAACTGACATAAAAGCCCAGAATACTGCGGGTCCAGACCTCAACCAGCAACGTTATCCAGGGGCGGGCGAGCTCCTCGCGATGTACGCTGTCGACGAGAATCACATCTGCCCGCGTATGATCCATCTGCACGAGATCGAGCAGGCCCTCGCTGTGATAGGCGCCCGGATGAGGCTCATGGGCGCTGCGCTGCTTCGAGCCCATGCTCGAGCGAGCCCGCTGAGGCTCGGATATCTCGCCGATCAACCTGATCAGAGTGCGCTCGCTCGGTACCTCGCCCGGCGCGAAGCAGAACTCCCCATCCTGCGCGATCAAAAGACCATGAATTTCCCGGGCTGCCAGGGCCGCAGTGGGCGGTGGCTTTGTCAGGAATACTTCCTGGGTAAGCCGGTCGATCGCCTCCCTCACCGGCTCGGCGATGCGATGACTGCCAATCCGGGGACCGCGAGGGGTTGGAGCCAAGCTCGACGCCACAGGATTTGCGCGAAATCTGCCTACTAGTCGTCGTATCTGACGGTCGCTCAGCCCTGACTGGGCAGCGACAGCGTCAATGACTTGTGCTGTCAGTGGCCCGTCGAGTGGGACGAGGCGTCTGAAGATGGGGTAGAGTTCCGCACCTGTCGCCAGAGCTTCCGTGGACGCGACTTTCGTGCGGCTCGGTTTGCGTTCGATCACCCGACCTCCCGTGGCCGGATATCGACCGATTCAATGACATCAATTCTGGCAGAGGCATCGACACGGAATCCTAACCTGCCAGAATTGTTGGCATGGAAATCAGGATAATACATTGATATTCAGTGCATAAATGCGGTTTCCATAAACTTTGGCAGCCGACATCAGCGAATGGCTCGAGCAACTGCGCGAGGAGGAGGTCGATTTTCTCGAGCTCGGCAGCGAGGAGCTGGTGTTCGAAGGCAAGGTGTTCCAGCGGTTCGCGCAGCGAGGCAGCGCCTGGGCCGCCTCGCTTGCAGTGGCGATGCGGCCACACTTGTTCGGATTTGGCGCCGCACCGCTGGCCCTGGCGGGTCTCGCGCCGCGCAGCCTGTTCAAGGCTGAACCGGAGCGCCCGTTGCCCGCCCTGCTGACCCAGGCGATCGGCGCGGCAGCCGTGGACGTGGCAACCGACCTCGCTGCGGTGCGCACCGCGCTCGCGCTGGCGGACGAACGCCTGGCCGGGCTCTACGCCTCCTCGCAGGCGCCCGCCGCATGGCGGCTGATTTCCGGGCTAGGTCCCCTCACCCGCGCTGAACTGGCCCGCGCGCTCGATGTGACCCGCCGCACCGCCTCACAAGCCGCTACGGCGCTCGACAGGGCCGATCTGGCCACTTTGCGCCCCGGAGACCACGCCCTTGCCCCCAAAACGGCTCACAGGGCCTCCTGACGCACCCTACGGCGCCAGTGAGACCTCGCGGTAGGGCACGCCGATCCGTTTGGGTGCCGACGCCCGGCGGCGCAGCCGCTGGCGGGCAAAGCGTGCGGCTTCGTCCGCGCAGGCAAACGAGACCGCCCTCCCCTGCCCTTTGGTCCCGATCCGCCCCCAGGCGAACTCGACGATCGAGGCCCCGAACAGATCGCGGCTCAGCGCGACGGTGTAGCGCCGGGCGACGTTGCGCTCCGCGCATACCGCCTCGAGCCAGATGAAGCTCCCGTGGGTCAGGCTATCCATGCGCGCATGAATGCCGCAGCGGGATTGATGCGATCCAACGGGAATTTTGAATCAGTCGGGTCGGACTGATTCACGCAGGCGATTTGTTTCTGTCCCCACCGCGAAGACGGCAAACTTCAAGTCCAGTATTGATCCAAAACTGCGCGCACGGCCTCTTCCGCTTCTTGGCGCGTTGCCCCGCCCTTGCTCAGGAGAGTGAGGCGAATGCCTTTACGATCAGCCCCCTCAATCCGAAGTATCGGTTTGCCGCTCGCGCTCGCAACCGTTTCTCCCTTTCCTGACTTTTTGGGGGATCCTGACTTCTTGGGGGGGTCAACAGCCAGGGACAGTGCTTTGATCACATCAATCACCGGCATCGACTGTCCGGTTGCCTCGCGCTCTTCCGCCAGGCGCGCAGCCTCGCGGAAGGCACGTTCCCTGCGTTCCTCTGGTTTCAAAAGAGCTTTGAGAGCGATCGCGTTGCGAATGCCGAGCTCCTGCGGATCGGCAAAGGCCCTGGTCGGTTCTTCTGGAAGTCGGGCGAGATCAAGATATCGCGTGAGCCAGCTTTCCGACACCTTCAAGCGCTCGGCCATCGTTTTCTGGCGGCCGTCATAATAGGCTGTTAGCGCGCGCAGATAGTCCCTCGCCCTTTCAAGGTCCGTAAGATCGTCCCTGGCGCGGTTCTCGATGTCAGCCAGGCGGAACGCCTCTTCGTCTCCGATCTCTCGTACGTCGACGAGGAATTTGAAGTCAGGGTAGTTATGAGACCTGAGCCAGCTGATCGACCAATGCCGCCGCGCGCCGCAGATAACCTCGAAGTCGTACTCTTCATCACCTGATAGGCGGCGAACAATAGCGGGGATTTCCTGCCGACCTTGGGCCTTGATGCTTTCAATGAGATCCGAACACCGTTCTTCGTTTAGCAGGGCGTAGTCGCGATTATGGCCCGCCCACATCCGGCATCTGGCAGGATCCACAAGTTCATGGGTCCGATTTACAATCGCTCCGGACGCTAGGTCGGCCAAGCGGTTCGAACGCCCGGTAAGCACATTCGATGCAATACTCGATCGGCGGGGTGCCACTGCAGCGTCCGTCAGGTCGATTCCTGCCGCCAAATCAGCCGCAAAACCGCTGTTTTTCTTACTCATGCGACCCTCCCGTCAGCTGAATTGCACGCGTGCAATTTTTCGGACCGGCGCGATTTCCGCGGCAAATTGCACGCGTGCAATTCCCGGTTTTCATGCCAACGCCTCCTGGCGAAGGCGCTTGTGATGACTAGGCCACATCGATCGGATATCGACTTCGATCTCAGCGTTCACGCCATCAAGATAGTTCAGGCACCTGTTACGCACAGCCGAGCTGGTAGCAGGACCATCGAGCTCATAGACCGTCATCAATCGCGCAGTTGCATTATCGATCTCGGCAGAATCCTTGAGTGGCGTTCGGACCATTGTATGCCCGAACAGCGTCCGCATCAGCTGTATCAGCTCCTTTTGCATCGACTTATTCTCGTCGACCTTTGACGCAACGAAGCGGAGAAAATTCAGCTCCGGCGCGAGACCACGGTCGGCAAGCTGCTCGATGGTCTCGTCCAACATCGAGAGGAATGCTGCCGTCGATGAGAAATCCATGACGGTTGGCGGCACGGGCACCACCAGCGAATTCGCCGCGCGCAGCACAGAGAGCGAGATCGCGCCGAGCGCCGGTGGAGGATCCATCACGATAACGTCAAACCGATCCGAGATGCTCTCAATGCCCTCCTTCAATCGGTCGAGAAGTGACGCATTGCCTTGGGCCATTCGGGCAGCGAGCTCGTACTCGGAGTTGAACAGGCGAAGGTTTGCCGGGATCAATTCCAATCCATCGAAATGGGTCTTGCGGAGTGCATAATCGAGGGACGATCGTTCGCCTTCGCGAAGGAACGGGTAGAGTGTGTCATCCTCGTTGAGATCGAGATCGGGAACGTAGCCAAAAAGCGTTGTTGCCGATGCCTGGCTATCGCAGTCGACCAAAGCCACGCGGTATCCTCGAATGGCAAGATACTGCGCCAAATGGACAGCCACCGTCGACTTGCCAACGCCGCCCTTGAAGTTCTGGACCGCTACGACGCAGCACGGGTCGCTCTCAGCTCGGTAAGGCCTCGTGCCGAAGACGCCCCGCATATCGTTGAGCTGCGCCAGCGTGTATCGCTCACGCCTGTTGTTATCAGTTCTCGCAGGCTCTGGAAGCCGACCGTCCTTTTCCGCGTCGCGTATCGCAGCTGGGGTCCTACCCACGAGTTCGGCAGCTTTACCGATCGTGAAAGTGGGCTCACGGCGGTCATCCGACCGGGCGCTTCTGGCGGAATCCCGCAGCTTCTCGAGCACCGACGAGGTCCGACTGGCCAGCGTTGCCACCGACACCAGGCGCTCCGCTTCCTCGATTTGAAGTCCGTTCGACACATGCCCACCTTTCGCAACTGAGCGTGTGCTACACTCACTTGCGCTTTTGGGTCAAGAAATTCGCAAATTTCGAAAGTGGGAGCATCAAATTGGGGTCAAACTGTCCCCAGATGCCTCCAACCTGACTCGGTGGGGGATGTGGAAATTGCACGCGTGCAATTTCTGCTCATTGCGGTCGGCCGCGACGATTAACCCAACCCTCGCAAAACCCCTTCCACGCAGCGGCCAACTTGGCCCCGCGGAGCCTTTCCAATCGCTCGCCCATCTGAGCACGAAAGCCGTCGGCAATCATATCCACATCCCAACCGCCGCCATACTGCCGGCCGATCGAGCGAAACTCGGACTCGTATTCGCCATAACGCAGCGACCCCGTTGGAAAGCCGGTGTCTGTGGGCTTCTTGCGTTCGACAACCTTGGGCGGCGCCGGGATAGCCCCCTGCCCCACGGAAATGCTTTCAACCGCCCCCTCCCGGCGCGCTTGGCGGCCCGCTGAATGACGATCGAGTTCGTCGACTGTTTCAATAACCTCGGGTGCACCCTTTGGCTCGAACCGGAATTCAAGCTCGGTCACAGTTCTACCCTGCCGAATCTCGCGCCATTCGACTCGGAAGTGCGCCAACTGGTCGATCTCGGCTTTGGCCTTCTCAAGCACCTTGCGCCGAAGCTGGGCAAAGTCCGTGTATACCTCGGGTGGAATACCAAGGGCTGCTCGGAGCGCTTGCATGTCCCCCCTCCACGTCGCCTGACGCCGATGCAAGCGAAGTGCACCCAGTTCATAAAGCTTGAGCGCGTAGTTGGAACGAAAACCGAGGACCGCTTGGCGATTAAGAACGGCGTAGGTCTCGGACGCTTGGATCAGCTTGCGCGCATCCGGCGTGAACTCCCACTCGATCCAGCCTGCTTCACCACCCTCCTCTTCCGTTTCCTCCCTCGACCGTGAGATCAATGAAAACAGAAGCGTCGCCTTCTTTCCTCGCCATGACTTGTCATCAACGGCGAATAGCGTTCGGTGCAATTCCTGGAGCATGTCGGTAATCCGCTCATTGCCCTTATGCCCGCGCCTAATGTCAGCTTTGCGAATTCGGTGTGGCCGATCCTCCCAAGCATCTCCTCCAGCAGTCAAGATCATCAAGGCTAGCAGCCGAGACGCCGTGAGGCTGAGAGATTCACCTTTCACAAATTTGATTTCGATGATGCTACCTGGCTTGGCGAATTCATCTCCGCCCTTAGCCTTTAGAGCAGCAGCAACACGCATGGCACGGCCAGGAGATACTTCCTCCGCAGCCTCTTCAACCCCTTCGGCTATTTGGCCAACTTCACTTTCCATGCCATATTTCGATTAGAGAGTGATTCTCCAGCCTTGTTTGCTGCCTGACCTGACCTCCTTCGTCAAGTCAGGTCAGGATAGAAGTGCGGCACCCACCCCCAAACGGTCAGGATAGAAACGCAGCGGCTCGGGGCGGAAAGCCGCAGATAAACACGAGTCGGCGTCCCTTTGGACCAATTTCGAATCTGGCCTTGCCTTCGACCATTGCACGATTCAGATATTCGCTACAGCGGGGCGAGGAACGCAGGTCCATTTGTTTCCCCCAATGAGTCAGGACGGCCCCAAAGGGTCAGGCAAGTTCCCCCGATGGGTCAGGCTATTGCCCCCACGAGGTCAGGCAAAGTCCCCCACCAGGTCAGCCATAAACCCATAACCACTTGTAATGACGAAACTTTAAGACCCATGAATCTGAATCCCTTAGAATCAAGAATCCTTCCGCTGCTTGCAGCGGCGTTTTTAAATTGATTCTTGGAAGATCAGATACCGATTCGTAGGACCCAACAACGACCGCCCATTTGACAAGAACGAGACACAAGATTCTCGACGGGGGGAGGGGAGAGGGGGTGAAATGGGCGATTATGCCCCATGTCGCTAATATCCCAACTCCAGACCCACGCACTCTCGTTGCCCGACTGGGTGGCACCTGGTCAGGTAATGTCGCCATGTGCCGTTGCCCCTGCCATGCAGACAGG
>ENA-UOYA01004736-UOYA01004736.1-activated-sludge-metagenome-genome-assembly--contig:-NODE-4736-length-11176-cov-9.370380_pt1 | contig 11176 bp, 9 predicted proteins | sample MGYA00238163_ERZ764804 | MGnify/ENA primary metagenome ERZ764804 (study PRJEB28919, sample SAMN05720223) | activated sludge metagenome | isolation source: Anaerobic digester | place: Hong Kong...
ATGGGTAATGGGTGATGAGGGAGTTTACCCTATCATCCATTACCCTGTCACGCTACCGGATAGTTGATCTCTGCCAGCAGGGCCTTGATCGCCTCTTCCGTCGCCGGGGCGTCGAAGGTGATTTCGACCGACTTGGTGCCGAGGTCGGCCTTCACCGCGCGAACGCCCTCAAGTTCCGCCACCTCATTCTGAATAGTGCGGACACAATGCCCACAAGAGATATTGGGTACGGTATAGGTTACGGTCGTCATGTTTTTTCCTCCATAGATGGGTAATGGGTAATGGGTGATGGGTGATGATGGGTGATGGGTAATGAGTGCTGAGGCGACATATCACCTCTTGACCCCATTACCTTTTCCCCTTTACCCCTTACTCTTACTGCAAAATCGGCGCGGTGCGGGTTTTCTCGGCCCACCAGGCGCCCAACCCCAGGGTGTGTCCGGCCTTGACCGCCGGGAACAGCATCAGCAGCAGCGCGAAGATAATGTGATTGTCAATGAGCGGGTTCGTGGCGGGCGGCAATTGCGCCGACCACATCAACAGCATCATGAGCGGCCCGGCGGCGCCGGCGATCTTGAGGCCGATGCCCAACAGGAGCGCCACTCCCAGCCCCAACAGTCCTATCATGAACAGCGTATCCACGATGGGGTTCCCGGCTATGCTTTTGTATAGCTCTGCCAATGGGCCCTGCGTCGCGAATCCCAGAAAACCCGCCGTCGGCGACCCGCCGGCCAGCCAGGCGTCCTTTGGAGCGGTCGAGCGTCCCAGACCAAAAAGTTTATCCAGAAAAGCCCAGAAAAAAATCCATCCCAAGCCGATGCGAATCGCTGCCAATAAATAACGTGCTTTCTTGTCCATTCCTGCTGCCTCCATTTGATTACAGATTGATTGCGGATTGCGTGATTCAATACCTTCGAGAAATCTCACACCTTGGTTGCTGCTTCAAATACATCGCTGATTTCTTTGAGCACCCGCTCGCGTTCTTGGGGATCCTCGCCGCGCACGGCAGTGATGACGCACGAGTTGAGGTGCTCCTCAAGAATCTGCACGCTGATCTTGTTCAACGCTGCCTGCACCGCCTGAATCTGACGGATGACGTCTATGCAGTAGGCGTTCTCTTCCAGCATCCGTTGAATGCCGCGCAAGTGTCCCTCCGTCGTCTTGAGCTGACGCAGGGCCTCTTCATGGTGTGCGCCATGATGCAGGTGAGCGGCAGGGTCGTGTGTGTCCATCTCCTTCTCCTTATTGATTTATCCCCCCCCAGGTGGGGGGGGATAAAAATACTATACTTCACTTCCCCCGAATTGTCAAGGGGCGACTTGGGTTTTGTAGATCATTACCTATTCTTTCCCCCGAATTGGAGCATCTTCACAGAAAATAGAGATCAGTGAGCCGTGAGAAGAGAGTCGCCATGACCTTCGATCACGACTCATAGCTCACAACTCACATTTTTGTCATCAGTGATGTCCCGCAGGAACATGGCAACTCCTACGCCTCAGCGGGCGCCAGCGAGGACGAAAACAGCGCGCGCATGGGAGACGTGTGGTCAAGACCGAGACGGCTCTTTACTCACGGCTTGCCGACTTCTGCTTATGTCAAGTTCAGAGATGAAGCCAGGAGTTTTGCCGACTCCCTGAATCGTATTACACTATGGCGACCAGTATCCAGTATCCAGTATCCAGCATCCAGTATCCAGTATCCAGTATCCAGCATCCAGTTATGAGCCAGCGTGGAGGCCGGGCATGAAAATCAAATCCTTCGAGTTCAGCCTGCGCGAATTGAGCGGCGCGATGGGGGATTTTGGCACGCTCTTCCCCCTCTCCGTGGGCTACATTGCGGTCTGCGGGATGAATCCTGCCGGGTTCCTGGTGCTGATGGGACTGGCGAACCTCGTGACCGGACTGGTCTATCATCTGCCGTTGCCTATCGAGCCGATGAAGGCCATCGCAGCGGTGGCGATTGCGCAGGCGTGGCCGCCTTCGATGATCTATGCGGCGGGTTTCACGATGGGGCTGGTGTGGCTGCTTTTCGCCGCGACGGGGGTGGTGGACTGGATCGCCCGGTACACCCCGCCGTGCATCGTCCGTGGGATTCAGTTCTCGCTGGCGGCGCTGCTGCTCGTGCAGGCGTTCCGCATGATGGCGACAGGATGGCTGTGGAGCGTCGTCGCGCTGGCGTTGATCCTGCTGCTGCGTGACAATCGCTTCGCACCGGCTGGCCTGGTGTTGATGGCGTTGGGACTGGGTATCGCGTTTTTCCGGGGCGAGCTGCGCGGTCTCGCGCCACCGCGACTGCAGCTGCCGCCGCTCACGTCCTTCACCCTCGCCGAGATGTGGCAGGCGTTCTTACAGGCGGGGCTGGCGCAGATTCCCCTCACGGCAGCCAACGCGGTGATCGCTACGGCGGCCCTCATCAAGACCTATTGGCCGGAACATCCGGTGGCGGAACGCAGACTGGCGTTGAATCACGGCCTCATCAACGTGATCGTCCCCTTTTTCGGCGGTTTCCCGCTCTGCCATGGAGCGGGGGGACTCGCGGGCCAGTACGCTTTCGGCGCGCGGACGGGCGGCGCGAACGTGCTGGAGGGCAGCATCGAGATCGCGCTGGGACTGTTCCTCTCCCCTTCCATCGCGCAGCTCTTCTCCGTCTTCCCGCAGGCCATCATCGGCGCGATGCTGTGCTATGTGGGATTGCAATTGCTCAAGGGGGCGAAGACCCTCTCGTGGAATGCGGAGCTCCTCTTTGTGGCGCTGACGGTGCTCGTCTCCGTGTTGAGCAACATGGCGCTGGGCTACCTCGCGGGGATGGCGGCGTATCACCTCACGCAGCGGTTGCGGAAGCGGCCCTCCGTCGCTCAAGGCTGAGGTCCGGTCAGGCACAGGGCATGAAGGGGACGCGCCGCTTCAGACCTCCAGCACTATCCCCACCGGGCAGTGATCGCTGCCCATGACTTCCGGCAGGATGAAGGCGTCGCGCACGCGCGGCAGGACCTCGGCGGCGACGAAGAAATAGTCAATGCGCCAACCGACGTTGCGCTCGCGGGCGCGGGTCGCTTGCGACCACCAGGTATACTGTTCCGCCGCGTCGGGATGGAAATGGCGGAAAGTGTCCACATACCCCGCCTCAATGAAGCGATCCATCCAGGCGCGCTCCTCCGGCAGAAAGCCCGACGTGTTGCGGTTGGGGCCTGGATGGGTGAGGTCAATGGGACGGTGCGCGGTGTTGACGTCTCCACAGAAAATCACCGCCTGCCCCGCGCGGCGCAATGCCTCACAGCGCTCCAGGAAGGCCTCGTAGAAGGCCATCTTGAAGTCCACGCGCTGTTGATCGCGCCGTCCGTTGGGAAAGTAGCCGTTGAGCAGCGTGAAGGTCGCGTAGCGGGCGATCTGTGTGCGGCCCTCCTGGTCGAATTCGGGGATGCCCAGGCCGGTTTGCACCTCCAGGGGGCGTAGACGGGTGAGCAGGCCCGTGCCGCTGTAGCCTTTGCGCGCTTGCGCCGCGTGCCAGTAGGCGTCATAGTCCGTCAGCCGGGCGATTTCGGCCGGCAAGAGGGCTTCTTCGACGCGCGTCTCCTGCAAGCACAGCACATCGGGCGCGGCCTGTTGAAACCACGTCAGGAATCCCTTGCGCACGGCCGCTCGCAGGCCGTTGACGTTCCACGAGAGTAGTGTCAGTTCTGTCGTCATGATTTTCACACAGGAACACGGAGGACGCCGGCCTCATTCATCGGCCGCGCGTCCCCCGTGTTTTTTAGAGCTGCGGAATCACCCCAGGAGCTGCTCCAACCGCGTCACCATCTCCGCCAGAATGCCGAAGGTGACCTCGACCGCTTCTGGCGTAGTGAGATCCACTCCCGCCAGCTTCAGCGCGTCGAGGGGATAAAGCGCGCTGCCGCTCTTGAGGAATTGCGTGTACCGCTCGACAGCGGGCGTCCCCTCCTCCAGCACGCGGCGCGACAGGGCATACGCGCCGGAGATGCCGGTGGCGTATTGAAAGACGTAATAGTCCACATAGAGATGCCCAAACGTCGCCCAGGTGATGCCCACCCGATCGCGGTCCACGTGCATCTCTTCGCCGTAGCCTTCGGCGAAGAGGTCTGCCATCAGCGCGATCATGTCATCGGCCGTGAGCCCCTGGCCGCGTTCCACCCGCTGATGCGTCTCCAGCTCGAAGCGCGCCAGGGTGGGCATGATGAAGAAGTAACGGTGGAAGTTGGACATCGCCTCCTCGATGAGCCCAATCTGGAAAGCGGGGTCGGACTGCGTGCGCAGCAGATAATCCCGCACGAGCGCCTGATGGAAGTTGGAGGCCACCTCTGCCACAAACATCGAATATTGCGAATAGATGAGGGGCTGCGTTTTCCAGGTGAGATAGGAGTGCATAGAGTGCCCCAATTCATGGGCCAGCGTGCTCAGGCTGAAGACGTCGTGATTGTAGCTCATCATGATGAAGGGATAGGTTCCGGGCCAGCCGGCGGAAAAGGCGCCGGCGCGCTTGCCCTGGTTGGGGAGCACGTCCACCCAGCGTTCCTGGGTGCAGCCGCGACGCACCGTCTCCACATACTCTGGGCCCATCGGCGCGAGGCCCTCGCAAATCCACTGCACGGCCTGTTCGTAGGGGATGGAGGGCAGCCGGGTCTTCTGCAGCGGCGCCCAGATGTCGTAGGGATGTAACGTCTCCACGCCGAGCGCTTTGCGGCGGAGCGCCCAGTAGCGGTGCCACGTGGGAAGATGCTTGCGGAAGGTCTCGATGAGATTGTGGAAGACGGCCTCGGGGATGTTTTGGGAAAAGAGCGCTGCCTGCAAGGTGGACTCGTAGTTGCGCGCGCGCATCGTGAAGACGCTTTGCTTCAGCGAGGTGACGAGGCACGCGGCGAGCGTGTTTTTGTACGCCAGGTGCAGGTCGGTGCTGTGTTCCCAGGCGGTGCGACGGGCCTCCCGGTCCGGGCCGTGGAGGATTTTCTCCAGCGTCCCCTGGGTCACGGGAAGCTGCGTGCCGTCGCTGGCAATTGCCGGCTCGAACTTGAAATCGGCGTTGGTCAACATGCCGGCGGTGGCCTCTGCGCCGCTGAAGGGATCCAGCAACATGCCCAGCAGCGCTTCTACCTCGGTAGAACGCACGTGCGCCTGCTGTCGGAACAGGTCGTGGAGGTAGTGCTCCATGAACGCCAGACGGGGTTCCTGCTCCAGCCAGCTCTGCAGCGTCGCTTCGCCGATGGCCAGCAGTTCGGGGTTGAGGAACGCTGTCGTCGCCATCGTGTGTCCCATCAGGCCTTGAGCGCGGCTTTCAGCGGCAGCGGCCCAGGGATCGTTCATGTCCACCGCGTGTTCCATCATCGCGTAGAGATAGAGCTTTCCCACGCGACGCAGCAGCTCCTCGAAGGCGGCCATGGCCTCGAGGAGCACGGCGGGCCCTTCGGCGAGCCGGCCCTGGAAAGCGCCAAAGGCGGGGACGCTTGCCAGCGCGGCGGTGAATTCGGCCTCCCAGGTCTCGCGGGAGGGGAAGACGCTGGGGGCGTTCCAGGTGTACTTTTCGGGGACTTCACGGCGTGAAAGCACAGCAGATTGGGTCATGGTAGGGTTCTCCTCAGAAAATAGAGATCAGCGAGTCAGCAGTCAGCGAATCAGTGAAAAAGCGAAAAAGCGAGAAAGCGAAAAAGCGAATCAGCTAACCTCAAAATCACTTGTGTGGCGAAGGGGGCGTGAACTTCAGTTCGTTCTCAGGCCAGGATCTATCCCCAGCCAAACTGTAGTCCAGCCCGCCGGATTGTCAACAGCGTTGAAGGATAGGACTGAGTACTCCGATGCGTGTGGTGGCATCGCGTTGTAGGATATTCAGGGCCATCGCCAGTCTGGGGCCTGCAGAAATTGCGTTGGCGCGGGGAAATTTGGAGCTCGCTCAGCATCATGCCGAAGCAGGACAGGCCACACTGAGAGCGATTGGAGCCAGGCAACGCGCGACGCAAGCCGGTAACTCCTGCCAGAATTCGAGAGGCCACAGCCGCACGCTGAAGCGCTTCTCCCTCACCGCCAGACCTCGAAGGCTAGCCCTTTCGCCTTGGGACGCCTCTGGGCGCGCGCCTGCAACAAAATCCGCCGTCCCTCGTCACTGCGGGTGTAGATCAACTTCCCCCCGCCCACATACCGCTGCCAATGCCGCGCCAGGGATTCGGCGAGCTCGCGCCGGGCCGCCAGCGCCTTGGGGACGGGATGGTACGCCGCCGTATACAGCCCGGCGTCGTGAAATAGCCGCCGGAGCGGCGACCACAGCGCCCGCAACGGCAGGGATGGCAGAGACGTGTCGTCCCGCAGGATGAGGTAGCGCTGGTCCACTACCGGCTCGAAGAGCTGCTGATACGCTTCGATGAACATGGCCGCATCCTCCGGCGAGGCGTAGTCCAGCAGTACCTCGTAGCTGGCGTCGGGCTGTTCCACCACGCGCACATAATCCGGCTGCAGGTGACGGCTCACCAGGCCGGCGTCCTTCAGCGCCGCGAGCAACGCCTGCGCCACGTCCCGCAGGATGTCGTCGGGCGGCTGTTCCACCAGCAGCGCCTTCCCCAAACGATACGCCGAGCGCACATTCAGGGCGAAGACCAGCAGGGTCCCCAGCACGAGCGCGATCAGCGGCGCCAGGCAAGCGGCGTCGGAACCGTCGCTGCCGAGGGCGAGCTGCAGGAAGATCCACGCGACGACCAGCATCCCGCCTCCCAGCGAGCCCGCAAACATCCGCAACATGCGCTTGAGGGTGTTCTGCACGGTAAACACGGTGCGGATTTTGAGATCGCGCGTATCGAGGCGCGCGGCGCGATAGGTGAAGTTGCTGTATTCCTCACCAATGCCCCACAGCGCGTAGGTCCGTTCCCGGCGGGGAATCTGCCGCAGCATCCGCTGAGTGAAGGACGCAAAGGTGATCTGTTTGAGCGGTCGAGTCGCCAGCTGGTACGCGAGGTCGGGATCCACATGTCCCACGCCCTTCACAATCCGCCCACGCTCCGCGCCGCCGGTGAGCGCCACGCCCACGTCGTTCAACGCCGCCTGGAGCCGCGATTCGGGCACGACGCCCCAGTACTGCGCGTGACGCCGCACGAAACGCGCGAGATCCAGGTCTCCTTTCTCGTAGGTCGGCGCGACACAAATCACGTCCCAGTTGTGCGCCACCTTGTGCGGCCACTGCGGGTCGAGGCGGATGCTGCGTCCCCGCAGCTGTTGCACCGCCGTGCTCGTCGTCACGCTGGTGAGGTCCACGAGGGTGTTGAGGGTGAGTGAGTCCCAGCCCTCGCCGAAGATGCCGCGCGTGCCGATGATACAGCGCGTGAGGCCCTGCTCGAAGAGGCGGGTCATCAGCCGGACGTAGGTGCGGGAATCCCAATCGGGGCCTTCCCCCACGACCTGCAATTCGCGGACGAACTCCGTCGGCTCGGCGCGGCACGTCGCCCGAAGTCCCTCGTCCTCCAGAAGCGCCTGCAGCGCGGCGACGATGTCCGGGCCGTGCACGGCGTCCACCAACAGGAGCCGCCCCGTCACCAGGACCGGCGCGAGGACGTTGGTGTGAGGGTCGAAGGCGAGATGGCGGAACACCCGCAGGGCGCTGCCGGCGTCCTGATCCAGCACCCCTTTGGCGCGATGCACGCCGCTGCTCAAGCGCTCGAAATCGGTCACCACCACCGCGCGGAGCTGCGCCCCCAGTGCTTCGGCCTCGGCGGTGAGAATCTGCACCACCGCCTCGTCTTTGGATTCGGAGAAGGTGAGGATGAGATCCCCCGGCGAGCGTTGCTGACGCAGGCCGCGCTCGGTGAGCGTGAAGCCAAAGGGCTGCAGTATTTTTCGCAGGCGGCGCAGCAGCGCGTGATCCTGAGGCTCAGGACTGAGCGCCAGGACGTCCAGCCCATAGCGTTCCAGGAGCACGGCCCAATCAGCGAGGGCCAACGGCGCCTCGGATTCCCGAGGCAGCGGCAGGTCTTCGGGCAAAGGGAAGTCACTCTGTCGCAGGAACCGCAGGCACGCCAGGGCGAAGAGCGGTCGCCGCCGCAAGAATTCCTCCCCGGAAAGGGGATGCCCGTCCTTATCCTCGGGCGACAACACCGCGTTGACGATCCAGGCGCGGAAGGCCGCGCTGTGCGTGAGTTCGGCGATGGCGCTCTCGAAGGCGCTCTGGATGTTCTTGAGGTACTCGCGCTCGCGGGCGCTCGGCTCCACGAAGTACACCAGGTCGCGGTAGGGCGCGAGGTCGCCCTCCTTGACCACGGCCGGCGTCGGCACCTCAAAATCCACCTCACCGAGGAGGGCGGTGTAGTTCTCGTAGGCGGCGCCGTCCTCCAGACTGGGCAACGTCGCCGTGAGGCCGATCACCTCACACGCTGGGATTTGGGCGATGAAATAGCGCAGCACTACCGCCCAATAATCGAGCAGGTGATGGCATTCATCCAACACCACGGTGCGCACGCCGTACGCCAGGAGCCGGTCAATGAGGGCACGCGCGTTCTGATGCAAGAAGGGCGCGACGGCGGTCGGTTCGCCCTGGAGCAGTTGACGTTTGAGGCGTTGGTAGCGCCGCGCCAGCTCGCGGTGATAGGCCGGCGGATTGTTGTTTTGCAGCAGCGTCAACCGTTTCCAGGCGGCCTCCAGCGAGGCGGTTTGGCCCTCTTCCAGCAGTTCCTGCACCCAGCGCTCGCGGGCTTGCATCTCTACCCAGGCTTGAGATTCTCCCGGCGTGGAGAGCAGCTGATACGTGAACACATTGATCGGCGCAAGCCGGTTGGGATCCAGGCTCACCAGGGTCTCGAGCGCTTCGGGAGGCGCAGTTTCGGGCAGGAAGAGCGCGGCTTTGGCGCGCCACTGCTCCTGGATGGTGGTAGTGGGCGCAAAAATCACGGCGGGAGCCGCGAAGCGACGGATGAGTTCCAGGCCGACGATCGTCTTGCCGGCGCCCGGCGGCGCGACGAGGTGCTGTCGGTGATCGCCCGGCCCGGCAGCGACCTGCTCCAGAATCATCCGCTGGTATTTGCGGAAGGGATGCCGGAATTGCAACGCCGCGAAGGGAGAACCGGGGGTCGGAGGCAGGTTAGACTTCATGGGCGATGTTCACCCCACCAGCCGTCGGGGCAAAGTCGTTTCTGGCGCGCTCATACGATCAGGCGTTCGTAGAGCGCTTCCAGGCTGATGGTGGGGCAGACGGTCTCTTTGCAGATGATGGTCTGCGCGGCGGCGGCCAATCCCAACCTCACCATCTCGGCGGGCGGGAGTTTCTCGGCCAACCCATAGGCCACAGCGGCCGTCAGCGCATCGCCCGCGCCGACGGGATCCACCACCTCGACATTGAAGGCCGGCAGACGGCCACTCTCATCCGAGGTAGCATACGAGAGGCCCTCCGCCCCCTGCGTGATGATGGCCAATCCCACACCCAGTTGCGCCAGACGGCGTGCGCCTTGTAGCACGTCGTTGTCCTCGTAGAAATGGGTTCCCAACAGGGTTTCCGCTTCGGTGCGACTGGCGGTCAGCACGGCCATCTCCGGCAGGAAAGGATGGAGGCGCGGCGCGAGGAGGGGCGTCGTCGCGTCCACACAGACGGGCGCCTCATACTCATGAGCCAGGTGAAACAGCGTCTCCAAAGCGCGCGCCGAAAGGTTGGCGTCCACGCAGATCACATCGGCGTCGCGGAACAGGCGGCGCCACCGATTCAGATGGCCGGGGGTGATGAGACGGATCACCTGCATGTTGTCGAAGGCGACCCGTAAACGCTTGTCCAGCTGGTAGATGCCCACAAACGCGCCCGTGCGGTGCTCGTTGGACACGATCGCGGCCCCGGTGTTGATGCCCACCTCGCGCAATTGCTGCAGGAGTTGGGTTCCGGTCTCATCGTCGCCGACGGCCGTGATCAGGGAGACGTCAGCGCCGAGGCGCGCCAGGTTCTCGGCGATGTTGCGCGCGACGCCGCCAAAGCCCAATTCGATCAGCGCCGGATTGGAGAGCTCCGGCTCGATGGCCAGCTCGCGGGCATAGACTTTGATGTCCAAAGCCGCCGCGCCGATCACCAGCATGTCATATTCGCCGTTCATGAGCGCTCCTCAAAAAATATGTGATGCGTGATCTTCTCAGCAAATCAGCGAAAAGGCGAATCAGCGAAAAGGCGAAAAAGCGAATCAGCAAGTCAGCGAATCTCAAAATCATGGCAAAGGTAGCGCAAACTTCAGGCGGCGTTCAGGCCCCCGCCCTGGAATGCATTCCGGGGCTGATACGTCCTCACCCAACGCGCTTCAGCGCGGTTGGCTCGTGTCAGGCTGGGGATGGAATCCCCAGCCCAACCGGTGAGCTGCCGCCGTCTCTGCTCCCTACTCACCATTCACAACTCACGTTCTCTTGCTTGCAGGCTGCGCGCCAGCACTTGGCGTCTCCTCGTCAGCATCGGGAACCCGGATTCCATAGACGGCATCCAGACCGCCGACGGGCAGCAGCCCCCGGCCTGTGGACCACAATGGCTACTTTTCGTCGCTCAGCCGTCGGCGACGTGTGACCGCCGCACCGATCAAAATCAAGGCCAGCCCCAGCGCCAGCGCCCCGATTGTCCAACCGCTGCCGGTGCGGGGCATTTGCACCAGCTGGCTGGCAGACTCGGCCGGCGGCTCCGGCTGTGAGACCGGTGGCTCCTCGGCCGGCGGCGCAGGCGGCTCCGCTGTTGGCGGGGGAGGCGGTGCGGTCGGCTCTGCCGTCGCCGTTGGTGGGGGAGGCGGCGTGGTCGGTTCTGCCGTCGCCGTTGACGTGGGAGGCGGAACAGTCGGCGTTGCCGTCGCCGTCGGCGTGGTAGGAGGCGGTATGAATGGCGTCGCCGTTGACGTGGGAGGCGGAACGGTCGGCGTCGCCGTTGGCGGGGTGGGAAGCGGAACGGTCGGCGTCGCCGTTGGCGGAGTAGGAGGCGGAACGGTCGGCGTCGCCGTTGGCGTGGTAGGAGTCGGCGGCCCCTGCGCCTGCAGCGGCGTCGCCGACAGCCCCAGACCCCACGCAACAACGCCGCACAACAACAGGATAACAAAGCTCAGTTTGTTGAGACGTGTTTCATGCATCGCGCTCCTTCGAAAATAGAGATCAGCGATCAGCCGTCAGAGAATCAGTGAAAAGGCGAATCAGCGAAAAAATCACTTGCGTGGCAAATGTAACGCAAACTTCAGGCTGCGCTCAGG
>ENA-UOYA01004740-UOYA01004740.1-activated-sludge-metagenome-genome-assembly--contig:-NODE-4740-length-11167-cov-5.041577_pt1 | contig 11167 bp, 12 predicted proteins | sample MGYA00238163_ERZ764804 | MGnify/ENA primary metagenome ERZ764804 (study PRJEB28919, sample SAMN05720223) | activated sludge metagenome | isolation source: Anaerobic digester | place: Hong Kong...
ACCTCTCAGGTCTTGATCGCGCTGTCGTCGTAAGTATGGGTACGGGTACAGCGTATCTTGACGCTTCACATGACGAAGTCAGGCATGTTATCGGATCGGGAATCGGCGGAGGAACACTGGTTGGTCTTTGCAGGGCTGCTCTGGGAATTGATGACGCGTTGATGCTGTCTGATCTGGCGAGAAACGGAGAAGTTACAAATGTAGATCTGACAATAGGAGATTTAACTCAAAGTGTAATATCAGGACTGCCGATGAATGTGACGGCATCGAATTTTGGAAAGGCGGCAAACGCAATTTCGAGAGAAGATATTGCGGCTGGTATTTTCAATCTTGTATATCAGTCAATCGGAACGATGTCGGTACTGGCGTCAAAAGTGTGCGGGCTTAAAGACATTGTTTTTACCGGACAGCTGTCTGTACTGGAACAGTGCAAAGAATTTCTCATGCCGTTTGAGAATCTCTACGGTGTCAGGATAATTGTTCCGGAAGACGCGGTTTTCGCAACCGCAGTAGGCAGTTGCGTAGCCGAGGAGGAAATGTAAGTGACCGGAAACAGTCAGCGAGCATTTGAACTCGATTTTCTAAGGGGTTTTGCGATATTTATGATGGTTCTGATGCACTTTGCATGGGACGTCAAGTATGAATTCGGCGTTGATACTTTTGGTTTTCTTGAAGCGGGCTGGTTCTGGACATTTATACATCCGCTGTTCCTTGTTATTTTCGTCGGGGTTTCGGGGATATGCTGTACATTCTCACACAATAATCTGACAAGAGGTATAAGGCTTGCCATTGTCGCGGTAGCAATGACTCTGGTGACATATATTGCGACTGTGTACATCGGTATCAATTGTCTGATTATTTTCAATGTTATAGCACTGCTTGCTCTTGGAATGCTCATATACGTTCTGATCAGTTATATAGAACAGAAGACAGAGGCGAAGCCAGAGACAGTCAACGCGATTATGCTTTGTTTAGGCTGCTTTGTGGCTGCAATCGGTTCACAACTTGACTTTATGGATTATGACACGAACTGCAGGATTTTTCTTCCTGTCGGGTTCAGTATCAGACACTTGCCGCAGCAGGCCGATTATCTGCCTATTTTTCCATGGATAGGAATATTCCTGATTGGCTGCGTTGCTGGAAGAGTATGCTACAGAACAAGAGAGAGTCTGTTTCACAACAGGAGCGGTATGGCGAAGAGAATCATGCAACCGTTCGAATTTATCGGCAGACATTCGCTGATAATCTATCTTGCGCATCAGCCGATAATATATGGAATTCTTTGGGTTATATTTCAACTTTCAGGTGACATGAAATGAAGGAGTTCAGGAAGAAGAAACATCACTATATACCGTTAATCGCAGGACTTGTAATTATTCTAGCGGCAGTTCTTATCACTCCGTCTTTTATTCCGCAAAGCGCATGCGAGTTCTATTCTGAGAATGTTTTTCCGGCGATTGCGCTTGCCGGAAATGCGCTATGCACATGTGAACACTTTTCTTTGTCCGAGAATATTGTTGTATGCGGAGGAGCCGTTCTCGCTGCCGGCCTGGTATATTTTATTGTAATGCTGATCGTGAAGCTGTTCAGAGGCGGTGCAGGACAATACCTGTGCAAAGTAATTGCCGGCGTTCTCGTTTTCACGATAATTTTCGCATTTTGCTTCCAGCTGATGCACGGTATGAATTTCAGACGATATTCTGCCAAAGACCTATTTAAGCTTGAAGACGGCAATTATACAATAGATGATTACACGCAGGCGCTTGACTGGGCGTATAACGGAATGGTGAGCGCAAGAGCCGAGCTTGGCGAGGATTATAACGGAGTCGGTCATATGCAGTATAGTTTCGAGGACAGCTCGCTATACGCCAATTCCCTGATTGACAGTATAATGGCGAAATACGGGATTAATGCAAGTCCGAATTTTGTTAGGGCGAAGCCGGTCGCGCTGAGTCATTACTGGAGCTATCTGCACATTACGGGTGCATATGATCCGATCCTCGGCGAGGTGAATATTAATACTGACTACATGGATATAACGGATTATGGACAGAGGCTGTGTCACGAGATCCTGCATGCCAAAGGGTTTGCCAGCGAGACGGACTGCAATATGATTGCGGTAATAGCCTGCCTGTCGGCGAGCCGGCCGGACTTCAGATACTGCGGGTATTATCAGGTGTTTTGGAGTCTTTACAATGTGACGGCTGATTATTGCGCTGCAAAGGGTGTTGAGATGACAGACTATGTTAACCGCGATGCGATGAAGCCGGTTCTGCGCGATGCCAGGGCATCCTCAATGTACTGGAAGGTGATTGACAGTGAAGTGACAAAGCTCAAGTCGGAACTTTTCGGAATTAATGCCACTGATGTCGCTGAGACAGTAAATAATGCCTATCTTGAGGCATATGGCCAGGACGGCGGGACCGATACATATACAGTGCCGGAGAATTACTATCTTGAGTTCTATGAGACCTATGTGGTGAATGAGAATGCTTGAAGTACTTCTCAAAGGACATGACAAGTTTTACGGTGTGACTGATGTGGTCAGGCTGTTTTATGACGGAGTGACGGAAGACAAGTCTGCCGGCCGCGTCATTTGTGAGTCTGCGCCTGACGCTAAGTTCGTATGTGAGCTTGATTTGTCGGGCAGGTCGGTTACTTCATGGGGCGCGAAAAGATACATCCCTCAGGGCCGCATCCTTGAACCGGGACGTGAGATAAAGCGTTCGCTCTATCTCGCAATGCGGGAGCTTGCCGGACATGATGTTCCGTGGGGATGTCTCACCGGGATAAGACCTACTCTTGTCGCGTCGGAGGAGAATTCTCCGGAGGCGCTCGTCAGAGATTATTACGTGCGGGAAGACAAGGCCAGGATTGCATGCGAGACGGCAAGGGAGGAACTGCGACTTCTTGACAGAATTCCGGAAGAGTCAGTAAACATTTATGTCGGAATACCGTTTTGCCCGTCAAGATGCTCTTATTGCTCTTTTATCGCCGAGGATACAGCACACCATATGGACAGACTTACTGCATATGAGAAAGCATTAGAAGGCGAGATCAGGCTGCTTGCGCCGAGGATAAACAGAGAAATAGCGACGCTTTATGTCGGAGGCGGTACACCGACAGTGCTGCCGGACGCGGAATTCGCGAGGCTGCTCGACTGCATTTATAATAATATGAGTATAAAAGACAATACAGAGGTTACCGTCGAGGCCGGAAGGCCTGATACCATTACGGCATACAAGCTTGAGGCGATGAAGGAACACGGAATATCAAGGATCTGTATTAATCCGCAGACAATGCGTACTGATACCCTGGCAAAACTCAACAGGCGGCATACGGCTGAAGATGTTGTATCAATATATAGGCTTGCCGCATCGATGGGGTTTGATCTTATAAATATGGATCTTATCGCAGGGCTGCCGTTTGAGGACGCATCAAGTCATGTGGATTCCGTTAAGGCTCTGATTGACCTTCAGCCCGCGAATATTACCGTGCATACGCTGTACAAGAAAAGACGCGCCACGCTCGACAAGTCTGTTGTAATGGACAGAGATGACACGCGGGGCAGTGTGGACTATGCTGTGAGGGAAGGATATGATCTTCTCTATGAAGCAGGATATCATCCGTACTATATGTACAGACAGAAAGACACCGGTCACGGACTGGAGAACACGGGGTTTGCGAAAGGTGACACGGGTTGCCTTTACAACGTTGCGATGATGACTGATTTCCGTGATGTGCTGTCATTCGGTGCAGGCGGTTCCAGCAAGCGCTGTTTCATTCAGGCGGAAGGCCCGGACTCCAAACGCCGCGTTGAGCGTTGCGCGACCATTAAAGATGCGATAGGATACATAGCAAGATACGAAGAAATGGCAGAGCGGAAAGCCGGATTTTTCGAGCTATAAGGAGATACACCATGAGATGCCCGAGATGTAATACAGAGAATGACAATCGAACCGTCTGCTCGAAATGCGGATACTTTTTATATCGCGCGAACGAACAGAACCGCAAGAAAATGACGAAATCTCAAAGAGCTGCCGAAGACGCCAAAACTGTGGGCAAAAGGGCCGGCAGGATTTTTAAAATAGTATGGATAATTGTTACGATAATAGTTCTGAGCGCATGGCTGGTGCTCGGAATGGTAGCACTGACAGGGCTGCTCGGCAAGTAACTTTTAAATCTTTGTTAATTCGCAGACAGCGTATTTCTATTGTTACCGCAATATGTAAGAATAGCTCTCAAAGGAGCGTGGCTTTATGGCAAACATTAAAATTTCAGCGGCTGTACTTGCATTGATTATGGCAGTAGCCTTTACATCATGTTCGCGAAAAACATCAGACATATCAGGCGTGAATGGTTTGCCGGAGTCCGCAGGGACGCAGACCGGCGAAGCATCAGAAGAGTCTTCAGGGGATTTTACAGAATCACAGTCTTCGGAAAGCGATATATCTGAAAGTACCGGTACGCGACGTTCATCGACAACAGCAGGTGCTGACAGTCAGGAAGCAGAAAGTTCCGGTTCATCACGAGGCACCGGAAGAACGCAAAATTCAGCAAGTGCAGGAAGTACAGGCAGCTTTCAGACTTCCGGATCAATCAGTACGGCATCCGAAGAGGTAACATCTGCACAAACATCGTCATCGCAGCACCAGTCTGCTTCAATTTCAACTACGACACCGACAACGACGCCGATTCCAAAGCCGACAGAGACGCCGACTCCAAAGCCTACAGCGACGCCGAAGCCTACAGCGACGCCGACTCCAAAGCCGAGTCCGATTACTCCGACTTCGGGAGGCTATGATCTCTCGTCGATGAGCTGCTGCGATATTGACGGCAATCAGGTAAGCGGAGACATATTCAGCGGGCACAGACTGACCATGCTTAACATATGGGCAACGTATTGCGGGCCGTGCACAAGTGAGATGCCGGATTTGCAATCTCTCAACGGCCAGTATGCCTCATCGGATTTTGAAGTGGTAGGCGTGGTCAGCGATTACTATTATACGAGTCCGCAAACAATCGCTTCTGTCATAGCGGGCGCCGGAGTGACATATCTGAACCTTGATTCTGACGCTCTGGCTGGAATCAGTTATCAGTATGTACCGACGACGATTTTCGTGAATTCCCAGGGCCGTCAGGTAGGCCAGGTCTACACCGGCGCGAGATCTCTTTCCGAATGGCAGACGATAGTGGATGACCTGCTATCATGAGACGCAGGGTTATTCTTGTCATATCTGTGTTGCTGTTGCTGACCGGTGTTGTGTTCATTGCCGCAGGCAAAGCTTTGGGACAGGATAATGCTGTTCTCGGCAAAGCGATATTCATATGTATGGAGTGTATCGGAATTGGGTAAAGGGATCAGACAGAAATTTGCAGGGCATATAAGACTTCTTGTTCAGGTGTTTTTCGCGTGCATCACTAACGGATTTGCCGAGGGCTTTGCTACAGGCAGCATTTATCAGGGTGCGTTCAAACGCATATGCGTCCCAGGGCTCAACTGCTATTCATGTCCGGGCGCGCTGGGATCGTGTCCTTTAGGTTCTCTCCAGAATTCTATAGCCGGCAGGGGAAAACCTTTTCCGTTCTATGTTCTGGGGTTTCTTACAGTTTTCGGAATTGTTCTCGGCAGAGCTGTCTGCGGCTTTCTGTGTCCTTTCGGACTTATCCAGGAGTTGCTTAATAAGATACCTTTTCCCCTTAAGCGAAAAGCATTGCCGGGCGATATATACTTTAGATTTGTGAAGTACGTGATTCTTGCTCTGTTTGTTGTGATTCTTCCCGTATTTGCGGTTAACGCCTACGGCATCAGTGCCCCATGGTTCTGCAAATACATATGTCCGGCGGGGACACTCGAGGGCGGTCTGCCGCTTGTTCTGACTGATTCAGGTATTCGAAGCAGCGTGGGAATACTGTTCTTCATAAAACTTGCCATACTTGCAGCTGTTTTAATTTTCGCGGTTGTCGTCTACCGACCTTTCTGCAGATATTTCTGTCCGCTCGGCGCAATATACGGGCTCTTCAATAAAATCGCCCTCATCAGAATGACAACTGACCAGGGCAAATGTATCTCATGCGGCAAGTGTGAGGATGCCTGCAAAATGGGCGTCGATCCGAGAACAAATCCCAATTCGGCAGAATGCATACGATGCGGTGAATGCATCCGGAAGTGTCCATGCAAAGCTATCTCAGTGGAAAGACTTTATTCGCGCCCGTCCCAGCAGTAAGTACAAAGTTTACACTTTTCGAGGCCTGTAGCAGCGAGCATATCATCAAGACGGTTGAATTTGAGAGATGTAAAGTGCAGTTCTTTGCAGATCTCGTCAACCATTCTCTGGTATTTCTCGGATTCAGGGTCAGCGTATTCCCTGATAATCCCGTCAGTTACATTGCCGTTCTCCAGACGCGCAATCACGCGCCTTGTGATGAGATCCATCTCGGAGGTTGATCGCGAGAAATTCAGATACTTGCAGCCGTACAGCAGCGGCGGGCAGGCAGGCCTTATATGTACTTCTCTGGCGCCGTTCTCATAAAGAAATTCAGTGGTCTCGCGAAGCTGCGTTCCGCGGACAATCGAGTCGTCGATCAGAAGCAGGCTCTTGTCCTTGATAAGGTCAGGCACAGCGAGCAGCTTCATATGCGCAATCAGGTTGCGTTTGCTCTGTATTGTCGGCATGAATGAACGCGGCCATGTCGGTGTATATTTGATGAAAGGTCTCGAAAAAGGAATCCCGGACTCGTTCGCGTAACCTACGGCGTGTGCCGTGCCGGAGTCAGGTACGCCGGCGACTATATCGGCCTTGACGTTATCGCGCTTTGCCATGCTCGCGCCGCAGTTGTATCGCATCTGCTCAACGCTCATTCCTTCATATGAGCTTGCCGGGTACCCGTAATACACCCAGAGAAACGTGCAGATCTTCATTTCCTTTCCGGGATTTACCAGTGTAATGCAGTTCTTATCCGTAAGCACCACGACTTCTCCCGGTCCCAGCTCTTTGTAGTCGCTGTATTCAAGATTCTTGTATGCGTAATTTTCGAACGACACGCAGAATGATCCATCCTTGCGACCGATTACGACCGGCGTGCGTCCCTTGAGATCTCTTGCGCAGTAGATTCCGTCCGGTGTCATCAGAAGTATCGACAGGCATCCGTCAATCCTGCTCAGCGCGTAACTGATTCCTTCAATGAGGTTGGATTTCTGGTTGATAAGCGCCGCTACAAGCTCCGTGGCATTTATCTCACCGCCGCTCATCTCAAGAAAATGTGCATTGGTTTCGTCGAAAAGTTCCTTTGTCAGTTCGTTTGTATTGTTGATCTTGCTTATTGTGGCGATTGCGTATGTGCCGTGATGAGAGCGCACGAGCAGTGGCTGCGGCTCGTAATCCGATATGCATCCGATACCGAGTTTGCCCTTCATCTCATGGGTATCAGCATCGAATTTGGTCCTGAACGGTGCATTCTCAATGTTGTGAATCGAACGGTTGAACTCGCCGTCCCCGTAAACTGCCATTCCTCCGCGTCTTGTGCCCAGATGTGAATGGTAATCAACACCGAAAAAAAGATCAAAAACGCAGTCTGACTGCGAAGCTACACCAAAAAATCCGCTCATAACTAATCAAGTCCTATCCTGAAAATATTAAAACGCACTGAAATATATGCCGTCGCGCGCCCTGCCGTATAAATACATTGAAATCTTAAGTTATGTTTTCGAGGAAATCAAGAACAAAGAATTAATATGACGAAAATTACTCTAACCGGTTTGAAGGATGTTGCACTTTATTACACAGATAGTATAATATATACCATAGAACGCATACAAAAGCCATAACAGCAGGAGGTTTAAGAATTATGAACATTTACTTTGATTTATCGCATCCGTCAGAGGATACGAGACAGTATGATTCAGACGGCAGCATTGCCACGAGCGCGGAAGACAGTCAAGCTGATGCGCCTTCATGTATGATTCACATAGTCGACATATCGGAGAGATCAGATCACAATGCAGTTGAAGCTGCATACGCATCGCTCATTTCCGGCATGAGCAGATATAAGAGGTGCAGCGATAAATTTATGGAGCAGATCAGAAATGAAATGGCTGAAGTCGGACTGACGGAAGACAGCGCCGTAATAACGGAAGACGATCTGGTGCGCGGTATAACAGATCCATATACGGAACTGTATGGTACACACGTTCTTTCGAACGGAATAACTATTATCGGTAACAGGCCTGCAGAAGATAACTGACGCGGCAAGAGGAGAGAATGAAGACAGTAAAATACTAATAGAGAACAGACAGACTGTATAAATATGCAATAATTAAAATTACAGGGCAATTAAAAAAGGAAGCCCGCAGCTTCCCTTTTTAAAAAACGAAACGTTTTTGCCCGAGTATCAACCAAGAAAGGAAGGCAAAACAAGATCACTGATAAGATCAGCCGTTTCGCATATCGGTCCGAAGACTCGATATTGGTCGAGGTGACAGGGTTCGAACCTGCGACCCCATGCTCCCAAAGCACGTACGCTACCAACTGCGCTACACCTCGATGACCGCGGAGATTATAACACACATCCTGAAATAAAAAAACACCGGTAAATAAATTACCGGTGTTTTAATTTACGCAGGACTCAAGCTGATTACTTGATAATCTGGAACTTGTCTCCGATAATCGGAATTGTGAAGAACTGCTTCTTTGCAGCAGCAACGATTCCCATAATCGCGAATACTAATGTTGCGATTCCTACAACAACGCCGACGATCCATCCGAGTACCGGAATGCATCCGACTACGCCTGTAATAGCACCGATGATTGCAAGAACAATTCCGTTGTTTACGTGATTCTTTACGAATGCCGTGTCCTTCTCAGGTGAAGCTACAAGGCCGATAATCCAAAGAATACCGATGTATGCAAGAATTGAATATGCAACTGCGTTGCCGACAATCTCAGAATCATCAGTTGTCACATTGATGTTCTCATTACTATTATTTTCCATGTTCAATTTCCCTCCTGGGTTTGTAATGCTATTATATTACCACAAGAAAATAAAAGTGAAGATATTGATTTAATGTGAGGGCAGAAATTTGACAAAAGTATCAGGGTATAAACACTCGGACGGTATTACATACGCTCTGGGCGCGACGGTGGTAATGGAGTATCTCAACCACGCCGAAGACATGGTTGAAGCCGTAATACTTCATCCGGATTTCAAATCGGAAGAGACCATAATGAAGATTCACGCAATTTGTGACGGAAGGATACCGGTCACAACAGAAGAGAAACCGTTTAACATTCTGTCGAAGAAAGACAACTGTTTCGTTATCGCTGCGGTACGTAAGGAGACACAAAAGATAGAACCGGGCAACCACATGGTTCTGGTGTGTCCGTCAAACGCGGGAAACCTGGGTACGATTATGAGGAGCTGCCTTGGGTTCGGCGTTCGCAACATAGCGATTATTCCGCCGGCGGTCGATAATTACGACCCGAAGGTAATAAGGGCATCAATGGGCGCGGCGGCTTCCGTCAGGGTAGAAATTTTCGATAAGTTCGAAGATTATGCCGCAGAATTTCCGGAGAACAACTTATATCCGTTCATGCTTGACGGCAGCAGCAGACTTCAGGATACGAAGATATCGGCGCCTTATTCGTTGATTATGGGGAACGAAGCTACCGGACTTCCGGCGTCGTTTGCCGGAATAGGAAGTCCAATCAGAATCGAACACTCAGACAGTATAGACAGCCTTAACATCACCATTGCTGCAAGTATCGGTTTATACGAGGCCGCGAAAACAAATTGACTATTGCGAATAAAAATGAATCGTGATAAAATTCTTCGGTGCATTTAAAAGATACCAAGATGGAGGTGAATAGAATGCCTAATATTAAATCAGCAATCAAGCGTGTCAGTGTTTCTGAGAAGAAGGCAGCTGCCAACAAGACCAAGAAGAGCGAGATCCGCACAACTGTAAAGAAGGCAAAGGCTTCCGTCACAGCAGGCGAGAACGTTGCAGATACAGTTAAGGCTACGCAAAAGGCTATAGACAAGGCCGCAGCAAAGGGTCATATGACAAAGAACGCTGCTTCCCGCGCTAAGTCAAAGCTTGCAAAAGCAGCTAACGAAGCAAAGTAATCTGTTTCGAGATTGATTAATTTAAGACTGTCCGGTTCGGGCAGTCTTTTTTTATTCCTTGCGTTCAAAGCATTACCGGCGGCAGTTCCCATTCGTGAAGGAAATCCCTGCCGGACATTTCCCAGTAAAGTGAAGCGGCGCGCATATCGAGCGAGAACATGTTCTTCAATACGGGCGAAGATGAATAGAGCTCCAGCGCGTCAGACGGATTGCTGATTATGGGAAGTGCTGCATTGCGGCGCATTATCTTGAGACAATACCTGCCTTCGCGGTCAAATCCAAGAACTCTTATGTATGATGCGTCTTTCGCACAAAGCATTTCCGCGCTCTGTCCGGCAGCAAGACTTGTGAGAGCACGTTCGATCCTTGTGAGCGTGAAGTGTCTGGTCGCCACCTTCTTTTCGAAAACTTCTGCGCCGTAATCGTCCGCGGGCAGGTCGCCCGGTCTTAATGCCTCTGTAAAATTAGCAAGATAACCTGCAAGTCCGTCGCCCATATAGGCGTAGCTGTCAGCATTGAATCCTGCCTGATTAATCGCGGAAAGCCTTAGCAGGCAGTTTCTGAAATACGCGCCTAAGTCGGGAGTTCTGTATTCATCAGACGACATGGCGGCAAGCATAACCGCAAGGGATTTATCCGGCAGCAGGCCGCAAAGCGCAGTCGCTGCGGCGGAACATCTGTATTCCGGCGCCAGTGTCTTAATCATCTGTCTTCGTATTGCCGTGGCGCTCGCAAAAGATGAATCTGAAGGTATTGAAGACGCTGAGTACGGGTCTCCGGCGCGCTTTATCATCATTACGTTAATCCGTCCGCTGCTGTCAAGCTTGTGCAGCGCTGTAAGGTATTCAAGTGCGAGTATCGAGTTCGGGGCTGAGAGCAGATTTTTGTATTCCTCGCCGTATTCCGAGCAGATCGCAGAAGCTCTGGCTGCCGCAAATGACAGACCGTCGGAAAGTCCGGCGCGAAGAACTGCGGCGTAGCGGGGATTGTTCTCGAAGTCTTCTGCGGAAAGTTTCCTTAGTGCATCCGTATCGTCTGTGTC
>ENA-UOYA01004742-UOYA01004742.1-activated-sludge-metagenome-genome-assembly--contig:-NODE-4742-length-11157-cov-6.584760_pt1 | contig 11157 bp, 9 predicted proteins | sample MGYA00238163_ERZ764804 | MGnify/ENA primary metagenome ERZ764804 (study PRJEB28919, sample SAMN05720223) | activated sludge metagenome | isolation source: Anaerobic digester | place: Hong Kong...
AGAAACAACCGGCACCAGCAATTACAGATACCACCAATGCAAAAGCACCAATTGCTATTGTAGACTCAAGCGATAGCAAGCCTGTAATACCTGATAGCATCGCTTATCAAATGCCTAAGCAACGCAACTATGAAATTGCATTCTCACCGGGCTATTTACTTACACAACTCGACAATTCGTTACTCAACGAAACTTACCAATCATATACCGGCGGAGCAGTTTATTTTGATCCGGGATTGAATGCGCTCTTCAAAATTGGGTTAAATGACCTAATGGATGATTACCGAATTATTGGAGGTATGCGATTATCAGGAAACTTAAACAGTAACGAATACTATGCAAGTTTCGAGAACCTTAAAAAGCGTGTCGACAAACAAATTAGTTTTTATCGACAATCGCGCGAAGAAGTAACAAGTCAGTCGTATTATAAAATCAACACACACGAATTAAAATACAGCACACGTTATCCGCTGAATGATTTAGCAAGCATTAGAGGATCCATCTCCTACCGTAACGACAGAAGAGTAAATTTAAGTACAGACATTGCGAATCTCATTGAAAAAAACAATTCGCAAAATTGGGGAAGTGCGAGAGCGGAATACGTTTATGACAATACGATCAGCACAGGACTAAATCTTTACAACGGATTACGATTCAAATTATTTGCAGAATACTTTAATCAAGTAGATGCGTCGAAGAAAAACTTAGCTGTGCTTGGTGCCGACTTCCGCTATTACTTAAAAATTCATCGTCAGTTGATTTGGGCAACACGCTTTGCAACAAGCACATCATTAGGCAATAATAAATTAGTATACTACTTAGGATCTACCGATAATTCATTCGTGCCAAATGATAATTTCAACTACGACATACAAGTAGACCAATCACAGAATTATGCATTTCAAGCTGTGGCAACGAACCTTCGCGGCTTTGTACAAAATATTCGAAATGGAAATAGCTTTGCATTGATCAATAGTGAAATCAGATTCCCGATTTTCCAATATTTAATCAACAAGCCGATCCGTTCCGACTTCTTCCGCAATTTCCAAATTATTGGATTTGGTGATATTGGAACCGCATGGACAGGCAGCTCACCATACAGCAAAAACAATGCACTTTTCAAAAAAGATTATAATGGAAATCCGATAAGCATTTCCGTTACAAAAAATGTTGAACCGATAGTTGGAGGCTATGGCTTCGGACTAAGAACACGACTACTTGGATATTTCATGCGTGCCGACTGGGCATGGGGAGTTGACGACGGTGCTGTTCAACCACGAATTTTCTATTTCTCATTAGGACTTGATTTCTGATAACATCAGTTATGAATATTGCAGAACGCATAAAACAACTTTCGGATAGCCATCACCGTGATATCGTAAACATACGACGCGATTTACACATGCATCCGGAATTATCATTCCACGAATTCAAAACATCGGCCTATGTCGCTTCACGACTAAAAGAGCTGAACATTCCGTTTACCGAAAAAGTAGCAGGTACTGGAGTAGTAGGATTAATAGAAGGAAAAAATCCTTCAAAGAGAGTTGTTGCCTTGCGTGCCGATATGGATGCATTACCAATTGTTGAGGCAAACAACGTGGAATATAAATCGCAAAACGAAGGCGTAATGCATGCTTGCGGACACGATGCCCATACTGCCTCGCTATTAGGTGCTGCAAGAATTCTCAATGAATTGAAATCCGAATTCGAAGGCTCTATTAAATTGATATTTCAACCAGGAGAAGAAAAACTTCCTGGTGGCGCTTCGTTGATGATCAAAGAAGGAGTGTTAGAAAATCCGAAGCCAAATGCTGTTATCGGCCAACATGTAATGCCTTTAATTCCGAGTGGGAAAGTTGGTTTCAGAAGTGGAATTTATATGGCGAGCACCGACGAATTATACCTTCGCGTAAAAGGGAAAGGCGGGCATGGTGCAATGCCTCATTTAAATACAGACCCGGTATTAATCACTGCTCATTTAATTGTTGCCATGCAACAAATCGTAAGCAGAATAGCTAATCCTACAATGCCAAGTGTACTTTCATTCGGTAAAGTAATTGCTAATGGAGCAACCAATGTAATTCCGAATGAAGTTTATATTGAAGGTACCTTCAGAACACTCAACGAAGAATGGAGAAGTGAAGCACACCAACGAATGACTGAATTGGCTCACCAATTGGTTCAATCGATGGGAGGCACCTTAGAATTCGAAATAAGAAAAGGATATCCCGCACTCGTTAATGATGAAATACTAACGGCGAAATCGAAAGCAAGAGCTATTGAGTTTTTAGGAAAAGAAAATGTTCTTGATCTTGACATCTGGATGGCAGCAGAAGACTTCGCATTCTTCTCACAACAAGCGAGTGCATGCTTTTACAGACTCGGCACCAGAAATGATGCGCGAGGAATTGTAAGTAGCGTACACACTCCTACTTTCGACATTGAAGAAGAATCATTAAAAACAGGAATGGGATTGATGGCATACCTAGCCATTAAAGAACTTGAAAGTGCTTAAGAATTAAAAAAGCTAAAGAACGATTTTTTCTCTCTTGTTAACGACGACGCTAATGCATCGGTAAACTCAATTATCGATGAAAAACGATTGTTGATTCCCTCTTGCAAATCATTCGCCAGATCATCATCGTTTAAATTCGTTGGTGGACTTTTAAAAACATATCGAGCACTTCCCTTTCTTAATACCTCTAAAGTACCTTTACTTATTCCCTGCACATCTTTTAAAGGATGAACAAGCATTAGGAGCGTCAACAATTCAGGATTGAAATGCTTAAACGGTAAACTACCCGATAAAATCTCATACATCGAAATTGCTAAAGAATATTGATCCGACGAAGGACCAATTAAATGATATTGCTTCAAAACTAATTCTGGAGGCGAATAAATAAGGGCGAATCCTTTGTGCACTGGAATCTCTCCCGCCTTTCGCATCATTGCAAGATCAATTATTTTCACTTCAGGGGAAAGCTGTTTAGTATGATCACTATACTTTAATAAAATATTATGCGGACGAATATCACCGTGTATCATTCCCGAAACATGCAATGCATGAAACGCTTCTCCCAAATTTTGTATACTCTTAATTAGTAAATCGCGATTAGCTTTTTTTCGTATTACAGCAGATTTACTCAAATCAAAAAAACTTTCCCCTTCAATAAAAGGGCGAATTAAATAACGAACATCATTTACATCGCACATATCAGAATATCCAACAAATGTAGGATGAGAAAAATGATTGGAATATTCACTTACATCATTGAACGAATGTAACTTTTTAATGAGCACACTACAATTCAAATCATCTGTACCACAATAAACGGTACTAAACTTCCCCTCTCGTAAAAAAGAAATTTCCGGATCAAAAGTATATACAGCTTTCGATCCGGAAATTTTTATTGTAGACATCTTAGTGATTCGCTGTTTCTGCAGAATAAATACGCATCATCTCCTCGGCTTTATCAACCATGTTCACAGAACCGATATATAACGGAGTACGTTGATGTAAAGAAGTTGGTTGTAATTCGAGAATACGATTAAATCCGTCGCTAGCCTTTCCACCAGCTTGCTCAGCAATGAAAGCTAAAGGATTACATTCGTACAACAAACGCAATTTCCCTTTAGGCGACTTTAGTGTTGAAGGATAAATATATATTCCACCTTTAATCAAATTACGATGAAAATCGGCTACTAAAGACCCGATATAACGAGAAGAATAAGGACGTTTAGTTTCTTTATCGATCTCCTGACAATACTTCACATATTTCTTTACTCCCTCAGGAAAATGCAAGTGATTACCCTCGTTGATACTGTAAATTGCACCATCTTTCGGCATCACCATATCAGGGTGCGACAAACAGAATTCACCAATAGAAGGATCTAATGTAAATCCGTTAACACCTTTTCCCGTAGTATAAACTAGCATTGCACTCGATCCGTAGATAACATAACCCGCAGCCACCTGATCGACTCCTTTTTGCATAAAATCTTCGATTGAAGTTGGTCCCGTTAAATGTTCAGGGCGACGATAGATTGAGAAAATAGTACCGATACTAACATTCACGTCGATATTAGAAGACCCATCTAAAGGATCCATACAAACAACGTACTTCGCATCTTTCGAAACAACACTGTCTATATCAATCAAATCTTCGTTTTCTTCAGAAGCAATAGCCATACACTCTCCTCCTGAACGAAGCGCATTAATAAATTGCTCATTTGCGTAAACATCGAGTTTCTTTTGATCTTCGCCTTGCACGTTAGTCTCGCCCATATCACCTAAGATATCTGCAAGCCCCGCCTTTGTAACCTCGCGATTAACCAATTTAGCGGCAATACCAATATCTCTTAATAAGCGACTAAGTTCTCCTTTCGCAAAAGGGAAATCTGCTTGCCTTTCAATAATGAACTGGCCCAGAGTAATAAAACGTCGAAGGGGTTTATGAGTAAACATGTGAGTTAGGTTTGATACAAAGATATACGGTAATTCATAAAAATTGGTTTCATCAATCAAATTTTAAGTCCGATATAAATCATATGTCGAGAATTTCGCCGATTATATTGATAAAATTGTTCAAAATTCACTGGTGAAACATCAGAAACACAGCTGATTTTGCAATAATCTTGTAAAATGCGACCAACATCATTCCCGAAAGACAAATTGAAAGTCCTGCTACTCGAAAACGTACATCCTGCAGCAGTTAAAATGTTTAAAAACAGCGGATACTCTGATATTGAGATTCATGCAGGTTCCCTTTCTGAAAAAGAACTCTTAGATAAAATTTCGAAAGTTCATATCCTGGGAATTCGCTCAAAGACGATGCTTACCGACAATATTCTGAAGAAAGCAGAAAAATTATTGGCAGTTGGAGCCTTTTGCATCGGCACCAATCAAATTGATATGAAATCGGCAACTCGAGAAGGGATTGCAGTTTTTAATTCACCATTTTCGAATACTCGTTCAGTAGCTGAATTAGTCATCGGATTAAGTATTATTTTAATGCGACGTATTTCTGAAAAAAACGAAGGTGCGCATAAAGGATTATGGCTGAAAGAGAGCAGTGGATGCTTTGAAGTAAGAGGTAAAACACTTGGCATTATTGGCTACGGACATATTGGTTCGCAGGTTTCCGTTTTAGCGGAATCGATGGGAATGAAAGTGATTTTTTATGATGTTATGTCGAAATTAAGCTTAGGAAATGCTACTCCTTGTAGAAGTATGGACGAGCTTTTGAAAAATTCAGATATCGTTTCGTTGCATGTTCCGGGAAATAGCGAAACAAAAAATCTTATCAATGCATCTAGAATTAAAAAGATGAAAAAAGGTGCTATCCTGATTAACTTGAGTCGCGGAGATGTAATGGATGTGAAAGCAGTTAAAGAAGCCATCGTATCCAAGCATATCGGGGGATTAGGAGTTGATGTTTTCCCTGAAGAACCACAGAGCAATCAAGATGTTTTCTCTTCGCCATTACAAAATCTTCCGAACGTAATTCTTACTCCGCATATTGGAGGAAGCACTATGGAAGCACAAGAAGCAATTGGGTTAGATGTAGCAGAAAAACTTATTGCATTTACAGAAACAGGCTCTAGCAACGGATCTTTAACGGTTCCTGAAATTAGCCTTCCGTTACTCAATAACGCTCACCGAATTTTGCATATTCATCATAACGTTCCGGGTGTATTGAGTCAGGTGAATGGTGTACTCTCAAAAATGAAAGTAAATATCTTAGGACAATATCTTCAAACGAATCGCGAAATTGGATATGTTGTACTCGATATTGATAAAAAAAGCAGCTCAAAAGCGATGGGAGAGTTGAAAAAGGTAAAAAACACTATCCGCACTCGTGATTTATACTAAGAAAGTTAATTAGAAATCTCAATTATTGCCGTTTCATTTATTTTCTTAATTTTATCATACCTAACCTCAATCGTATATGGAAATTATTAATCAGCCGGATGCTGTAGGCAAACGGTTTTACCCAATCTCGTTCAAAGGACGAGGCGCCGAATATTTCGGAATCGCAATCGTTAATTTGCTGTTAACTATTATCACATTAGGACTTTATTACCCTTGGGCAAAAGCGCGTCAGTTGCAATATTTATATGGCACTACCGAATTCAACGATAGCCGATTTGAATTTCATGGAACCGGTGCCGAAATGTTTAAAGGTTTTATCAAAGCAATTTTGATTATTACCATTTTATATGGATTAACATTTTTGTTGGTTTATTTGCGCATGCCAATCATAGGAATTCTAGTGATGTACTTAGGATTATTTTCAATCATTCCTTTGGCAATACATGGAAGCTATAAATACAGAATGTCGAGAACATCATGGAGAGGAATTCGTTTCGGATATCGTGGCGAAAGAAATGAACTGTATAAAATTTTTGTCAAAGGAATCCTTCTCACCATCGTAACTATTGGTATTTACGGAGCATGGTTCTCAATGAACTTGCGAAATTATATTCTAGGGAAAATAAAATTCGGAAATGCTCAATTCACTTATAACGGTGATGGTGGTAAATTCTTTTGGATGAATGTAAAAGGATATTTCCTTACCATTATTACAATCGGGATTTATGGCTTCTGGTGGCAAAAAGATATTTTCAATTATTATATCGATAATCTCAAGCTAACTCACGACGATAAAAATATCGATTTTAAAAGCACTGCTACTGGAGGTGATTTCTTAGGATTACTTATCGTGAATTTCTTGATTTTAATATTCACTTTAGGAATAGGTTATCCTTGGATTGTTGCTCGTTCCTTGAAGTTTATCTTTTCTAAAATTCAAATCACAGGAGATATTGATTTTAATAACTTGATTCAGACCGAAGAAAATTATACTGATGCTACGGGTGATGATATGTCGGATATGCTCGACATCGGATTTGTAGTTTAATCGAAATACAATTTAATTAGGATTCTTTTTCTTATTGAAGAGAAAGAATCCTTTTCATTTAAAGTCGACAAGAAATGGATGCAGTATTTTATAACGGAGTAAGTGCTCGCCCGATCGATGCGCAAGTGTCGCTATTGGACGAAAATCAACAACTGCTAATTGAAGTTGACGGAGAAACACCAATTCTGGTATCATTCGCTGATATATCTATTACTCATAGCGAAAAAAGTTTGCTCGTTTTATCATTCGGCAAAAATCCAAACCGGGTAATTGAGGTGAAAGATGAAACTTTCAGACTCAACTTTCTTTCTTCTAATAAATCAGGCAAAAAAGGGATTACCTATTTCAAATTAATTCATGCCGGATGGAAAGTGCATGTGCTATTGGCCTTGCTGATTATAGGATTTTGCCTCGGAACTTATTTCTATTTAATCCCTTTTGTCGCCGAAAGTGCAGTTAGCATATTACCTTTAAGCTTCGACAAGAAAGTTGGCGATATGGCTTTTGAACAAGCAATGACAGGAGAAGAAATTGACAGCGCTGCATCGGTAACAATGAATGAATATTTGAAAAAAATGATGCCCGGTGAAAGTCATAAATATCATTTGAATGTTGTTAAAAGTGAAGAGCTAAACGCTTTTGCATTGCCGAATGGCGAAATTGTTATCTACAGCAAAATGCTGAGGCATATTAAAACTGATGATGAATTAAGCGGATTATTATCGCATGAAATTTCGCATGTCACCAATCGCCATTCTATGCGGTTACTTTGTAAAAGTTTATCGGGTTATTTACTACTAAGCGTAATGCTAAATGATGTTAACGGATTAATGACTATCATTCTCGACAATGCGCATAACCTCCAACAGTTATCATTCTCTCGCCACTATGAAGAAGAAGCGGATTTATCGGGATTGAAAATTCTTGAGCAATATAACATTAATCCTAAAGGAATGATTGATTTATTCGAGATCCTTCAGAAAGAAAACACGATTAATGTCCCGGGATTTTTAAGCACACACCCCGTAACTTCCGATCGAATTACCTATATCAAACAACATATCTCAAAACATCCTTATAACTTTACGCCTCATCCTGAGTTGTTAGTCCTACTCAACAAAGGAAAAGCTCAGCTGAGAGATTAACTAAGTTTTAAATGAAGCAATGCTGATATCGATTGAAAATAAAGTGAGATAATTTCGATTTTATTCGGCAACCAAAAGAAATAAAACAGAACTTTGATGTCCGCTGAAAGTACTTCACTCATCGGATTAGCACTTAAAAACTATGTCGAAGAAAAGATTATATTTCTGGATAATATACCTCGCAATTGTTACTGGCGTTTCGGCGGGACTAAAATATTTGCAAACTTATACCGATTATTTGCGCGAAGATCCAATGAAGAGCATCGGTTGGCTTATCTACGGAATTGTACTTATTGTTGGTTATCGCTATTTGGTATTAATTCCGAGGAATAATGAAGAGCACTAAACTATTAATGCTGTTATTCAGCATTGCTTTATTTTCTTGCAACTCATCATACGACAAAAAATCGTTTGATCAGTTCAGCTGGATTGAAAACACCTGGAAATGTCAATCAGAAAACACAGTCTTTTACGAGAAGTGGCAAAAAGTTAATGATCATACGATTAAGTGCATTAATTTCAATATATGCAACGGACAAATTACCGAAAACGATAGCTCCTTCATCGAATTAAAAGATGATAAGATTGAATTCCGTTCTGGAAAATCAAAATGGATTATCGAGTCTGTTTTTGAAAACTCGTTCCGCTTTGCAAATCACGATTTCGGAGAAGAAATAAAATATGTTTTCGACAAGAAAGACGGAGCGAAAGTGCAGCTAACCTTTCCCAATAAAAACGTAAGTTATTCAATGACCAAAATCGACTTACAGACTTATCTTAAAAAAGTAAATCTTGAAGGAGATTATTATGGCACTGCCGACCTTAATGGCAAACCTGCACTTTTTAGTTTATCATTTGTAAATACCGACGGCGTAACCAACGCATTCATGACAACAGCAGATAGCGCAATTGTGCATGAACAAGCAACATCATGTTGTATTAACAGCAGCAATTCCATATTGAATTTCGCAAATAACAGTTCTCATTTTGCGATTCAATTTGACATTATCAACAACCAACTAAAAGGATTTCTAATAAGTGATAATAAGTTCCCTTTCACACTAGAAAAATCAAATTCCGTACCAACAAAAAGCACTTCAATCACCAATACATTCTTTCAAACTTCGCCAAACAAAATCAGTTGCAGCGTAGTAAAACCATCATCAGGAAATATTAAAAATAGCATCTTGATTATCGGCGAGCCAAGTATTAACGGACTCGACGGATACAATGAATTCGCATACAGAGCTGCTGCTAAAGGAATCGCCGTTTATTCCTACAAACAAAATTATTTTTCGGGAGCTAAAAGTTATTACGAAGCATTGTACATCGATTTCGACAAGGCTGCGAAAGAAGCAGAAGAAGTTATTTCCGCTATCAAAAGTGAAAACAACTCAATCACAATTATGGCATTTGGCATAGGAAATTTTGTTGCCGATCAGCTGATAAATAAAAATGTGAGTGTAAAAAACATAATCGCTATTTCGCCTCCTTGCACATCATTTCAATCGCTAATTACTACCGAATCGCTACGCAATCTTTATATGCGTAATACAATAACAGAATCGGCCGAAGCCTGCAAAGAAGTATGGAATGCAATTTATGTATATCTGTCGACAGGAAAAGAAGGATTACAAGTGCAGAAGGCTATCGACAATGCATGGCAAGAAGGATGGGGATCTTACTCCTTACCACAAGAGTTACCGAACGAAGCTACATTGAAAAAATTCCCGTTGGCGAAAAATTTAAATTCGAATTTCATTCTGAACAGAAGCAATTTTAACATTCCTATAATTGCCATTTTTGGCGAGAAAGATGTTGTAATGAATGTAAAAGAAAATGCAGAGGCGATTAACCAACAATTTGCCGATAAAAAATCGTTGCTTCAAATTCGAATTTATGGAAATGCCGATCACAATTTAGAAAGCAATAATACGCAAGGAACTTCGTTTACGAAATCGTTCAGCAATGAGCTTTACAACGATTTATGGAAATTATTTAAGTAGTATTATTGAAAGATCTTCTTTTAAAACTTATTCATTTTGGTTACCGCCAAGTACTATGTTGCATATTTCCCGCAGCAATTTTCCTAACCTTAGCAGTATCAAAACATATTAACATCGACGGTCTTTACCGTTACGATTTTATATTAATAGTTTGCTTGATAACACAAGCACTAATGCTGGCTTTAAAACTCGAATCATTCGATGAGCTTAAAGTTATTTCATTGTTTCACGTCATAGGACTTGGACTCGAATTATACAAAGTTAAAATGGGTTCATGGGCTTATCCCGAACCGGCCTTTACAAAAATTTCAGGTGTTCCTCTTTACAGCGGATTTATGTACGCAGGCGTAGCAAGTTATATTTGTCAAGCGTGGAAACGTCTCGAACTGCGATTTACAAATTGGCCCAAAAACAGCTACACCTACCCTATCGTCATTTTAATTTACTTGAACTTCTTTACTCATCATTTTTTACCTGATTTCAGATGGCTCATCACCGCAGTGTTGGTATTAGTTTTCTTTAAATCATCCGTCACCTTTAAAGTCAATACATTGAAATTAGGAAAGGTAAACACCTATCGAATGCCGCTCTTGCTTTCGTTTATTTTAATCGGTTTTTTTATATGGATAGCCGAAAATATTTCAACTTACTTTGGAGCATGGCAATACCCTAACCAAAAACTTGCCTGGCATATGGTTCACTTGAGTAAAATTAGCTCTTGGTTTTTATTGGTAATAATCAGTATTGTAATTGTAGCCAACCTTAAAAAACTTAAATACCCCGACTATTTTAATTGATCCAGATATTTTTTTACGGTTACTTCTAATCCGAAATACAGTGCATCACTGATTAATGCATGTCCGATGCTAACTTCTAATAATCCCGGAATATGCTGTGCGAAATATTGAAGATTTTCTAAACTCAAATCATGGCCCGCATTTAATCCCAATCCCACGCGATTTGCCGCTTTGGCTGCCTCCACAAAAGGAGCTATCGCCGATTCTCTATTTTGAGTATATCCGGCAGCATACGATTCCGTATATAACTCCACTCGATCACATCCAGTTTCAACTGCATGCTCTA
>ENA-UOYA01004746-UOYA01004746.1-activated-sludge-metagenome-genome-assembly--contig:-NODE-4746-length-11152-cov-7.420744_pt1 | contig 11152 bp, 6 predicted proteins | sample MGYA00238163_ERZ764804 | MGnify/ENA primary metagenome ERZ764804 (study PRJEB28919, sample SAMN05720223) | activated sludge metagenome | isolation source: Anaerobic digester | place: Hong Kong...
GACGACACCGACTACGCCCACCGTTCCAACCAGCCCCACCACGCCCCAGAGCCCTCAGTGGCCCTCGACTACCTCGCGGCAACCCGACTCGACGAGCATGGGCTATGAGCGTCCCATTTACGTGTCCGGGAAGGTGATGTTGCAGGATGGGACTCCGCCGCCGGAGTCTCTGGTTATTGAATTGATCTGCGGGGGTTCGCCGAGGCCCCAGGGCTACACGGATTCCAAAGGCCGCTTCAGCTTCCAACTGGGAGCCAATCAACACATGATCGCCGATGCCAGCTCGTCGGGCGGCGGGCCTTTTGGATCGAGCGGCATGGGTAATGATCCGTGGAACAGATCCTCGTCCGGTTCCACGAGCCGCATAGGAATCGACGAGCGTTCCTTGGCAGGGTGCGAACTGCGCGCCGTGCTCCCTGGTTACCGCTCCGAACCGGTGTCGCTGGCCGGACGCCGTTTCATGGACAACCCGGACGTTGGCACCATCATCTTGCGACCTCTCAGCAACGCCGAGGGTTCCACCATCAGCATGACGAGTCTGATGGCGCCTAAGGACGCCAGAAAAGCTTACGACAAGGGCCGGGAAGCCGCCAAGAAAAAGAAATGGGAGGATGCGCGGGCCCAGCTTCAGAAATCCGTTGAACTGTATCCCCAGTACGCGGCAGCGTGGTACGAACTGGGCGTCGTGCACGAACAGACCAAGAATCCGGCCGAGGCGCGCAAGGCCTATGAACAGTCATTGGCCGCCGACGCCAAGTACGTGAACCCGTATATGCGCCTGGCAGCCATGGCGGCCATGGAGCGCAAGTGGCAGGAGGTGGCCGACACCACCGAGCGAGTCCTGAAGCTCAATCCCGTGGATTTTCCCAACGCGTACTTCATCAACGCCGTCGCCAACTACAATCTCCAAAGGAGCGACGCCGCCGAGAAGAGCGCTCGCGAGGCCATCAAGTTGGACACCCAGCATCGCATCCCTCGGGCGAACCATCTGCTGGGAATCCTCCTGGCCGACAAACAGGACTTCACCGGCGCTCGCGAGCAGATGTCGAACTATCTGAAGTTCGCTCCGAACGCGCCCGATGCCGACGCCGTCAAGCAGGGCTTGGCCAAGATAGACCAGGCGATCGCGGCACAGAGCCCGGCTCCTGCCGCACCCCGGCCTTGAAGCGTTACGGAACCCATTGTTCCTGCCGCCAGGCCATGCCCCAGAATATGTATTCGTAGCACGCGCGTAAGTCCAGCCTGCGGAGGACCACAATTCCGTGGTGAAACCGCCCTCAGCCAGAAACGGCTTGGCCAGCAAAGCCAGCAACGGGGTTCTCAACACGCACTTCCTTGGCTCGGTTGAAGACCTCGGCGAACATTTTTTCGGTTAGCCGCCCGGTGAGCGTGTTCTGCTGGCTGGGGTGGTAAGAGCTCAGGAGAAGCGGCTGCCCTTCCCCGGTACTGTAAAGACAATTGTGGGCGAACTTGAAGCCGGCGCGGCTTAAGGTGAGCCCGCGGCCGGCGAGCATCTGTAGATACGCGTCGAAAGCGATACGACCCAGGGCAACCACCACTTTGAGGTTCGGCAGCAGGTCGAATTCGCGTTCCAGGTACGGGAGGCAGGCGGTGATTTCCTCCCTCGACGGTCTGTTGCCGGGCGGCGCGCAATGGACTGCGGCCGTGATGTAAGCGCCGTGCAGTACCATGCCGTCGTCGCGGGACACGCTTTCGGCCTGCGAAGCGAAACCCGCGGCGTGCAATACGGGATAGAGGAAATCGCCCGAGCCGTCGCCGGTGAACATGCGGCCCGTGCGGTTGGACCCGTGGGCGCCCGGGGCAAGCCCCACAATCATCAGCCAGGCTTTCGGATCGCCGAAAGAAGGCACGGGCTTGCCCCAGTAATCCCAATCGCGATAGGCGCGGCGTTTCGCCTTCGCCACGCTGCGGCAGTGGGCGATCAGGCGCGGGCAGCGCTCGCAGTGGATGATCTCGCGTTCAAGCAATTGCAGTTTGGCCGGCATATCAGGGCGGGTCTTGACCACTAGAGTATCATTCCCATGACGAGGTGACTCCATGAGGATCCTGATGGTGTTTGCCGCCCTCGTGTTGCCCTGCATGGCCGGCGGCGCGTTCATCGCGCGGGATGGGAAAGCCGAGGCTGTGATCGTATCCGCGGAACCGAATCAGTACGCCGCCACGGAACTGCGGCGCTATGTGGAAACCATCACAGGCGCGCGCCTGGAGATCGTGGCGCCGGACGCATTGCGGAGCGGGATGCTCAACATCGTGGTAGGAGGCCCGCTCGCGCGCAAGCTGGCGCCGCTGGATGGCCTCAAGCAGGACGGCTTCGTGCTGTGGCGCACGAAGACCGGCGCGTATGATGTGCTCGTGGCCGGGGGCAACGACGACGCGGCGACGCTTTACGCGGTTTACGACCTTATCGAACGTTTCGGCGTAACTTTCCTCATCACCAAGGACGTCCTGCCCGAACCCGTCCGCGACCTGCGTGCGCCCGACATCCAACTAAAAATCGAGACCCCCTTCCCGCGCAGGGGCCTGCTCATTTCTAACATTTACCCCAACCGCGGCATCTGGCATCTGAGCGAAGTGAAAGCGTTTCTCGACCAGATGGCCAAGATGAAGATGAACTACTTGCAGTTTTTCTGGTTCGAGCACGAGCCGTGGATCGATTTCATCTATCGCGGCGAACACAAGCTCCTGGGCGACGCCACCGCGAAGGAAACCGGCTACATGAGCTGGCGCTACCACTACGGCTCGCAACTTATCAAGGACATCGAAGTGGGCCGCGAGCATTTCCGCGGACGCGAGCGCATGGCGCCGGCCGAATTCCAACACGTCGAAACGCCGGAGCAGGCCTTCCGCGTGGCTGGGGATTTCCTGCGCGAGATCATCCGCTACGCGCGCACGCGCCACATCAAGGTCTGGCTGTGCATCGATCCCACGACGCTCCAGGGTAACCACGCCCGTTTCGCGCGCCGCGCCACGAACCTCCAACTGCCCTTCCACCCCATCCTCGGCACGCACATGTGTCCGGCTGATCCGGCGCTTCACGAGATCAACGCGGAACGGGTAAGGGCGCTGGCGGAAACTTACCCCGAAGCCGAAGGCTATGTCCTGTACCTTCCCGAGATGTACCCGGACTGCCCGGACCCCGAGGACCAGGGCCTTTTCGAGCGGGAACGGGCGCGCTTCGACGGCGTGCTGAAGCTGTGGAATCCGTACAAGGGCTACGAACGCAAGCCGGGAATTGTGCGCGACTCGAACATCGGCTCGGTTCACATCGCGCTTAAGGCCCTGGAGGCCCGCGACCGCGTGGCGCCTCGAGCGCGCATCGCCATAGGCGGCATCGGACGCGGCTATCTGCTGCCGTTCATCGACAAGCTGTTTCCGAAAGACGTGCCGTTCGCCGACATGGAATCGCGCGCCATCTGGACCCCGGCCGGCGTGCCCATGGAGTACTTCGGCGGGATGGGCGCGCGCGAGCGCACCCTGGTCCCGCGCATGGATGACAACAGCGCCATGTTCGGAATGCAGTTCAATGTGAATCTGTATTATAAGGACCGCATGCTGGAAGGCTCGCTCGAAAACGGCGTCGCCGGGTTCGCGGGCCAGCTCAATCGCGCGCGCGGCACCGAACAGAACACGCGCTACCTGGCCGCCGGTGCCTGGCGCCCGCACCTGACTCCGAAGGAGTTTTACTCGGAATACGCCGCACGCCTCTTCGGCGAGCGCGCACAGAAGAGCATCGAGACCGCGTTCGCCACGCTGGAAGAGAACGAGGAGTACCTCGGCTGGACTGGCGCGGGCAATTTCGGTTGCTGCGGTGTGATTCCGGAAGTGTCGCACGCGTATGGCTTCTACCGCCAGGCCAACCACTTCGACGGGCCCAAGAACTGGGACGGCTTCCGCAAGTCGAGCGCGGAGCGCATCGAGCAGTTTGAGCATGCCACAGGATTGCTGGACCGCGCCGCCCGCGAGTTACGCTCGGCCGAGCCGCTGGCCGCCCCGCGCGGCAAGGCGGAGTTGGCGTACCTGATCAACAAGACGGAGTCCTACGCGATGCTGCTGCGCACGCTGGTTGCCGCCCGCCGCGCCTATCTGGCTTTTGACGACGCTTTCCGAGACCGAAAGCAGGTCGGCGAAACCGCGTTTGTCCATCGCCTGGACGCCTCCATGGAGATGGTACGCCAGGCGCGCCTCATGGGCCGCCGCACCACGGAGAGGTTCGCGGAAATCATCGACCACCCGTCCGACCTGGGCACGCTCTACCGCGCCAACCTGTTTCTGGTGACTGGCCTGGAACTCGCGGAGAAGACTTTCGAGAATGTGTGGAACTTCCACCACGGGCGGGACTACACACGCCCTGTTGAATGGACCCGGATCTATCACCCCTACCCGGCGTTTTCGCCGCCTTGGTAGCCGGGTCTCAGTGGAAGCTGGGGCGCCGCTTCGCCCGCGAAATCAACTCGTAGATGATCGCGGAAGCGATCACCACAAAGATGATGAGCGCCGCCAGCCCCAGAGCGACATTGGTGAGATTCAGAAGCGTGGTGTCTTCCAACCACTCCGCCAGCAAGCCCATCGCCCTCTCCTTGCCCGATCGGCCTTAGATGCTGAGATCAGTGTATGGCGGAAGCCGCCGCGGAGCAAGGATTAAGTTGAAGAGGCGCGCGGCCGCCCTGCCTACCAGAGGTACTTGTCTATGACAACGGGAGGTCCGGAGTTGCCTCGAATGACTTTGGTCTTTATCACGATCTGTACATTCTTGCGTTCCCAACCAGCCGGGACTGTCGCCGCAAACGCTTCCATGTAGGATGGTTCGCTGAGGAACTCCCCGGCCGCCTGCGTGCCGTAGCCTGTCAAGCCGCCCGCCAGAACGGCCAGGCGCCCCGTTGTAGGATCCTGGACACGGGTAATCAGCGCGTAATCCTCCGTCAGTTGCAGATAGGGTTTTGAATAATCCACGGAACACTTGCGATCTGAAGGGCGCTCGCGATCGACGACGGAGAAGATGGGATCCTCGCGTTGAAACTGGAAACGGGCTGCACCGGTCAGACGCATGCTCCACTCGTTGTTGAACGCTCCCACCAACACGACCGGACCGTTTCGCAGATCTGCCAGCGTCGTCGAACTCTCCCCACGTATCTGGTATTCCACGCCTTTGCTCTGCAGCACACCCGCGATACGGGCCAGCGTACCGGCATCCGGCAGTCCCACATTCTGGCTGCCCAAGTAATAGAGCATCAGCAGCGGCACAGGGGAGTCCGGCACGCGCTTCCCGCCGAAACTGGCAACGTCCGGGTTGAAGCGGTCTCGCGACTCCATTCCACAGGCGAAAAACTGCCGCTGCCCTACGCATAGCAATACAGGTTTGGGTAAACCCAGCGCGGGCGCCCAGAAACGGTCAAGCGCCCGGTGGCCGGACCATGCAAACCAGAACCAATAGGAGGCGGCTAAAAGGAACATGGCGGCGATCCCCGCGATCATCCACGCCGTTCGAGCCCACCTCCGCTTCGGCTGTGAGCGGGAAATCACCGGGAGTGGCAATTGGAATTCGGGAACATACGATCCCGGACGGAGTTCGATCCGGATCTCGCGATCCCGATCCGGCTCATGGTAATACTGTGCGATGCGCTTACGAAGTTCACCGGCCGTGATTCGAACCACCGGATCCGCGTTCGTGTCGTAGTCAGGATCACGGTCGAAGACTTCCACACCGATCGTGCGTTCTTTGAGAGTGTCACCCTTCCCCGCCAGGGCCTGCTCGACGATGTGACGCAGCATCCCCGGGCATCGCTTGCCGGACTTGAACAGTGGGTGGGAGAGCATCCGCTCCAACTGCTGTCGCACTTGGTCCTTGCTCAAACCATTCCCCGGCAGGCGTTCTCGCGACGATGGCAGCAACATAATCACCCGTCACCTCCCGGTAAACTTCTTTTAACAATTATGCAGCATCATTAACGTTAAGGCAAACGTCTCGAGCTCGAAGAGCGGGCGTATGATACGCGACCGGAATCGGAATACAGGCTGCTTGTAGTTTCCCTCAATCAAATGATTCCAAAAGCACTTACACACCAGGACACGAATGCTACCGCATTGAACCTTGCCAACCGCTTCGCCCTGGGGCAGGCTTGGGGATATTTGTGGGTGTCGTCGTCTCGTTGACCATTTACTAGCTCTGCAATATGGGTGGGTTCGAAGGCATGCGGTACACGGGGAGCGCGTTTCCCGGCGGCAGCGCGGGTGAGCGTCGGCTCACGTGTCATTGCCATGGCGCGGCGCGTTCGGATACGACCACCTCACAAACGTCCTACCAGCAATACATCCCGTACCTGATCTCCTTTGCCGATGGCACCCGCCATCTTCTAAACGAACCGGACGGAATGGCTGGTAGTAATTCGCCATGCAAAAGGAGTCACTCCTTGTTTAAAAGGACTCGAACCATCAAGAGGAGGTTTTCTACATGTTTTCAAGACTGAAGGTCCCGCTGGGGGCCTTGCTGTTGTTGTGCTTAGCCACATCCGGCTGGGCACAAACCGGAACCGGTAGCATTCAAGGAACAGTGAAGGATTCGAGCGGGGCCGTTATTCCGGCCGCGAAAGTCACCATCGTTCACGTTGCCACCAACCGCGTATTCACGAATGAGACGACAGGTGTGGGTTTCTACCTGTTTCCGTCTATCCAGATCGGCGCCTACGCCATAACCGTTAAGGCACCTGGAATGAACACATGGGAAGGCAAAGTGAACCTGATGGCGGGCCAGATTGCCAGCATCGACGTGTTGCTGCAACCGGCCACGGCAGAAACCAAAGTGACCGTCGCGGGTGACGTGACGCCGTTGGTCACTACCACTAGCGCCACCGTGGCCACGGTGTTGGAACGCCAGCGCATCGAGCAACTACCCGTCAACGGCCGCACGATTCAGACGTTGATTTACATGACCGTGCCCGGAACGGAGTCCGGCTCGGTTCCCCGCGTTTACGGCCTCAAGTACGCCTCCGAGTTTGTGCAGGACGGCGCTGTACTTGTGAATCGCGAATCGGAAGGCGCACCTAACCGTATGCCTGGCCTGGATACGATCGGAGAATTCCGTGCCGAAACGAGCGTTTCCTCCGCCAAGATGAACCGCCCAGGAACTTTCATCATGACAACGCGCTCCGGCTCCAACGAAATACATGGAGCGCTGTTTGAGACAGCCCGCAACAGCGGTATTGGCGTCGCCCGGGCACGCCAGGACTATTACAGCAAGCCGCCGCACTTAGTCCGCAATGAGTTCGGCGCTTCCGTGGGCGCCCCGGTTTTTTTGCCAAAGCTTTACAACGGCAAGAATCGCACCTTCTTCTTCTTCTCCTATGAAGGGTTCCAATTGCGCCAAGAGAGCACGCGTAGCATCGCCTTGCCCACTGCTGCCATGCGCCAGGGCGATTTTAGCGGTCTGATGGACGGATCTGGCCGCACATACACGATTTACGATCCTTGGAGCACGGGTGCCAATTGGTCTCGTGTGCCGTATGTGAACAACCAGATCCCCATCACCAAGCAGAGCCCGTTGGCGAAGTACCTTTACAGCATTACACCGATGCCCAACCGGCCAGATAACCCGCTCGTCACCAGCAACTGGTATGGGACCGGTTTTGTTCGCACCAAGCAGCACACCGAAACAACGCGTTTCGACCACCGGCTTACCGACAACGATCAGCTCACCTTCCGCTATACGCACAGTCCGTCCAGCGGCGAACGTACCAGCAACCCCTGGGGCGGTTCACCAACAACTTTGGACGGCCGGGCGAACGCCTATATCGACGAAGGGCAGAACGACAACGGGACGGCGAATTGGACTCACACCTTCTCGCCGACCTTCTTCAGCGAAACGCTGGTTACTGTCTCCCGCGATTACCGCGGCCAATTGCCTTACACCCATGGCGAAGAGATTGCCAGCACGCTGGGCCTGTCCAATCCGTTCAACGGTATCGGCTTCCCGCGCATGCAGTATAGCTTCAGCGCTAGCAATGGCATGTCTTACGACAGTTCCATCAATCCGACTTTGAACTACGCTTGGGTCACCAACATCGACCAGAACTTTACGAAGATCTATGGGCGGCACGAATTCCAATTCGGCGGCCGTCTGCGGTTAGAGCACCTGGACACGTTGGAAGACCAGCAGGAAACGCAGGGTGGCGTCAACTTCAACAGTAACGCAACGGGACTTTACGATCCCAAATCGGGTACGGCATACAGCCCGGTCGCCTACACTGGCTTCATTGCGGCCAACACCTACCTGGGACTAGGATCGTATTGGGCCCGGTTCAATCCCTCCTGGATCCGGTTGCGCAACAACGAGAAGTCCTTGTATTTCCAGGATAACTTTAGGGTTAACTCGCGCTTGAGCCTGTTCATGGGGGTCCGCTACGAATACAACAGTCCGGTCAACGAAACCAACCACGGCTTGATCGGGTTCGATGATAAATCGAAGTCGGTCGTACTGGGCACATCGCTCGACGAACTCGCCAAGATGGGCAATGTGCTGCCGTCGATCGCCGCTGCGTATCAGAAACTGGGGTTGAAGTACATCAGCGCCGACCAGGCCGGCCTACCCAGTTCCCTAATCCACTCGAACTACTATGACTTCGGACCGAGGGCGGGGTTCTCCTACCGGTTTGGATCCTCCAACCGGCCGACCGTGCTTCGCGGCGGCTATAGCATCTTCGCCTATCCGGAATCCCTGCGCCTGTTCCAGGGCCTCACGGCTATGACCGTCCCGTCCCTTGGCGTCATTCAGAACAACCCGAACCTGGCCGAACAGAGCCCCGACGGGCTGCCTAACTACATGCTACGTTCGGCTCCCACGATCGTAGCCGGCCTGAACAGCAAGAACGCCCTCGACGTCAATAAAGTCACCGGCATCACTCGCGGTAGCGGCTCGGCCTACTATATGGATCCCAACCAGCCTACCGCCAGGGCTCACGAATGGAATTTGACGCTGGAACGCGAGTTGATGACAGACACCGTGGTAAAGGCTGGCTGGATTGGTACGCACGGCGCCCGCATGGCGCAGTGGAACTCGTATAACGACAACCCGCCGACCTACGTTCATTACGCCACTACCAAATCACCGCTGCCGACTGGCGAGTATGCCAGCGTGGCGCGCCGGCCGTTCGAAAATACCGTCCTGGGCACGATCCAGCGGTATCAGAAGACTGGCTGGTCCAACGACAACAGTTTCCAGTTCGAATTCGAGCATCGTTACTCGAAGGGTTGGGCAGCTCAGGCGTTTTACGTCATGAGTAATGCAATGCGTGTTGCCGGCGACGGCTGGCGCGACGATACTCTCGTCGGCACCAATCAGTTCATGCCCGGCATCGTCCCGGCGGACGACAACGCCCGCAACCGTTTGCTGTATTACCGCCGCGATACTTCGATTCCCAAGCACCGCGTAAACTGGAACTTCCTGGTCGACCTGCCCATCGGCAAGGGGAAGATGATCGGCCGCGATTCGGGCCGTCTCCTCAACGCCCTGATCGGCGGGTGGCAAGTGGCCGGCTACGGTTCGCTTATCAGCCGGTACTTCCAATTGCCCACTGGCTACTGGGGTGCTCAGAACAACGTCCAAGTCTACGGAAAGAAATACCCGATTCAGGATTGCCGTAGCGGCGTCTGCTATGACGGCTGGCTGTATTGGAACGGCTACATTCCGGCAAACCAGATCAACAGCTACGGATCCAATGGCAAGCCTAATGGAGTCATGGGGGTTCCTAGCGATTACACGCCCTTCCAGAAATACATCATTTCACGGCCGGCAAACGGAGGTAGCTCGAGCGACCCGATGTACAACTATTACGAAACCAACACGGTTTGGATCACTCTCAACAACGGTGTGAACCAGCCGGTGGCTTACAACACCGGGTTGCATCCGTTACGCAACCAGTTCGTGCTTGGACCGATGCGCTGGAATATGTCGGCCTCGGCCTTCAAGACCGTCGCATTGACCGAGAAAGTGGCACTGCGCGTGAACGTTGACTTCCTGGACAACGTCTTCAATATGCCCGGTACCACGCTTCCCGGTGGCGATGGAGTCATCACCAACAAGAACTCGGACAACTCACCGCGCACCTTGCAGTTGACGATGCGCTTGAGCTGGTAATCGGAGTCCCCTCATTCGGCTGTTCTCAGCCGATGGCCGGCCACTGTATGGTGGCCGGCCTTTTTTCGTTAAGCTCCGGTAGAATAACCTTGTGCGCCAACTCATTCTCCTCCTCACCCTGGCCTCCGCCATCTGGCCGGCCGAAAACCTGCGCGTGATGAGCTTCAATGTCCGCTGCGTGGCAGCGGGAGACGGGGACAACCGCTGGGAGGCACGGCGGGACATCCTGGTCAGGACGATCCGGTTGAAGCAGCCCGACCTCATCGGCACCCAGGAGTTGTTCGAAAAGCAAGGGCGCTACATCGTGGAGCAGGCTCCCGAATACGCCTGGTTCGGTCTCAGCCGCCGCGGCAACCATGAGGATGAGCACATGGGGGTGTTCTACCGCAAGGAGCGCCTCACTCCGGTTGAATCGGGCAACTTCTGGCTCAGCCAGACGCCGGATGTGCCGGGAAGCTCGTCTTGGGGCATGTCGCTACCGCGCATGGTCACGTGGGCGCGCTTCAAGACCTCCAAGGGCAGTCAGTTCGTCTTTTACAACACGCACTTCCCGCACCGGGAGCAGGACCACCAGGCCCGGCTCGAGTGCGCACGCCTGATCGCTTCGCGCATCGACGCTCTCGACAAGGACGTCCCTTTCCTGATCACGGGCGACTTCAACACTCCAGCCGGAGGCGCCGTGCAGGCCGTGTTCACGGCGACGCTCACCGACGCCTGGACCGCCGCCAGCAAGCGGAGCGGGCCGGAAGGTACTTTCCACGGCTTCCGGGGTGTGCCGCGCGAGGGGCGCATCGACTGGATCCTGTACTGCGGACCCTGGAAATCACTTGAAGCAGAGACGGTAACTTACAACGAAAACGGACGTTATCCGTCGGACCACTTCCCCGTCTTCACCGTGCTGAGGCTGGGCGCCCAGTGATCTCGACGATCTTGTAAATTCGCAGTTCGGGGACCGTGAATTCGACGGCGTTCCCCTTCTGCGCAAACTTGAGATCCTGGGGTGGC
>ENA-UOYA01004749-UOYA01004749.1-activated-sludge-metagenome-genome-assembly--contig:-NODE-4749-length-11150-cov-6.591077_pt1 | contig 11150 bp, 19 predicted proteins | sample MGYA00238163_ERZ764804 | MGnify/ENA primary metagenome ERZ764804 (study PRJEB28919, sample SAMN05720223) | activated sludge metagenome | isolation source: Anaerobic digester | place: Hong Kong...
GGGGCAAACTCGCTACGTTACTTATGCAATCGGGGGAGATTACATTTTGAAATCATCACCGTAAGTCATACGGCTTTGCTGAATCGATTTGGTTTTAAACTCATTGTATTCTTTTGAATTTTTCACCAAACCTCTTTTCGTCATAGCCGCGTAGATATCGTCCATTTTATTGGTGACAACATGATCCGCTGCTTCTCGAATACCTCCGCCGGAGCCGCTTCCGCCTTGTTTGAGCGGTTCTACGTATATGAATTGCGAATGAAATTCTTTGGTGATTTCGGCACCTGATTTCGGAGTTCCGTTCGCTTTCATCATTGGGTTTCCATCGGCATCATGGTAAACGACGCGGCCTTTTTCGTCCATTTGAGGCTTGTATTTGGCGTTCAAAAACAAGGTCAAATCCTCTTGGGCCTTGGGAGCGTCTTCCGGCTTTTCAGCTAAACGGATTGTAGACAGGTCCGCTTCCATGGTTTTAGACAGCAGATTTTTTTGCGCTGTTTCTTTTTCCTGTTGCGCTGTTGTTTTATAAGTCTCAAAATCCTGCTTCATCGCATCCAATTGAGCCTTCAACTGTTTACTTTCCTCCGTACTTCCCGAAGCTGCTTCCGCTTTTTTACGTGCCTCCGCTTTGGAGTCTGCCAATTGTTTTTTGGCTTCCGCTTTTACGGTTTTTACCCACTCGGAAGTGGGCATATTACCGGGGCGGGTTAAACCCAATTCGCGGCCCAATTCATCGGCTTCAGCGTCGATCTTCTCTGCCTGCGTCCGGAAAATTGTGTTTTTTTCGGCCTGATAATCCTCGTTTTTGAGAACAACCATGCCTTTGTTTTTAAGAAATTCCGTAGCGTCATCTGTCAGAATTTCCAACACAGCGGATTTATTGGCCGGGTCTGCCAAATACTCCTGTACTTCTTGTGTAATTTCAGCCATACTGCATTAGGGGTTATAATAAAAAAAATGTCGTTACTACGCTACGGGGGGTTGACCTTCACCGGGCTCTACGATAGTTGGTTTCTCTTTAGCAGGTTCCTCCTTTTTCTTTTCCGAAGCTTTTGCTGCGATAGCTTTCATGGCAGCAAGTTCAGCCTTCAACTTTTCGTTTTCAGATTTTAAAGCCTCTGCTTTTTGTTGTGTTTTTTGAGCTTCTTCCGTTTTTTGAGCCTTTTCAGCTATCAACTTTTCGTTTTCAGCTTTTAAATCGTCCGTTTCCTGTTGCGCTTTTTGAGCTTCTTCCACTTTTTGAGCCAGCTCAATGCTCGGATCGTGAATCAAGGTCAAAATGACCCGTTGGTTTTTCATTGTCTCTACAGCATCTTCCACCTGAGCCGGGTCATAGGATTGAAATTCAGGAATGAAAGCAACTTCCTGTTCACGATCATTGACCCAAATCATTTGGGTTTGGCGGCAAATGGCCGCTTTCATGCAGGTTTCAAAACCTTCAGGCAGCGGATATTTTTGAGCTTTGTCCAGATTGCCAAACAGCGGCTTCACGTTTGGATTCTCGCTGAGCGTCGTAGGTGACTTTTCCATAGTCGTAAATAACATTTTTGATAATTTCGATTTTCTCGAAAAATGGTTTTAGTTGGCCAAATTGAAGTAAATCGCCGTTTTCGGCCTCAAAACGTTCGACGTAAGACCAGAAATTGGCCTTGATTTCATATTCTAAAGTGCCGCGTTCCAACTGAGACATAGGCACATCGACATAAGGTTCAATCAGGGCAAGAATGGCGTTTTTGGCTTGAGCGGAAGCATTGTTTCTTGCGATCAATGTTTCAATCACCTTGCGTTTTTGACCCAACAAATACTGAGGTAATGAACCTTGAGAGTCTTTATAATCTTTTACCGCATCTTTCAAGGAGATGAGGTAAAAATCCTGACCGTATTGTTTTTCATAAGAGATAAAATCGCGGCCGTATCGCAGCCGCATTTTCGTCTCGACTGCGAATTGATCCGTGGGTTGAAGATTTTCCCCCCAGTATAATAGTTTGGCACGACGGGATTCAAATTGAGAGCGTACCTGGTCTTCGTTGATGGCCTTTTTGGCATCAGGCTGTTTTTCAAAACCGGTCATGGCCTTGAAAATAGCACCGCGCTCTTCGGCCAACCGTTCCTGATGGTATTTCAGGTTATCGGTCGGTACTGTCACAAAGCCTACAGGGGAGGCCATTTTATCAGCTCCTGCCGGCATTGTGAAAACCGTACCCGGCCCCACCATTTTACGTTCCGCACATTTGGGGCATTCTTTAACGGCAGTACCGTTTTTGGTTAAATAGCCATTTGTGCAAATGGCTTGATTTTCCTGATACTGACAGATTTCTTTGGCTTTCCACAAATAAGGAAAAGAGGCGTGCAAACGAACATCTTTCTCGAAAGTAAGACCGGCTAAAAGCGTGTCAGCATCAGAAAGGAGCGGCAAAAGCGCATTGTTGCACCGAAAATCCTCTACATTACCCAAGGGGTCATGCCAATTGCGAACGGCCGGACAATACCCTAATTCGTGAAAAGATTCCGTAATCAGCGCATATTTATCATTTTTGACGGAGAACACGCGGTAAGAAACACTGTCAATCCAAACCAAACGCTCCCGTTTTTGATCTGTGAAAAAACCCACATACAACACATTACCGTTTCGGTCCAACTCTAAAGCGGACAGTTGACCGGCTTGTAAGATGTAAGTATACGGTTCGGGGCGATCGGTAGTTTGCTCAACGGGCAGATCAATAACGGTGATGGAATTGGGATAAGCCAAAGCCGCAAAAAACAAATCATTTTTGAGGTATTTCGACTCATACCGAATCCGCTTTAGATACGCTTGTGCATCCGGCAACAGTTCCTCTTTTTTGAATGTCAGTTGTTCAAACCGATCCGCCGCTTCAAACACCACATTCAATTCATCCACGCATTCCGTCAACAGACTTGTGGTCGGCAAAGGGAATTTCAATAAATTAAAGAACACTTTCGCCTTGCGGGCGTTGAGAATGCTTTTGATGTAAGCGGTATATCTGATCAAATACTCCGTTGCATCAAAAGCATTAGTAACGGGTTGCGCATGGAATGATAACCAATCATTATCCTCCTGTGCCCGACTCAACCGGTTCCGTTGGGGATTGTTCTTCAGAAGTTCCTGTATTTGGGCGATCGTCAGGCTCATGCCAATCGTTGAAACCGTTTAATTTTTGAATTCGTAAAATCCTTTCAGCGTGTTCTAAGCCGAAAGAAATGCGCTTCCCTGAGGCCGTATGCACTAATGTTTTCTTGGCCGGTGCTTTATGCTTTTTCATTAGGCAGCCAATTTCATCACCTCAAATCCGGCCTGAACCAACGTCGTTCCTTTCGACCATCCGTATTCCAATTCAAAAGAAATCGGCACCAACAACGTATCTTCTGCCTGCATCGGGTCATCGACCATGAAATTGTAAATAGGGATACCCTTGAAAGAGGCACCGTACCAAATCATGTCATTTTCCGTCAGGAAATACACCAACAGATTGGAGACCGGTAAATAAGGTTGAGAGAGTCCGGACAGTTTCCGCAAATTATCCGCATCTGTCAAAGACGTGACGGGAATTTTGAGGTTGACCGTGATTGGATTTCCTTTCTTTTTGATACTCCGACGAACGGGCGATGCCAATTCACGACTGTTCGTTGTCGTTTGAGGCAATTCAAAGTTTTCGTGTAAGGGAAGCAAGATCACACGATCATCGTCTTCGTCGGCAATGGCCGTTGCCCACGCCGCAGACGTTTTTATATCCGTTTCACCGGTACCGGCAAAGGGAGTGGTTCCGGCGCGATTGGCTAAGGCAATACGTGCCACAGCACCGGGATTCAAATAACAAAGTGAGTCAGAGGCCGGGGTGATCGTGGCATTGGCATAATCTCCCGCGCACGCATACAGTTGTGGCATTGTCTTAGAAGTTTTTAAGTTTTTGAGTGCAGCACCACAAGAAGGGGGGAGAAGAGCCGGCGACTGAAAGGTGATTGGCTTTGGTTGTCGCGTTCGATGCGATAACCGCTGCCGTCCCCTTTTTGCGTAAGCCGCGTAGCTGGTTTACGAAGTAAATTTGTCAACAAGTTTTTGATAATTTAATAAATTTATTAAATTTTGCACCTAAACGACAAACCTTTGCACTTAAAAAGCCTTATGAAGAAGGACCCAATGCCTATTGATTTTTTTGAATTGGTAGAGCAAGCAGCCAGGCGGATTCAGTTACCGCATATTCTTACTGTGGAAGAAGTGATGAAAATGCACAAATGCTCAGAGCGTACAGCGAAAGGGTATCTCAAAAAAGTGAGGGAAGCTTTGGGGAAAACGGACAAAACCAAGGATGAGGGAAAGTTTGTGACTTTGGAGCAATACAAACGGCATTATGGATTATTCTGATAACTATACAATTTCCTAAACATCATGGACGCGCCAAAATACATGTATCATACTGAACTTAAAAAGCGTAACGGTTGGTCAAAGAAAGTAATTACTCATTTTTTGCCTACCCCCTGTTTAACCAAAAACAATCCTCGTTATCGGAATGCAGCACCATCTCACCTCTATTTGATTGAAAAAGTGGAGCGGATAGAATCAACTTCCGAATGGCAACAGCAGGCACTATTGACCAATAATCGTAAAAAAACGGCTTCATTGGCCACATCTACCAAGCGTGCCAATTTACTGATGTATGTAGAAAATCTTACCATTCAGGTCCCACTACTGCAAGTGGATGAATTGACAAAGAAAGCCTGTGACCATTACAATGCTCATAAAGTAGGGCGGTCTTATGAACGGGGTGAGCAGTACGATTGGCCGGCTGCCACGCCCGAAAGTGATACAGAGTTTTTAAAGCGTATCACGACTAACTATTTACGGCATCAGCTTACCCGTTATGAAAATGAATTGGAGCAGATTGCAGGGAAAGCGGGGGTAGGGGAGGCTTACGAAAAGTTAAAATCAAAAGTAAATCAGGCTATTGTATATCAATATCCCCATTTAAAATAAAAAGTATGGAAGCTATTTTCCGGCACCTTTTGTCAATCAAAGATGCATCAGATCAAAGAATACAGACAGAGGATGCAGAACGGGCGACGGTTTGGAAGGAAATGACCGGTACGGTAATAACCGGCAAACAACTTCGAGAAGCGGCCAATGAGAGTAATATTGGGGTTGAGATAACAGTGAGTAATTGTCTCGAAAATGGCAAAGGGTATTTGCTTCGCAGAAAAAACAAATTGGTGCTTCAGGTCAATTCACAGATGTTTGCTGAAATACGAAAGCAGAAGCCGGATTGCGAAATGTTGGACAATTTGCAATTGACTGTTTTGCCTATTGAGCTGTTGCCTCCGACACGGCCTATGTCTTCGGAAATGGAAGAACAACTTCGAGATGAGGTGTTTTTAGATTTCAGTGAGTTTTACAGTCAATTTGCTTTTACAACTATTTACCCCAATGGTACAAGAAAAACTATCTCAAAAGAATCATTTGCAGGCAAAGGATTTACGGCCCGGCAATTACCTGACTAATTTTTTGGGCGAAGTCTTTCAGGTCAATTCATCAACCATTTTGGCCTTTGAAAGCAATTTTCATCCTTTTGGAATGCCTATGCCTATCCGACTTGAAAAAGAATGGTTTTTAAAATTGGGCCTTTCCTGTCAGAATGATGAATATGTTTTAATAATTGATGAATTTTTAACAATCAAGGCCAAATCAAGAATACGCTTCGATGTATCAGTTTTTACAGTCAGCATCATTGTAACAGAAGAAAATGGCGATTTGAATATTGATTTGGCAGAATTTAAAACGAAGCGATGTATTCCGCATATTAGATACGTGCATCAATTTCAAAACATGGTCTATTATCTGACTGACACAGAACTAACAGCTAAAATTTAATATGTTCACTGTCACCTTTACCGTTTTATGGGCTGTTTCCTGTATTTCTGTGTACTTTTTGATTTTAAGGGAATACGACAGAGCAAGCCGGTTTCATAAAGAATCCAAAGAATTGTACGATCAGGCGATGAAGGATAATGAGCAGTCTACTAAAATCCTGAATCAACTTAAACAGTCTATGCGGAGCCTGAATTAAGGGTCACTCTCCACCCCATACCCCATATTGTCAGAATGAACCCCGTAGCGAGAAGCATCCATCAAGTGATTATCTTTATCTATCGGCCGATCAGTAGGTTCTTTGTTAGCATTCAATGCCCAACTGTATTCGGTATATTCATTTTCAAAATCAGGATCTTCTACAAAAAATACTTTATAGGATTTCAATTCTTTGATACCTACATCAATACTGTCCGGGCCCGCAGAGGCCGCAACCGCATACACACCCAATTCATTTAATTTCCGAATGGTTTTGGGCTGAGAAGGGTCACAGTAAACAATGCACCCGGGCGGCAATTCCGAACGCAATACTTCCGCCAATTCTTCATCTGACATTTCGGTTTTATACACTACTTTCCGGAGCCAAACCGTCTTATTATGTTTTTTGATTTCAACCCCGGCATTCGGGTCATTGGAATAACCGAAGTCAAGACCGGCGAAAGAGTGATAAGGTAAGTTTCGAAATTCTTCGTAGGTGATGGTTTTCCAGTTTCGGTAGATTTTCCCCTTTTTCCCCTCAGAAACCAACCCTTCAATGGAACTCAGATAATAATCTAAATCATAAAATTCACTGGTTTTGTCCCCATACGCATTGTATTTGTCAACAATTTTTTTGGGTAGATGCGGGTTGTCTCGGAAGGTGGTAAAGGTGTAAACAACACCCGGATTATTTTTAGGAACCGCTCGGAAATACCCCTGTAAATCTTTTTCTGTGAATCCTTCAATGACCGGGTCTTCCAATCGAAAATGCCGTTTGATGATCCAGTGATTTTTATCCGGCGTATTCAGATTGACAATAATAACACTGCCTTCTTTCCGTATGGAGTCAGCAAACGTATTGAATTTTTGTTCATCCCGAATGTCCTCCGCTTCTTCTACAATAGCAATGTCAATATCAGATAATGATTTTAATGAGGCTTTTTGAGCAACATTTTGGGTTTGGAAACCTTTGGTGAATACCAGGTCTTTCCGAGTAACCCGGTCCTCCAATCCCATTTTTTGGAAATTGAAGAAACGATTGTAATACCCGCCTGATTTTTCATTGATTTCATTGTAACGAAGGCGTATTTCATTCAAAATGGATTGTTCAATCGTAGATTGTTGGTCCCGAAGAATAGCCACCCGTTTTTTTGAATTAATTACATTGACAGCGGCAAATTTTGAAACTTCATGGGATTTAGCTCCACCCCTTCCCCCCATATTAATCACCAACCATGTATCAGCCGGAAGGCCGTACAATACACGAAAGGCTTCTAAAGGATTGGGACGAATAACCGCCGGTGCGCTCATAATTCAATGGCCGGGGGAATGTAAATCTCGTGATTGATGCTGGTCTTTTTCAAACCTAACAATTCGGAACGAAGGTTTAAACAACTTTCTATCCCCTTCAAATAAACCGCATTGCCTTCTTTTTCCTTCGTTTCTTCACTTACCTCCACACTTTGATTGGTTGCTTCTTTAGAAGTAGCTTCATTGGGATTGCTTTTAGGAACATCTTTTTTAATTCTCTTTCGGTTCGTTTTTTGAGGTTCCTTGGATTTGTGCCATGCCTCCCAGTAGGTTTCCTTCAACAACTCCAATTCCTCCAACGTTTGCACCATCATCAAACCGGTGTCAAAATTCTGTTGCTCCTTATAATCTTCCTTGATGATTTCCAGATCATAATACACCTGACGTTCGGTGATACCGAATTTTTGGGCAATCTCTGAAATAGGTTTGCCTTGGTATTTCATGCGAGCAATCTCTCGACGACGATACACCAACTCTAATTTATCACTGTCAGGCATTGAAGTATCTGAGTGAAGAAAATAATTAATAAATTTATTAAATTTCTTCAAAAATAAGTAAAAGCCTTGAAAAATAAGGCTTATCGCTTCAAGCTGCTACTGCTTTGAAAGAGTATACTGCGTAACTACCTGTTTTTCAGGGTCTAAAGCGCGTATCACGCGTTTGAGCAGAAAGAACGTGTGTTCATAACGCAGTTCAAATTCGGGACTGAACTCTTTTTTCACCCCGTGCCCGACCAGCATCAAATCAAGCATTTCAAATGTTTCAATAACGTTGGTTGCTGAGTACTCGTTAAACAGCTTTCTAACGTCTTCCGGTAAGTTTTCAGCATTTTTAAACTCCATGGCAAAGTGGTTAAGCGGTTTTGGAATGGTGATGTTTGGGCAAAAAAAACTGTCAACTATATAAAAAAAAGGGACTTTGTATGAAAATGTTATCGAATGCATTTACGGAGCATAATTTCCTGTCAAGGGATACCCTAATGGAAGAGGAGGTAAACGCAGTAATAAAATTAATATATTTATTAATTAAATAATAAATATGTGAAAAAAATTTATTAAATTTATTGGTCACTTGAAAACAATGTGACATGATAACCAAAAAACAACAACTGCTTAACGCTATTGAAATCGGCAACACTTCTCTCGCCTTTCGTATCGCCAAAGATTTTCGAATAGATTTCAATGATGAACAACGCCGCATTCTGCAAATAGCCCATGAAAGTCTGGACCCGGCCAAAAAGAAGTTTTACTCCGCTTTAGGGATTGACGTAGATCAAAATCAAACCGCCGCATCCGCTTTATTACAACAATTCAAACAAGCCAAATCCTGACCATGCCGAAAACAACTGACGTTCCCGCCAATTTGCGGGAGTTTAATCGCATTTTTGAAAAATTGTCATACCGCCACAACTACGCTGAAGCTTACAGGGATTTTATAGATTATGCTGTTGCTTGTTTTTCATGGAGAGGTAACAAAGAAACCGCCGACCGCCTCCAACGCAAATACGGCAAAGAGTATGAGTGTTTCGGGCAATTGTATGTGGAATGGTTTCAGATTCAAAAAAAAGAATTAAGCAAAACCGGACAATTTGAAGAAGTGAAATGGTATGATACACTGGGTACCTTTTATGAAATTGTCAGTTCCGGCAGCAAAGCAAGTTGGTTAGGGCAATTCTTCACCCCTCCTGACTTGGTCACCATGTTGACATTGATGGTCGGCGGCAAAGAAGGAGCGAAAGCACGGATTGAAGATTGTTGCGCGGGCAGCGGTCGCATGTTGATTGCTTACCATGCGTATTATCCGGGTAATTACACCTTTGCCGCTGACATTGACAGCATTTGCGCGAACATGACGGCATTGAATATGGCTTTGCATGGTTGTGAAGGCCAGGCGATTTGCATGGACAGTTTGAATCCATCTGATTGGCGGTTTGGTTATGCCGTTAATCCTTTCATCCGACTGACGGGCGGCATCCCCCACCTCCTCCCTATCACAAAAGAACAGTCAGTGCATTGGCAACATTGGGAAAGTCGAAAAACGCCGGCCGAACCGATGATCGTGCAGCCGGCTCAATCGGTACTGAATCCCCCTCCGCCACCGGAGGTGAAAATAGGAAAACACGGACAATTGTCTTTCTTTTGACCTGTCAAAAAATTAATAAATAATTTAATAAATTTTGGAGCTACCTCATTACGGATGACTCCAAAATTTTTTGCTTCCACTCAGGAGCATCCTTGGTGATTTCGTCTAAGTTGTTAGGAATCCATACATTTGCCTTCTTTTTCATGTTGCAGGAATGACAGGCAAAAACAAGATTGTGGTTCTTATTAGTACCCCCCAATGAAATAGGCACTATATGTTCGACTATCCCATTTTTAGGATTTTGAGTTAGACAGTACTGGCATACAAACTTATCTCGTTCTTTAATGAAGGCTTTTAATTTAGGGCCGACATGTATCTGTCTATATCCTTTAATGTATAAAATATCCATTCTTATTGCTGACTGACTACATCCATATTGTTCCGAACATACTATACGGATAATACCTTCCGCTCTTCCATCATTCAGCATCTGTTCAACTGTAATTCTTCTTTTATCAATAATAGCCATCTCAATTTTTTGTTTACACAAATATATCAATTATATTTGACACAAAAAAGCTGATAAAATGAAAAGCCTTAGGGAGAAAATTAAAGAATCAGGGTATAAAAAATCGTTCGTTGCAGAACGCTTAGGTATTAATATTGCTACACTTTCGCGCATATTGAGCGGAAAGCAACCCTATATAAGTGAAGAGTTACAGGGCAAAATAGATAGCTTCTTTGAAGTACAAAAAACAGGATAAATTTATATCAAAAATATTTGATATAAACAAACCTTTCAATTATATTTGTATAACGATTAACGATTATACAAATATAATATGGCAACGGAACGTAAAGCGAAAAATCAGGGAATGAATTGGCTTTCTCAGCATAAAAGATTGGCCATTTATCTGCGCGATGGCCTTGCCTGCGCTTATTGCGGCTCAAGCATTGAAGACGGTATTCAGCTTTCTTTAGACCACCTGCAACCCTACTCTTTGGGTGGCTCTAACCATGAAACCAATCTGATTACCTGTTGCACTAAATGTAATTCTTCTCGTGGCAATCGTGAAGTAGAAGCCTTTGCCAATGCCACGGCCAACTACCTTAACCACGGTTTGCAGGGTTCTGACATTTTAGCTCACATTGCCGACTGCACCTCTCGAAAGTTGGATGTAAAAGCGGCCAAAGAGATGATTGCCCGTCGCGGAAGTTGTTTTCAGGTTTTAAAAGAAAAACAAGGCTTGAAATAAATTGGTCAATGATTTGATCAGAAAAGCGCTGGATGTGCAGGAATAAGCCTCAAATCGCCTGACGTTTGTGATTCAAATTCCACACTCGCAACAGTTCTTCATACTCGGGCAAAACCCCTTTGAGTGGCATCCAAGAAAAATGACAGGAACCATAAAGTAACCCTGTCGGGTCTTTCTCAAACACCCAAAAATAACCCACCTCCCCATCCATTACCCCCGCCAAACGAACCACTTCAAAGCGATAAAGGACCAATGTATTTACATACGGCTCTGCTTTTTCTGTGAGAATCTGTAAGTTATTTGTGTTCATATAGATAGTTAGGTTTACACATATACCTCCTCCGCTAAAGAAATAGTATTTTCCTCTAATCTCAAACAAAGCGGTTGTTCGGGAATAGGGTCATGGTCTCTCTTTTTATATACAG
>ENA-UOYA01004750-UOYA01004750.1-activated-sludge-metagenome-genome-assembly--contig:-NODE-4750-length-11149-cov-5.069317_pt1 | contig 11149 bp, 7 predicted proteins | sample MGYA00238163_ERZ764804 | MGnify/ENA primary metagenome ERZ764804 (study PRJEB28919, sample SAMN05720223) | activated sludge metagenome | isolation source: Anaerobic digester | place: Hong Kong...
TAAAATCTTGACTTTCAATTTGAATTTCTGCTGTTAGGATGTCCACATCAACAAATTCTGTCCCGTCAACTTTTGCATAAAAACTATCGTTTGTCTCTGACTGATTTACATAAGGAATGTTATTAAAAACTCCATTGGTAAACTGAACTGGAAGTATAGAGGTTTGGTCAATATCAGACCAATACCCTTTAAATGAAAAAGTTCCTGAGATAGTTTTATTGGTTGTGTTTATTTCAGTAATGGTTATAGAACCTGTATTTTCAGTTTCATTATCTGGATTTACAGACCAATAACCAAATTCTGAACCAGCTGGCGTGAAAGCCAATATATTCTGATTGGCTGGGTAAGTTCCTACTGCATTTGCATTAATTAAAAAACCAAAACTTTCTCCATTAGATTTTCCTCCTACAATTTGAATTAAATTCCCAGAAATTACTGCTGTAGATTGTGTAGCTGTCCATGTTGAGCCACTAAAATCAGCTTTGAAAACAGCTGTAGGATTGTTATTTCCAAAATCATCTAGATTTAACTCAGGATCCAAAGGTTCGTTTTCGCAAGAGGTGAAAGTTAATGCTGTAAAAAGTAACAATAGGCTTCCTATAATTTTTATGTTTTTCATAACTTTAAAAGTAATTTTGTCCAAATATAATTTATTTTTTAATTAAGGCAATGCTTTTTTTGGAACTCTTAAAAGCAGAATAAATCCAATGATAAAAAAAGCTCCAAGAAATACAATTGCATTTCGCATACTTCCTGTTACTTGGTCAATAATACCGTAAATGGACATTCCTATAACAATTCCTATTTTCTCTGTCACATCATAAAAACTAAAGAAAGAAGTTGTGTCTTCGGTTTCTGGTAAAAGTTTTGAATAGGTAGAACGAGCTAGAGATTGAATTCCTCCCATTACTAGGCCAACAAAACCAGCTGATACATAGAAACCAATTGGCGTATGAACAAAATATTCTACAGCACAAAGAATAGCCCAAACTGCATTCAAAAAAAGTAACGTTTTGATATTTCCAAATTTTCCAGAAGCTCTTGAAGTTAAAAAAGCACCTATTACTGCAACTAACTGAATAACTAAAATACAAATTATTAATCCAGTTGTCTTTTGGCTTGGGTTTTCCCACTGAATCTCAGTAGCTCCAAAATAGGTAGCTACAAGCATTACTGTTTGAACAGCCATAATGAAAACAAAGTAACTGTATAAATACCTTTTTAAGGCTAGGTTTTCTTGCAATTGTTTCCACACCTTTTTTAATTCTCTAAAACCATCCAAGACTACTGCCTTAGTTATTGGCTGTTTGTTATGATTTCCCTTAGGCAAATAATAATATGTAATGTGACTAAAGCCAATCCACCAAACTCCTACAGTAATAAAAGATATTCGCATGGCATACATACTTGCCTCGGCATCTGAACCTGTTATCCCGAATGTGTGGGGAAACATTACCATTGCTAAATTAAAAATTAGGAGAATAGTGCTACCTATATAACCCATAGAAAAACCTCGAGCACTTACTCTATCTTGCTGTTCAGGAAATGCAACATCTGGCAAATAAGAGTTATAAAAGACCAAACTAGACCAAAAACCTATTAACCCAAAAAAGTAAAAAGTAAAGCTCAAAAAAAGTTGGTTCAAATCAAACCAATATAAACAAATACAAGAAATTGCGCCTAAGTAGCAAAAGAACCTCAAAAAATTCTTTTTATTTCCTATGTAATCCGCAACACCAGATAATATGGGTGAAAAAATTGCAACACACAAAAACGCAAATGCAGTAACAAAACTAATCATAGCAGTGTCCTTGCATTGCATCCCAAAAACAGTCACATAATTTCTTCCACTTTCTTTAAAAATCATTTCATAAAAAACGGGAAAAACCGCTGAAGCAATCACAAGGCTATACACTGAATTTGCCCAATCATAAAATGCCCAGGCGTTGAGCAGTTTTGGATGTCCTTTTGGTAAGTTTGGCATAAGTATCTTTATAAATAAAAAAAATCCCGACTAATCGGGATTCAAATATACTTTTTTTAGAATAGTTATTTAAAAATCACTCCAAATTTTAGAGCTTCCGCTTTTGCTACAGGAACTAATTTTTTCAAATTTGCAATTCTTGTTTCATCAGATGGATGCGTGCTCATAAACTCTGGTGGTTTATTTCCTCCTGAATTTGCTGACATTCTTTGCCAAAACACAATAGCTTCTTCTGGATTGTAACCTGCAATAGCCATTAATGTTAATCCTATTTTATCAGCTTCAGATTCATGAGCTCTACTAAAAGGCAGCATTCCTCCTAATGTAGTTGCTGCGCCATAAGCTGTCATTGCCAATTGTTGTGTTTCTTCACTTTTGTTACCAACGGCTACAGCAGTCCCAACTGCACCAAGCTGCTGAAGTAAACCAGCACTCATTCTCTGCTGCCCATGATTTGCCAAAGCATGAGAAACTTCATGACCAAGAACAGTAGCAAGACCAGCATCATCTTTTGTTATTGGTAAAATTCCTGTATAAACTACAATTTTACCTCCAGGCATACACCAAGCATTAACATCTTTACTATCAACTAATTTATATTCCCATTGATAGTCTTTTAAATATCCTTGATAACCATTAGCATTAAGCCATTTTTCGGCAGCGTTTTTAATTTTTACTCCTATGAGTTCTACTTTTTTCGCATCACTAGTTCCAGAAATTACTTTATTATCCTTCAGGAACTGTCCATACTGCTGAAATGCTGATGGAAGGATTTCACTATTTGGCACTAGTGCCAAAGTATTTTTACCAGTAAAAGGATTTTTTGCGCATGAAAAAATCAAGCCTGCTATTAATGCACTTAAAAAAATTGTTCTGTTCTTCATGATAAACAAATTAATACACAAATTTAGCAATATACTAGTTACCTTTAATACATAATTCTGTGAAATCTTTATATATTTCAAATGTGTTATCAACTGAAATCTTTTCTTTATCAAAAACTATTTTTTCCCCATCAACTTCAATTTTTTTCACTTTGAAAGGAAATCCTTTTAAATTTATTTTAAAAGTATTGTATTTTGTTTCATATGTTCCTTCTTTGTGCTGGAATATAGAAACTTCTTTCTCTTTGCCTACAAAACTGAATGTTTTGAATGAGTATCTACCTTTGTTATAATCATAACCATCCATTGCATCTTCATATACATATGATTTCTCCTTACCTAATTTATAATATACCTCCAATTCCAACTGTTCTATTTCTTTTTCACCTACATATTGTTGTACTGGATACTTAGGGATAATTGAGCCTTCGAGAACAAAGATTGGAATTTCATCAAAAGCAGTGTTAACCCAAAGTTCTTTTCTTCCTTCTATCAATTCGTTTGTCCAATAATTGTACCATTTACCATTTGGTAAATACATTCTTCTCCCTTGAGCATTTGGTTCTAATATTGGGCAAACTAAAATTTGGTTACCAAATATAAATTCGTCAGTTCTGTAATGTGTTTGTGTGTCTTCTTGGTCAAAATAAACTAATGGTTTTAACATTGGAACACCATCGTTTATATACTGCCAAAACATTGTATATAGATAAGGTAACAATTGATAACGAAGTTCCACAAATTTTCGTGTAATGTCAATTACCTCTTGACCAAATGACCATGGTTCTTGTTCGCCGTGATCTCCAGATGAATGGGTTCTGCAAAACGGATGAAACACTCCAAGTTGTATCCATCGTGCATATAATTCAGCTGATGGCTGTTCTGCAAATCCACCAATATCTGAACCAGTGAAACCCATTCCACTCATTGACATTCGCTGCATTTGAATGTTTGCAATCCAAAGATGTTCCCAAGTTGCTACATTATCACCAGTCCAAGATGAAGTATAACGTTGCGCACCAGAATAGGCTGAACGAGTAATAATGAATGGACGTTTAGGATAAGCAAAACGCTTCACGCCTTCATAGGTTGCGCGAGCCATTTGTGTTCCATAAATGTTATGCGCTTTTCTATGACTACAAGGATTTCCGTCATAATCGTGACGCACATCATAAGGAAATGTTTTCCCTGGAACTTCCATAACTGCTGGTTCGTTCATATCGTTCCAAACACCTTTTACACCTATTTCAGAAATTAACTCTTTGAATAATCCTGCCCACCATTCACGTACTTCTGGATTGGTATAATCAGGAAAATTACATTCACCAGGCCAAACTTTTCCTTTCATGTATGGACCATCAGCACGCTTGCAGAAATAATCGTTTTTTAATGCTTCTTGATATACCCAATAATCTTTATCAATTTTAATTCCTGGGTCAATGATTACTACAGTTTTGAAACCATCTTTTGCCAGTTCGGCAACCATGCGTTTTGGCTCAGGGAAATATTCTTTACTCCAAGTAAAACAGCGAAACCCTTCCATATAATCGATATCAAGATAGATGGCATCACATGGAATTCTTAATTCTCTAAATTTACTGGTAACTTCTTTTACTTTACTTTCTGGAAAATAACTCCATTTACATTGATGGTAGCCCAAAGTCCACATTGGTGGCATTTCGGGTTTACCAGTTAAATGTGTGTAAGTTGTTACTACATCACTCATCTTTGGTCCATAAATAAAGTAGTAATTCATTTCACCACCTTCGGCCCAAAAACTTGTTACATTTCTTCTTTCGTGACAAAAATCGAAAAACGTTCTAAAGGTATTGTCAAAGAAAACACCATAGGATTTATTTTGTTGTAAACCAATGTAAAAAGGTACAACCTTGTATAATGGTTCTTGATCTTTTTGAAAAGCATATTGATCTGTTGCCCAGTTTTCAACTCTTTTACCTTTTAGATTAAGATGTGTAGCTTTGTCTCCAAGTCCGTAAAAACTTTCACCTTCTTTTGAATGTTTACTCATTTTTACAATGTTTCCTCCGTGTTCATAGCTTTCTTCCCAATGAAAACCAAGTTCATCGTCAAGAATAGATAATCCATCAGCGTCAAAAATTGAAATCTTTAAATCACTTTTATTTACATTACAAGTGACTTTGCTGGTTTTAATTTGATAAAATTCCTTTTCATCAGTAACATCAAGTTGATTGTAACCATGAGATTGTGTTTTATCAATAGCGTATGAAAAATCGTTGCTGAAGTAACCTTTGGTTGTATATCTAAATCGGATTAAGCTATCGCGAAGTATCGTAACTTTTAGAATTACATTATTATCAGTATAGAAAAATATACTATCAACATCTTGTTCGAATGAAACAATTTTCGATGGAAAAATGTCGCCTTTGTGTTCTAATTCGGTATTTGTAATCATGCTTTTATTTATGACAAAGTGCCAAATTTACAAAGATGAAAACTATTATAAGCAAGGTAATTGCGGGATTTTTTAACTACAACGTTTGCGAATAGGTATAAAACAAAAAAGTCGGTTAAACACCGACTTAAATTTGAATGAATTTAAAATTATGAAACCTTAAAAACAGTTATTCCTAAAGGAGGTAAAGTAACTTCAGCTGAAAAATCTCGGTAATTCCAAGCGGTTTTTTCAATTTTGATAGCTTTTGGATTTCCAACTCCACTTCCTCCATAATCCTCTTTATCTGAATTAAATATTTCAGTCAATTTACCTTTTGATGGCAAACCAATTCTATAATTTTCTCTTACGACTGGTGTGAAATTACACACTACAATCAAACTTTCTTTTTCGTTATTTCCTTTTCTAATGTAGCTTAAGACTGCGTTTTCGCTGTCGTTATAATTAATCCATTCAAAACCTTCGGCTGAAAATTGTTTTTCATACAAAGCTGGATAATTTTTGTATAAAGTATTCAAATCGGTAATGCATTTTTTTACACCATTATGGAAATCATATTGTAGCAAATGCCAATCTAAACTTCCTTCAAAACTCCATTCACTACTTTGTCCAAATTCAGCTCCCATAAACAATAATTTTGTTCCTGGATGCGTAAACATGTAACCATAAAGCAAACGTAAATTAGCGAAACGTTGCCATTCATCGCCTGTCATTCTGCCTAGAATTGAGTGTTTACCATAAACCACTTCATCGTGTGAAAGTGGTAACATAAAATTTTCGGTAAAGGCATAAGTCATCGAAAAAGTAATGTCGTTTTGATGGTATTTTCTATACACACTTTCTTTTTTGAAATATTGTAATGTATCATGCATCCAACCCATCATCCATTTCATACCAAATCCCAAACCACCAAGATATGTAGGTCGAGAAACCATTGGAAAACTTGTACTTTCTTCGGCAATTGTTTGAACATCTGGAAAAGCAGAATATACAGCTTCGTTAAAATCTTTTAGGAAACTAATCGTATCAAGATTTTCTCTTCCGCCATAAATATTTGGTTCCCATTCGCCATCTTTTCTTGAATAATCTAAATAAAGCATCGAAGCTACTGCATCTACACGAAGACCATCTACATGGTATTGCTGTAACCAAAAAATGGCATTGCTAATCAAAAATGAGCGTACTTCATTGCGTCCATAATTGAAGACTAAACTTTTCCAATCGGGATGAAAGCCTTTTCTTCTATCGGGATGTTCGTAAAGATTTGAACCATCAAAAAATCCCAAACCATGCGCATCTTCAGGGAAATGTGATGGAACCCAATCGAGTATTACTCCAATTCCAGCTTGATGCAATTTATCCACTAGAAACATAAAATCTTGTGGTTTTCCAAAACGTGATGTTGGCGCAAAATATCCAACCAATTGATAACCCCAAGATGGATCATAAGGATATTCCATAATAGGCATAAACTCTACATGGGTAAAGCCAGTTTCTTTTACATAATTGACTAAATCATCTGCCATTTCAATATAAGTGAGCGAACGATTTTCTTCCCATTTTCTTTTCCAAGAACCAAAATGTACTTCATAGACAGAAAATGGTTTGTCTAGACCGTTTTTATCCTTTCGGTTGTCCATCCATTTTTTATCTTTCCATTTGTATTCCAAATCCCAAACTACTGAAGCAGTTTGTGGTGGATGCTCGCAGTATAAAGCAAATGGATCGGCTTTTTCGGTTACAATTCCGTTGTTGTGAGATTGGATTTTATATTTGTACTTTGTTCCTTTATCGACACCTGGAATAAAACCTTCCCAAATTCCTGAACCATCCCAACGCACATTGAGTTGATGTTCGCCTTGTATCCAATAATTGAAATCGCCAACCACTGAAACCGACCTTGCAGCTGGTGCCCAAACGGCAAAATAAACACCTTTTACTCCATTTACTTCTGTGATATGTGCTCCTAGTTTTTCGTAGAGTTTAAAATGTTTTCCTGCTTTGAATAAATCAATATCAAAATCGGTGAATAGTGAATGTACTTGTACTTGGTTCATTTTTTATTGTTGTTTATAGTTTGTGGTTTTTTGCCACGAATACACGAATTAATTTTTTTACTTTGCTTTGACTGCGCTTGGAAATATATTTTTAATACATAATTAACCTTACTTTTTGTCATCCCGAGCGCAGTCGAGGGAACACAAAGTTGGTAAATTTATGGTTTGTATTTATGATGTGTTGCGTTTCTGCATTCGGCTAATGTTTCAATCATATCAAAATCTACTTTTATTAATGCTTCTTTTTTTGCTTTTGACCAACTTTTCAATTTCTTTTCAAAATATATGGCTTGATTAGGTTCGGTAAAATCTTGATACCAAACTAAATGAACTGGTCTTTTTCTAAAAGTGTATGCATTTGGTAATTTTCCGTCATTATGTTCGTTTACTCTTCTTTCTAAATAATTTGTAATTCCTGTGTAAAGGGAATTGTCATTGCATCGAAGTATGTAAACGTAATATAGTTTCATTTTTTATTTTTTGTCACACTGAGCGCAGTCGAGGTGTTTTTTTTGTGTTGCGTTCCCTCGACTGCGCTCGGGATGACAAATAATTTATTAGAATTAATATCCTCTTTCTAATAATTTCTTTTTTTGTTCATCAAACTCTTCTTTACTAATCACACCATCATCAAAAAGTTTTTTTAACTTAGATAACTCGTCTGCAACACTAAAATTATTCGAAGATTTATTTTTATCATTTTTAATTCCTGAGCTTTCAACTTCTCCAGTATTTATTGCATTCTCTATATCAATCTCATAATTTACAATACCTAATGTGAAAACTGCATATTTAATATAACCTTTTTTTTTATTACCTCTATTTTCAACTCTTTTGATTATAACATTATAGCCTGATTGATTTCTTGGTAATGAATTCGCTGCATTAACTTTTTGACTATCATCACCATAATAATTAAAAATTGAATTCTCATTTCTTCTAATGAATTTAAAATTACCATCATCTGTTGAACCAATACCTAATTTAATGATTGCTCCTTTATAAAATTTCATCCCATTGCTAGCAATCAATTTGTCTTTATTTTTAACTTCTAATTTTTTTTGTTCTAAAATTGCTTTTCTTTCTTCTTTACTTTTCTTCTGAGCATAACTGAAAAAACCATTTAAAACTAGCACTAAAAAAATTATTCTTTTCATAACTTAATGTTCTTTTAATAATCCATTATACTTTGTATGCCTCGCAACGGAATGACTGCCCATCGTGGTCGAGAATTGAGTTCATATCCCAATTCATAAACTGCTTTTTCGAGCAAACAATAGCGCAATAAAAACTCAATTTCGTGATTGTAGCCAATGTTTAAATTTCCGTTTTGAACGGTTTCTACATAAGTTTCTAAAAATGCTCCAACCATATAATTGAACAATAATTCACCTGCTTTGAATAGCTCATCTTGTGTATATGGATACTTTTCAGGATTGTTGAAAATGGTAGCGTAGATGGCGTAGTGAAAAGAACGAAACATTCCTGCGACATCTTTTAACGGTGGTTGTTTTACCTTTCTGTCACGAATAGTGCTTTCTGGTTCACCTTCGAAATCGAGTATGTAAAAATCCTCTCCATTTACTAAAACTTGACCTAGATGATAGTCGCCATGAATACGAATGCGCTCGGATTTCATTTTTGTCCAATCAAAATCGACGAAATGTTTACGAATTAGTTTTTTATTTTCGAGAAATTGATGTGCTAAATCGAGTGCCATTCCATCGAGTTTGTGGAGTGTATTTTCAATAATATTTAATCTATTCTGGAATTGGTACAACATTCTGTTTTTTAACCAAACAGAATAATCGCCGTTATAGGTTGTAGGTGTGAATGCTGTATCTTGACTATCACTTCCCAATGCTATGTGCATTTCGGCTGTTCGCAATGCCAATGTTTGTACTCGAAGAAATAGGTCCAATCCTGCCCAATTGATAATTTCGTGAGGAATATCATTTATTTTTAATCGTTTGAATAATTCTACTTTGGGTAATTTGTCAATCTTTATTTTTTTTCTTCCAAGATATTCAAAAACATTATCAATATGCTCTAACATATATTTCCAAGCATCACCTTGATTTGGAACTAATTCTTGCATCAATCCGAGTGTAATATTCCCTTCATTTGTAGCAAGATTGATACTTCCTGTATAGGCTGGAGAGTTTTCGAAATGCATTTTTTCGGTTAAAAAACGACTTATTTCATAATCAGGATTTGTGGCAACATATATTCTACGAAATATTTTAAGAACGAATTTATCATTGTAAATTATTGACGTATTGCTTTGTTCTAATCCCATGAATTTAGAACTTTCATATTTAGCATCTCCCAAAAATTCACCTTTGTGAAAAATCAAATTAAAATCTGGATAAATTTTTGAGCAAGCAATATTATCAAATAGCAATTTCCTGAAATCATCTTGATGGAGAGCATCGACCAAATATCCATCAATAGGCCCAAATTTTGCAGGTGCAATAATAGTATTTGTATCTAGCTCATCATTAGTCATGAAAGCAACCGGCATGAAATAGTGCTGGAAAAATGCTTCTTTAAAATTTACTTCAAGCAAGATTCCATAATAAGTGTTTTTAGAAGAAGTTATTTTAAAATGATCGATTACTTCAATATACTTGAGTGTGCTTGCTTTTCCGCCATACCATCTTTTGTTAATAATATAATTCTCGAGAATATCTGATGAGAATATTTTGATGAAATTTTCATCAGTAAAAGCATTTTTCCATTCACTTTTAAACACAAATGGATTTGCAAATGTATCTTGATTATCGTTCTTCATAATATTGACTATTTATGAATTTTAAATAGATGAAATGGAAGTGTTGGATGTAGTTCTACAAAATTCCATTCTTTGTCCCAAATGTAACTGTTTCCAGTAATTAGATCTACTACTCTTATTGATTGTCCTTCATGAATTCCCAAAGATTGTAGCGGTAACTGTACCCATGCTTGCTTATTGTAATATGGATCAAGTGAACATATCATTAATGTTTCATCAGTTTTGTCGTCATTGAATTTGTAATATGCAATGATTTGGTCGTTATCTGTATTACAAAATTCAATATTATTCGTTTGTTGTAGTGATGGTTGTTCGTGGCGAATTTTATTTATTCTAGTTATGATGGTTATCAATTTATTTTGAATTGACCAATCCCAATGACATACTTCATATTTCTCAGAATTCAAATATTCTTCTTTTCCTGGCATGGCATTAGAAATCATATATTCATACACTGGTCCATAAATTCCGACACTAGAACTTAATGTTGCTGCTAAAAAATACTTATGCAAATAGACACTTTCGTTGGCTGTTTGCAGCGCATAGGGTAAAATATCTGGAGTATTTGGCCAAAAATTTGGTCTAAAAAATTCAGATTGTTCCGTTTTAGTTAGTTCAGTGACGTACTCTATCAATTCAGCTTTTGAATTTCTCCATGTGAAGTAAGTATAAGATTGTGTAAACCCTTGTTTTGCTAATTCATGCATTATTTTTGGACGAGTAAATGCTTCCGCCAAAAACAAAACATCTGGATGTTTTTTCTTTACTTCTGCCATCAACCAACCCCAAAAATAAAAAGGTTTCGTATGTGGGTTATCTACTCTGAAAACTCTAATATCGCATTCCTCAACCCAAAACAAAGCAACATCCAGCAACTCTTTCCATAGGTTTTTCCAATCATCACTTTCAAAATAAATAGGCTGAATATCTTGGTATTTTTTTGGAGGATTTTCTGCATACTGCACTGTTCCGTCTGGTCGCCATTTGAACCATTGT